>WNFM01238896.1_pt1 | contig 14799 bp, 7 predicted proteins | sample 5400271 | NCBI WGS metagenome assembly WNFM01 (sample SAMN13153352, study PRJNA577476) | soil metagenome | isolation source: 60 cm saprolite on Douglas fir-dominated hillslope | place: USA:California | collected 2013-09-17 | reverse complement strand
CAGGAGGAATAACAACGTGTACCAAACTATGGTGAATTGTTCCTCCGATTGCTGGGGATCTTCCGATCAGCTCGTAGATTTCTTCTCCAAGTGGGTTCTTGATGGAATTGATGATCTCTTCTTTTCTGATTACTCTCATTACTTTACGTCCTCTTTCGCAAGTTCATCGATAAGATGTCCATTCATTGTCCAGGGAACCATTGTTGGAAAAGGCTGGGGAAAAGCACAGTCAGTATAATAAACGCAGCAAGTACCACAGCAGCCACTCCAAAAGTGTAGAAGGTAAATTTTGCATCGCGCAGAGTTGTACCCTTTCTGCTCTCGCTCAGTTCTTCCGTTACTTGTTCAGCTGTCTTTGCTTGTGCTACCCCTCCTTTCTTTTTCTTTTCTTGTTCTTTGCCTTCAAGTATCTTCATTATTCGAGGATCCTCAATTGTTGGGATGAAACTCTCGTAACGACTAACATATCTAGGCTTGTCGCTCGGTTGATGAGAATACCTGATACCCAACATAGACTCAAGGTTAAGGGTTGTGACCCATGCCTCGACAAATCGAATATAGAACACTTTTACCGTTTTGTAGCCATTATAGGCAAGAACTCCAATGAGTATTGGGCCAAGTAATAGGGTAAGCTCATCCAAACCTCTAAACTTTAGACTGAGCAGTCCAGCGAGAGTAGCAGCAAGTATAGCCGAGAGAAGACCACAATAAAAATTGAGGTACTGATGGCAGAAACCCAACTCAGCATGAAGAACCGACCAGTAGTGTTTATAAAGATCAATAAAGTCAGGATATTTTAAGTGCTTCTGCTCATCTACTACCTTAGTAGGTTCCTCCATAATAAGCCTCCTCACTAGAAGAAATTTAACATGACAGAAATTATCAAAAAGTTAGCCTTGCATCATTATATCCCGTAGAGAGAATTGTAATTAAGACGGTTTTCAGAAGGAGATAATAATTGACAACAGAAGCAAGGGATTTAAGTATCCATAAGGGCCCATTCTCGGGACTCGCCATAACCAGTTCGAGCGTCATGATAGTTATGTCAGGTACAATAGAAATTCCGTTGTGACGTGTTATAGGAACCAGTTTTTCTTCATATGCTCGATTGACATCAGAACAAAAAATCGGCATAGTTCCAGTATGACAACATCTACACCGCACACAACGTTAGCGTCTTTATTAGACCAGTTTACGCGCGAACTGGACAAAAGCCCTTTGACCATTCAAGCATACCGCACAGATATTCAGCAGTTTCTCACCTGGCTGGCGGAGCGTGACATAACTGTCACCGGAGCACAACAGGTGAAACGAAGCCACATCAACGAATATCTGATACCAAGTTGCGATCTAACTCTCCATTCTGAAATGCGGGAAAAACATCATGGAACGCAGCCGTTCTTTGTCCTGAGTCAGGTCGCTGAGTGCCTGGCAAAGGACCTCAAGCAGTTCCTCAAGGGAGGGAAAGACCCGATTGTGCAGGTATTTCTCGCGCAGTTCCTCCCACAGATGTTCGACAGGGTTGACTTCTGGACTATAGGCGGGTTGAAAGACCAAACGCATATTCTCTGGCACCTGCAGATCTTTGGCCCGGTGCCACCCGGCTTGATCGACTTGCATGACGATAAAATAGTCGGCAAAGTCTTCGGCCACCTGCGCCAGAAAGAGATTCATCATCGCCGTGTTCGCACAGGGCAGGATTAAGGAGGTCATCAGGCCCTGTTCAGGAGCCACCGCCGCGTAGACGTAGCTAGACTCGCGAATGACCTGCCTGGGAACCTTTGGGCGGATGCCTGGCGGAGCCCAAGCGCGTTTGGGCGTACTGATGCGGCCAAAGCGCCCCTCGTCCTGGGCCATCTTTAAGACCGGTCGCTTGTCATCTGCCGGGCGGGTCGCGACCGCCGCCTCAACGCTGGCCGGGAAGTTTTTTTAAACTGCGCTTGGGCTTCGGGATTGGCTTTGGGATGAACCGGGCGGGGAACAGGCTTGCGCCACCCATGCCGGTTGAGCAGCCGGGAGATCGTGCTTTTGTGCACCTCGTGGCCCACCTGTGCTTCAAACGCGCGCTGGATTTCGCCTGCGGTGGCAATTGCTCCACGCTCGGCACGCGTGAAAAAGGGGGCTAAGAAGGCTTGCTCTTCTTCCCAGGTCAGATACTGGCGGCGGCGACCTCCTTTTCCTGGCGTCTCAACGGCGGCGACTCCCAAGCGATTGTAGCGGGCAATCACCTGGTGTACCATCGCTACTGTCGTGCCAGTATGCTTGGCAATCTCCGTCGCTTCTCGTGGCTCCACCAGCGCATTGTAGATGATCAGCCAGCGCTGTCGACACAAGGGACGGGGGTCCAATTTCAGTCTCGTTTTGAGTTCTTCTGCTGAAAGATGAGGGGCGGCTCGTGTGATCCTGGCCATTGATCCTGGCCATGTGGTCCTCCTACATAGAACCTGTGCAACCATCCTGTTCCCTCATTCTCTCATATTTTTCGCTTCGTTCGCAACTTGGTATAAGACCCATTTTCTCTGAGAAACGTCAAGGGGAGATCTTATCAAAGAGTTATTTTACCCAGATATTTTCTACTCCAGCCCCATTGCGCGCACCGCAGCGCCAATAGGGTCGGTATAGAAAGTGGGCTGGAGTTTGCCCAGCACCTCATCGGGGACATTGGCCAGGTCGCGCTTGTTTTCGCTTGGTATGAGCATGCGTTTGGCACCGCTGTCCAGTGCCAGTTGCAGCCGCTCTGGAAGATTCCCCACTTTTTGCAGCAGCCCGCGCACACTCATTTCGCCCGCGACGACGGTGGCTGGTTCAATTGGACGATCAAGCAGCGCCGAAACTATTGAGATGAAGAAGGCCATTGCAGTTTCGGCACCTTCCTTGGCCTGGTTCAGGTTGACCGCTTGCACACTGAAATCATAGCTATCGAGGTCATGGGCAATGCCCAATTCACGCACATGAGCCCGGAGGTAGGCCTCAGCCACCTTGAGCGCTTCGCGCATCGTTGTAGAAAGATTACCCAGAGGAATGATGCGCCCGCTGCCAACGTTCATCTGGGTCTGGATCAAGAAGAGCGCCAGACGGCTTTCAGTGGGATCCAATCCAATGGTGTAAACAGAGCCGGGAGGCAGTTGCTCTCCGGTGATGAGTAAGCCACCGCCAGACTCAGGTAGGGGAACAAAGTGAAGGGTGTGGGTATCCTGGTCAGTGTAGCTGAAGTTCACATCCCAGTATTCCAGCCCCCCCATGCGCTTGAGTTGCTCTTTGACCCGTCGACGTAGCTCCAACCCGAACGCAATGTAATCCTCCACTTCCTCACGGGTCCAGCCCTCATCGGGGTGCAGCAGCTTTAAGAGCCCGCTCACGGTCTTGCGCACCGCCTTGGCATCGCGCCCACCGACATGCGCACCAAAGCTGACATAGCGTTCGGGGACATCGGTATAACTGATGCGTCGCAGCTCGCGGATGGCCTCGGCCAGGTAATCGGAGACAAAGCCGAAGTGCCGGGTATAGTACTCGTCGCGCGTCTTGCCGAGTTCCCAGCCGGGCAGATAGGCATGGATGCGATCATAGAAGGCTGTATCCATCTCTTTAGGCAACGGGTAGAAGAGGTTGGAGGTGCGCAAAAGCGTCTGGATATCGCCATCCAGGTTGCCCACGAAGACGATCGAGCCTTCAGCCGTGATTAGTTCGCGGCCTCGGGCAAAACTGCCGTCCTCCATATAATTTTTGAGGATATTAATGCCGTTCTTGTCACTGAAGCGAATACCGGCCGCTTCATCGAACGCGACGGTATCCCACAACGCCACCAGGCCGCGCTGCCCTGTCGCCAGATTGACGAAGAGCTGTGCCACTGTTGTCTGACCGCCAGAGACCAGATGACAATAGGGCGAGATCTGCTGGTAGACAAAGCTTTTGCCCGTGCCACGTGGGCCCAATTCGATCAGGTTGTAATTGCGCTCGACCAATGGAACGAGGCGCAGCAGATAGAGGAGCTTGCGACGGGGCGTGAAATAGGGGTGCGTCGGTTCCATCCCCAGCGAGCGGATCAGGAGATCGATCCACTCTTCGTGGCTGAACTGGGTGCGCGCTTCCCGCAGGGGACCAATGTTTCGGCTGGAGAGCTGGATCGGTTTGAGGCGCTCGATGAAGAAGGGGCGGACCTGCCCGCGGAAGATATATTCCCCATCGTATCGCAGCGTCACCTCTGCCCAGACCCCACCCATAAGCAGGCGATCATGCTCCGCGACCAGCTCATCGTGGATATTCACGTAGCTCAGGTTAATATTCGACAAGGTGGCCCAGTATTTATTATCCGTTTCCCTGAGCGCTACCGAGACCTTATCAATGATCTGATAGGTGCCGCGCTGCTCCACTCGCGCCTTGACGATCTCACGCTCATCTGGCTTCACATACTTCTCGGAGAGGTTGCGACGCACGAACTCCATGCCTTGTTCAATGACGAGCGGGTCGGGGGAGGCGCAGTATTTGCCCAACAGGAACTCAATGACAAACATGGGCACCGCATAGGCCGAGCGCAGCGCACGCAGCAAGTCTTTGCGCACGACCAACCCTGGAAAGGCGGCATTTGCTTTTTCATCCAACGGATCTTGGGCAACGACTTCAAGAGCCATATCTCCATCCTCTCCTCGCAGTGGTCAAGTGGTCTTCCCACCAGGCATCTGCTTTGTAGCATGAACGCATTCGGTCCTCACTCCCAATCTACTTGCAGAGTCAGTGGGATCGTGGCGAGATCACGGCCTGTCTCACGCTCGATAGCACGCAATCGCAGGGCCTGGCCCGCCCGCAAAGCGATTCCCAGATCTTCTTGCAGGTAGAGACCTGGCCGCAGTTCTTCGCTGTCAGCACGTACCTCAACGGAAATAGGGCCAGCAACCTTCTGCCCGCTAGCCGGGCCATCAGCAACCTCGATCCAGAGGTCAACAGCGATAGGGCGCTTCTCGCTCCAGAGCGATGCGCCAGCAGTTTCTGGCGTCAGCACCACGGGAACTGTCCCACCAGAGAGTCGATCGCGCGTGACCCGCACTGTGACATTCACTTTCGCTGGCGCCGCGAGCGTTTGTGAAACCAGATGAGGCAGCACGCACTCCTGTAAGGAGATGCCTCCGTGCTCGTAGGGTTCGGCAGCGACCAGCGTTCGCACACCGCGAGGGAACCCCAGCACTGGGCCATTAGGTTCAAGTGGGCTAGGCAGTCGAAATACCTCGTTAACCGGAGCATCTGGCCTCAGCGCAGCCCAGCGCGCCTCACGTCGCCTGACTTGACTAAGCTGCACCTCTGGATGGCCCAACTTATCGACCTCTCCAGGTGGCAAAAGCAGGAACCCATGATCGGTGACTACATGAATCTCGGAGATGCCAGCTTCATGCAGACGATCTATCATGCGCACAATATTGGTAATCAGCTCCAGAGCCAGTCGGGGAAATTGTTCGCCCCCTTTGTGGCCCTGCTGGTCAATATCGTTATCGAAGATCACCAGCAGCGGCACCTCTGGGACAGGCGCGCCAGTAAGGAGATCATCCATATCAACAAAAGCAACGGCTGGCACACCTCGTGGTCCACGCACGACAGCCCTCAACAGTTCCTTACGACCCTCGCGTGTGGAAAGGATCCGGCCAGCACCATCTTTAATGACTGGCTTGGTTTCATAACTGATCATCAACGTGCCCTCCTCGCTGGTCAGCCGTTCCAACGGAAGCAAGGCGGTCATGCCGAAGGGAGTGATGCTGGGCAGCGTGGAAAGGATGGGTTTAAGCTCCACGGTGCGACTGGACTGGGTGAGACGCTGGTGTGCCCGCTGGGCAAGATCCCAGCGGAAGGCATCGCTGATGATAATAGCACGTCGCTGCTGTGAGTCCATGTGCCAGAGTGCTGCACGAAGGCCTTCTGCTGAGATGAGTCCGGTGGGTGGCCAGGTTCCACCTATCTCCACAACGGCACTGAAGGCATCGGTGGTGGCGTTGACATAGGCGAAGAGCGCCAGATCGGCGACCTGGCGTACTCGCTCTAGACCGCTCACCGCGCTACAGTGCGCTCGAATCTCCAGATGGAGTGCATCAATCTGCCACCACCGCTCGGTATAGCGTCGCACCAGATCCTTTGCCCCTTGGGAGGCAGCATTTTCCTCTCGTGCGGCTTCCGCACTGCTGCACAATTTGGCAAGATCGGCAAGAATCCCCCAGTGCGCTGTTCCGGCAGCATCCCAAGGACCAGCGGCCCCGGCAGCAATGGTGTCCTGCTCTGCGAGCAACCACTCGCGTGCAGCGGGCAATCCACTGGTCGCAGCCGTGTTAAATGCTTCGAGAGTCGCCTGCCAGCGCTGGCGGGCCAGGAAGGGCAGTGCCATGGGCTCCCCATTTCGTCCAGTCGCCCAACCGGCAAGAGCATACGAAGGTTCCAGCCGCTCCATACGCTGGCGGAACAGGGGTCCCAATCGGGTGTGAGCGATTAGATCTTCGCGGACAAAGCGCACCTGGCGCTCCCGCTGCTCGGCATGCCTGGACAGGTGTTCACGATAAGGAAAGTCGTCGGGCCAGCCAAAAGCATCCCAGGCCTCGGTCAAGGCCAGTTGTATCGCAAAAGCATCGGCCAGCATGTTGCCATCCAGACTTGCCCCCGAGGGCAGTGTTTCTAAACCGAATTCATCCCGAATCTGGGAAAGGACTAGCGATGGATCAGACCAGTTTTGGAGGGCATTGGTCGGCGCGGAAAAGAGCTCTCGCAAACGATCACGGGGATCGCCAGCCAGATCATCCCGTACATCATCAGCGCGCAAGGGCCTGGGCCAGGTCTGAGGTGTGCTCCCTCTATGATGCTCAGCATAGCGCGCAAGCAAGCTATCTGCGCCGCCCTTGGTCAGTTCGCGGGTGGTAATTCGCCCTCGATCATCGGCAATTTCCAGCCCGTGCGAGCGGAGCCACTCATAGAGGCGCAGTGGCTTGGGCAGCATCCCTGGCTCCCACTTGCTGCCACGCCCCCAGACACAGCCGGTGTAGCGGAATTCGTAGAGCGCCCAGAGGGCAGGCAACGATCCATCGGGAGTAGGTGAGAGCGCATCGGGATCGTACCCTGGCAAATAGACGATGATCTCCTTGGGCCTTCCTGTGCCCTCTCCTGCAACGGCACGGAGTAATTCGAGCTTGAGGGTAAGCTGACCACTATCCTCCTCCGATGCCAGCCGCAGCAAGCGGATATGACGGTCATCCAGCACCGGCTCCAGGAATGGCACGAGCCGGGCGAACTCACGGCCAGGATCGAGCCAGAGCAAGGCCTGGCGTTGAACACCATCCGGCGTTTGATGAAGCCAGGCCAGAAGATCATCAGCCAGCAAAGTCAAGAGGTTCACGCGCGCGTCTCCTGCCATAGTTAATCCCATTTCTTGATGACCGGAGCTACCAGCAGCCCGGCCTCCTGGAAAGGACGGATATTCACCTTGACACCATCATTGATATCTGGCGTATAGGGGCCAGGCCGCCCTACCTTGGCCTCGTCCCCCTTCCAGGGGCAGCGGATGCGGTGAGTGAGAGTATCGCCGCGCTCGATGGCTTCCAGCTTGGCGCGGAAATCCTCCACATCCTCAATATCCAGTTGTAGCTTCGTCACTGCCCGTTCATCCTTATTGGCTCTGGCTCGATCCTGCTCGGCACGCAAGCGCTCGATCAGCCCACCGGCATATTGCGTGCGCAGGCGCTGGAGGGTGATGCGACCAGTGGCCGCATCGCAGAGTTGGTGGTAGAGGACAAAGGCCTCGAAGGTGCGCTTGGGGGAGACAAAATGCCAAGCAACTGGGCGTTGCTTAAATTGCTGAATATGACGTTTGAAGAACTCGCGCTGCAGCCACTCATCCAGAGGCCGCCCAACCCACTGTCGGAACTCGCTCTCGGATCGCGCTGCGCCCTCTTCGCCGAAATCACGCTCTAACCGGAGATGAAGCCGCTCAGAAGCGGTCGGTTCATTCCCGCAGTGTACTAGGGGATTGATACCATCACCAACTACCAATGCTGGCTCCATAATTGAGCCATGCTCGCGCTCATAGGCATCCTGTTCAGGCCAACGGAAGCCGAGTTGGCGCAGCATTGTGATGCTTGCATAATCTTCCATCTGGCGCTTCAATTCTGGTGGGCAAACTAACCCCTCTTCACGGCGCATTTCCTCCAAAAGCCAATATACGGAAATAGGATGAAGGCTCATCTTCATTGAGAGTTCTTCAAGGAAGGCTTCTGTGGGAATAGATATACTTGTGCCGACTGTGACCGAACTGATCTCATTAGATATTAGCTCTTCAGAGCTTTCATTTGTCTCTTCCTCCTCATTCTGTAGCTTGGATCCAGGTCCAATGACATACAGGCCTCGCAGGCGGTCTTTAATACGAACCAATTGATCTGGAGAAGGTGACAGTTGGTCATGATTAATAAGATGGGTTTCTAAACCCTCGGGAAGAGGTGCCAATTCATTAGGAAGTTTTGGCAGAGTATCGTAGCCCAAGATCAAGGGATACCAACCCGTAGGTATCCCTGTCTCATCCATGACCGCTTTAATATCAGATTGTTCAAGCTTTGCAGCAACCAGAACACAATGTTCTATAAACCCCTCGAGACTATGCAACAAGCTAGATACAGCCTCAGAACAGAGTATATGGTTTTTATTTGCAACCTGCAGACTTCCCATACCATGAAAAGGAACGACTGCAAATGAGCGCTCTACCAACTCCTTGTCGACCAAATAGCGCTTCCATACAACAGCAGCTTCAAGAACTTGAGGTAATATCCCTGCCTGGAAATATGGTGCTGACTCTACATATCCTTTATTAAAGCGCATTGCCGGGGCAACGGTTCGCAGGAAGTATGAGAATAAGTGAGTATTCATGTAAGGAATGACGTCAGAGCTTTTCTCTGAGAAAACAGCAGGCCCTGCATCGGTAAAAATAGCGTCCCTCATTTGTCGCAAGGAGAATGATCCTCCTGCAATTAGTGAGTAGGTCCATCCTGGCTTGAAGTATCGGCTAGCGCTGGGGATAATGGCGGCTCCTGTCTCACGAATTCTCCGTCCCCCATCTTCCCAATCAACTACATAATGGCCGTTACCAAACCACTTTCTGTAACCGCCTCCCTTGACATAATCAAACCAGCGTGTTCGATCTGTAACCTCCCAAAAGAAGCGCACAAAACGCTCACTGCTCGAGCTATGTAAGCCCTCAAGCACTTCGGCACAATCCCGGATCCGTAATGGCCAAGCAAAGCAACTTAGTAATCCATCTGGAACCCAATAAGCTATCGGTGCTAAAGGTATCTTTTCAAAGCCTTGCTGCAATACCTCATAGCAAGCTGAGGCATTATGAAGTTGTTGGAGTAACATTCGTCCTTTATCAACCCCATTGCCTGCCCCCACGAGCCGAATCGCTCTAAGCTTGTGCCTATCCTCTAAGGGGGCTTTTCGTAACGTAAAGAGAACGATATTGACAACCTCACCACTAATCTCAGTGAATGCGTTGGTTCCTAAGTGAGCCAGTGTTTCCAAGTTTGTACCGAGAAGTATGCCTGGGAAAATCTCCTTTATGTGCCTAACATTCTCTTTCGTTGGTATGCGTAGTTCGACGAAGTTGCGAAGGAACATCCAACTCTGCTGTGTTACCATTGCCAAATATCCGTCTTGTTGCCCTAGCTCCCAGCAACGTAAGATAAATGCAGCATAGAGATCCGCTTTACCCAAGACATAGTACTTGGCAATAAAACCCTTGAGCACTGGCCCCATATTCCCTGATCCCATATAGGGAGGATTTGTACAAACCACATCATAGCGGCGCTGGCAAAGTTCCAAAAAGGCAAAGCCACGCTGCGCTTCACCAGCCACCACCTGATCAGCGACGTGTCCCTGGTTGCGTGCAGCATCCAGAAAATCCTGAAGGGCAACTTCTGCCCTGGAAGCCAGGCGTTCCCAGAATTCTTCATCAGTGATCTGCTCAAAGGCAATTACCCCCTGTTTAGGAGGCTGATACTCTGGGAAGAGCGCATCCTGTTGTGGCTTGCTCTGCGCTTCCCACTTACGGTGCTCCTCCTCAATAAGGCGCTTGAGTTCCTTCTCAGGCTGGAGCAGCGCCCCAAGTTCGCGAATATCTTTTAGGTATCCCGCCATGGCATCCAGGACGCGGCGCACACTCGGCTCATGCTCCAGGCTATCCAGAAAGCGCTTCCACGCCTCCCCATGCAGGAACGAAGCGTCAGCCGCCACAAGATTGATGCGCGGCGCTTGGGAGAGACCGGCCTCCTTGCCTTTCAGGTACAACGCCAGTGTCGCCAGTTGCACTGCACGAGGATCAATATCAATACCATACAGGTTGCGCTCCAGGATGGTGTGGGCTACTTCCTCAGCTTGCACAGCCCATTCCCAAGGAATACGCCCCATCTCGGCAAACTTACGCTCTTCAGCATATAGTCGCACCAAGAGATCAAAAGCGACTACCAGGAAATGCCCGCTGCCCACACAAGGATCGAGAATCGCCCATTCCTTGAGTGGCTTGGGTGGACGGATATGTGGTGTGGCTGGCGTCACATAATAGGGCCAGGCTGAATTGGCGTCTGAATCTGGGTACATTTCCATCCAGGCGCGCCCCAGGCTGTTCTGGAGCAGAAAATCAACCATGTACTGCTCAGTATAGAGCTGCGTTGCCGGAACAATATCAGTCCCTGCAATCTTTTCCTTCTTGGTGCGGACGGCCTCAAAAACCTGTTCCTTCTCCTCGCTCTGGAAGTACTGATAGACCCAACCCAGCAAGGCATCCTCTGCGTAGGCCTCTGGAGAGATGGCCGGGTCATTGAAGGCTGCCACGATCTGCTGCATTGCAGGCAAGAGCGGAAAGAGCGCGGCAAATTCGGATTGGGGGTCAAAAAGCACGCGGATATCCAGCGAGACAGCCTCACAGGCACGGCGGTAGACTTCACGCCAAAGCTCACGTGGAGGAGTCGTTGGTGGAAGGGTATTTTTGAGCCGCCAGTAGAGCGATGGTACTCCACCTAATTCGTCCTGCTGCCAGATGGCCGTTTCGGTCTGCCCGTTTACCAGAAGATGCCCACGCGTCTCTAGACAACGCAGCCCGATGATACGGTTGAGGAAGGTGTAGGCCGATTCCTGCAGAAAATACGCATAGGCTTCGGCTGGCGAGCTGCCATTCTGCTGCTCATGCTCGATGACGGCAGCGGCTACCTCACGGACCCGCCGCTGCTCGTCGTTCAGGGTCTGTCCGGCAGGCAAGGGATGTACCCCCTGCTCGTCAATGCCCACCGCCGCCAACTGGCGTCGGAAGTCGCCCTCCACTGGCTGGCCTGGCCCGCGCCTGGCCTCTAGCAAATGGCGCAGTTCCAGCACCCTGGCTTTGAGGGTACGTCGCACTGCCGCGCTCAGAGTACTCTCCGTTGCCTCGGTTGCTCCTGCTATGCTCGCGCCCTTGCGTCCGCCATTGGCCGCACCTCGTACTCCTGCCATACCCCTACACTCCTCCTATGCGAATTTCAGTGATATCTCTAATGCCACGCCGTCATGTCTGGCACCTCTTCCCATGCCATAGTCCGCTGGTGCAGCCTTATAAGACCTGAATTTCCTTGCCTTCCTGGATCTGCCGCTTGAGCATTTCCAACTGCTCCGTGAAGGCGGCCTCCAGCTCGGGCACCGTCTTGAAGCGCTTCCCAGCGAATACCTTCCCCGGTTGCCAGGTCACCGTGCGCTCTTTTTCTCCGCGCTCGTGCTGTTCCTTGGCGTGTAAGGTGATGACCAGCATCTTTGCCTTTTGGACCTGGGCATCAATTCCTCCCAGCAATGCGCGGAGGTGCGCAATGCTATAGGTTTCGTTGGCCTGGAGCACCTGGGCATCCCCTTGCAGTTCCACCGCCTGGATTTCCTCAAGCGGGGTGCTGCGGTCTAAAAACCTGGCCCGTACCTCGGCCTGGTGCGGAAAGCTGAGCGCGTTAAATTCGGGCATTTCCAGGATGGCACGCCGCGCAGATGTAATCTGTTTCCTCAAGTGGTCATGGAGGGGGACATAGACCGCCTTAAAAGCATCCAGCAATTGCATCCGATTCCGCTTAAAGGCGCCGTCCCACTCATCAAGCACCCGGCAGTCTGCCATCAGGCGCTCCAACTGCTCGCGCGCTGTCGTGATGGTCGTAGCGACGTACTCAGCCTGTCGCTCGCGCATCTGCCCGGCTTGGGCATTTGTTTGATCTGGCACCAGATCCTCGGTGAGTTGTTCTAACCCGGCGGCTTCTGCGGCGGCCAGTAGCTGCTTTGTCCGGCGATACTGTTCAAAGCCAAATCTCCGGCTAAACTCCTCTAGCCTGCGCACATCTGTCTCTGCCCTCCGCAACTCCACGGCGTGAGCCAGCAGCGCTCGCACGACTTTGACCCGTGACCCTGCCTCTTCAATCTCACGGAGCATGCCAGGAATGAGTGCGTAGTGGTCCGGCAGCGGAAACTCAACCGATTTTGCCCGTTCCAGTACCGCCGCTCGCTGTGTGAGGTCGGAGCAGAGTAGGAGCGTTGCTTCCTTGAGTGCGACCTCCGTGCCATCTGTAGCAGGCTTGCCCAATTCACTCAGGAGCGCCCGCGCCGCGCTCACCTCGTCAGGGGTCAACGCATCCTCTTCCAACTCCAGCCGGGTGGTTTTGAACGCCTGGGTGCCAAAGAGCTGGCGTGCACCAGGGGTGCGCGGGTCGTCGAATCGATTTCCTGAACGATCGGTGGCGACCACTTTCCCATCCACGAAGAGCGCTGCCGCTAGGTAGCGCAGCAGATCGCCCGGCCAGCCATAGGGCACACGCGCAAAGGCCTCCATCACTTCCTGGCCACTGGTGCGATTCGTGCTTTTGAGGTAATGAATTAGCGGCTCTACCAGGGCATGGTTGCTACGGATGTGCCCATCGTGGGTGAAGATACCCAGGCTGGGATCTAATGGTGCACGATCGGCTGGTGGGATGGTAAAAAGCTTCTCAATGTTGTCAGCCCTGAAGCGCTTGTCTGCCTCGGCAAAACGGGTATATACGGTCTGCACCCGATCACGCAGGGCTTGCTCAATTTCGCTTCTGGCGCTGGTGCCAGTACTCAAGGCATCCAGGGAGATCGTATTGCCGGCGTAATAGAGGGTGCCTCCGGCAAAGGCATGCTCGACCTCCGCTTCCGCATCGCGTTTGAGCTGCCCAGCGTCCTCTTGCAATTGACGCGCTTGCTCGCGAGTGCGATCAGTCGCGCTCTGGCGGAACTGCTCGTCATTTGGCAGGCGCTCGATGGCTAATACCCGGCGTATGCGCTCTTTCAAGCGTTTGGCCTCACCTAACAACCAGTAGACCACCGCCGCCTCGAGATTGGCCGCATTTTCGGCACTGATGCGCTTTTCGTCTTTGGGATCTGGAAGCCAGACTTTCAGCGCAACCGGCTCGTCCTCCCCTTTGAGGAGCGCGCCATTGAGTTCCAGCGTATAGTTGAATGCAACACCCATCTGCCCGATCGTCACGCGCCCAGTAAAAGTTCGGTTGAGCCGATCGGTGTAGAGTTGCAGGATGGCCCGTTGCACCTCGCGTTCGCGGAGCTCGGCCTGGATGCGTGAAATGATCTGCTCCACCGTTACTTCATCCAGCGAGAGGTGTTTCCACTGCTCGGTGGCCGGATCATGTCGGACAAAGTTCCGCTCCTCCAACGCCTCCAGCGTCTGGCGCACCTGCGTCTCCAAGACCAGCACATCGGCTTCCAGCTGGTCGACCAAGAGACGCGCCAGATTGGCAGGAGTGCGCGGCACATTGGGATTGTGTTGCAGTAACCAGAGGACCTTGAGAATGCGTGAGGGCAGAATGGGCATCCCCGACACATCACGGTCGGCCTGGCGGATATGCTCCAGGCCCAGGCTACCCAGATATTGTTCGTCGGCAAACTCATTGCCGGTATTGGCGCTGTCAAAAATCTGGTCCCAGGGAATCAGCGTACCTAGACGCTTGTCGGCTACTGTTCTGGTGGCATCAAAGGCGACCTTGATCATCGAGCGTGCGCCGGAACTAACCTTCACTCCACGCATTCGCCCGAAGAGATCAGCTGCTGCTGGCAACTGGTAGGGCAGGAAGGGATAATCCTTCACAAAGAGATGGCTTTCTGGTTTGGGATAATTGCCTCCCATCTCTAGTCCTGGAGGAGCCGCAATATCAAGTAACGTTTGCTGGGCCTGCTGCCAGAGGTTCATCAGCGGCTCATGGGCCGTGGCCTTCTTAGGCAAGATGCGCTCGGCAATGACGGTGCTGACCTCGGAGCTATCCAGGTGGACATTGACCCTGAACCGTGCCTCGAGCCGTTCCAGCAATCGGCTATTGACACGATTGCTCTCCTGATCGGCTAGAACGTCAGACAGCTTCTCTTGCGAAGTCACTAGTAGCCAGATGCGCCCCTGGCCGAGCCGTCCAAGGGCTTCAACAAAGGCGCGCAGTTGCTCAATACGATCCAAGTTGCGACCAGCCCAGGCACCCACCTCATCGGCCACAAAGATCAGCCGCAGCGCGCCCTGGTTTCTGATGGCCTGCTGTTGCTCATCCAGCCAACGTAGAAGCAAAGTGACGGCATCATCAATGCCTACCTGGCCTTCACTGTACAGGAGGCCCACTTCAATGCTCTTAAGCGCGAGATCGGCTGTTGGATAACGCTGCGGCAGAAGTTCCGCTAGGCATTGCGCGAAAAGAGGTGTGCAGGTAGTGATATCCCGATCCTGTTCCCAGGGAATGTTATCTCCACGACTGGCATATAGTGCTTTAAATGTGT
>WNFM01169301.1_pt2 | contig 14800 bp, 10 predicted proteins | sample 5400271 | NCBI WGS metagenome assembly WNFM01 (sample SAMN13153352, study PRJNA577476) | soil metagenome | isolation source: 60 cm saprolite on Douglas fir-dominated hillslope | place: USA:California | collected 2013-09-17 | reverse complement strand
CGCCGTACAGCCGATCGCTCGGGTCCGCCCCACTCGTTGCCAGATCATGGAATTTTCGCGCAGATTGCAGCGCAGCACGGTATCGACCGCTCCCGGCGTGATAGAAATAGAGGCCCCGAAGAGCGCGCAGCTGGTACTCCGTGTCGCTAAGGCTCTCCGCGATGGCGAGTGCCTTCGTGAAGGCGGCACCCACCTCGGGAGCCTCGGATGTCGATGCGCCCAGCGCGGCGTGCAGCCTCATTTCGTCGCGTCGGTCCCAGGTGGCTCCGCTTCCGAGAGCGCCCAGCGCCTGCTTGGCGTGACTGCGGCACTCCTCAAGCAGTGATAGACGCATCCACAGGGGGACCGCGGCGGTGGTCAGCGCCACGCCGATCGATCCATCGCCGCTTGGCGAAAAGGCCCAGTCGAGCGCGGTGCGCAAATTGTCGATTTCCGGGGCGTAATCGGAGAGCCATTCGCCCGTAGACCGCGCCTCCGCTTCACCCTCAGCGCGCTCGAAAAGATTGCGATAGTACTCGGCGTGACGTCGCGCGATCCGCTCGCGCTCGCCGCTCTCGTCGAGCTTCTCGATCGCGTAAGCGCGGGTCGTATCCAGCAGTCGGAACCGCGGTTCGGTGCCGCCGACATCCGCCGCCACCAAAGATTTCGCTACCAGATCGGCCAAGCGGTCTATCGCATTGAGGCGCTGGTTTGCCGCATTCATAACCACGGCTGCAGCAGCCTCGACTGTAAAGCCGCCGGTGAAGACGCCGAGAGCCCTGAAGAAGAGCCGCTCGTCCTCAGTCAGCAGGCCGTAGCTCCAATCGACGACGGCCCGCATTGTCCGGTGCCGCGGCATTGCCGTGCGGCGCCCCACCCGCAAAAGCGGTAAAGTGTCGTTGAGGCGTGCGGCGAGGCCTTCGACCCCAAGCACTTCGACGCGAGGCGCGGCGAACTCGATCGCCAGTGGCAAGCCGTCAAGCCTCCGACAAATCTCGACGACCAGGGGGGCATTCGCGTCGGTCAGCGCGAAGTCTTCGACGATCGCAGTGACACGCTCGACGAAGAGCTGCACAGCGGGGAAAGCTGCCGCTTCGGCTGCCGTCAGACGAGACGATGGCTGAGGACTGTCGAGAGGTCCGAGCCGGTAACCGCGTTCTCCTGCTACCCCGAGCGGCTCCCTGCTGGTCGCCAGGATGTTGACGCCCGGGGCAGGCTGGCGGCCGCGTCAATGACATGCTCGCAGTTGTCGAGCAGCAGCATTCGCTCGTCCCTAAGGCCAGCAACCAAGCCGGGAAGCGGATCGTCAGTGCGGATCTCTAGGCCGAGCACGGTCGCAACTGCGCTCGGCACCAGGCGCGGGTCGCCGAGCGGCGCCAGATCGACCAGCCAGACGCCGTGTTCATAGCTAGCGATCATGCGCTCGGCGACGGCGAGAGCGACCGTGGTCTTGCCGATACCGCCGGGGCCGACGATCGTCACCAAGCGCTCGCGGGATAGTCGCGAGACGACCGCAGCCGCGGCGTCGTCGCGGCCGATCATTCGCGTGACCGCGAGCGGCAGATTGTGCATCCCCGGCGGCGTGATGGTCGGCGGCGACGGGGCCCGCGATGGTTCCTCAATCCGGACCGGGGCGACGAAATTGTAGCCTCGCCCCGGAACGGTGACGACGTAGCGATGACCCCCTTGGCCGTCGCCGAGCGCGCGGCGCAAAGCGCTGACCTGAAACTTCAGATTCGATTCTTCGACGAACGTTCGCGGCCAGGCCCGGGCGATCAGCTCGTTCTTGCCGACCGCCTCGCCGGCGCGTTCGACCAAGGTGGCCAGGATGTCAAAGGCGCGGCTGCCGAGCCGCACCGGCTTGTCGCCCTCGAGCAGGAGCCGCTGTGCGGCAATCAGCCGGAAAGGGCCAAATGAGATCGCGTGTCCATCCATGGGGAAGGTCCCCGTCTAACCCTTTCTTACCAAACTTTACTTGACCGGTGCCAGAGAGCCAGGTGCTCGCGGCCTTCTGATTGGTGGGCTTGTTGGCCAGTCAATAGAGACGGATGCCTCAGGATTGGGCCCGCGGAGCGCGACTTGAGAGCCGCGGACTCAGTGGCACGAGAGCGGGTTACTTCGTGAACCGATCTGCAGGTCGCCACCCGCTCCTGAAGCACGCGCGCACAGCCAATTAATAGCTCGAAGTCGCAAACGTCGACTTACCACGTCATTTGAAATCTAACGGGACTGGACGGACGAGAACCGCCATCTCTGGCGTCACGCAACGCTGGAGCTCACAGATATGTCGAGAACGGTCGCTGATCAATTTGTCGAGATCCTCGTAGCGGCGGGGGTCAAGCGCGTTTACGGGATTGTCGGTGACAGTTTGAATGGCCTATGCGACGCCATTCGGCGCCAGGACAAGATCGAATGGCTGCATGTGCGGCACGAAGAGGTCGCCGCCTTTGCCGCCGGCGCCGAGGCGCACCTGACTGGCGAACTGGCTGTCTGCGCGGGAAGCTGCGGACCGGGCAACCTGCACCTCTTCAATGGCCTGTTCGATTGCCATCGCTCGCGCGTTCCGGTGCTGGCCATCGCCGCGCACATCCCATCGGCCGAGATCGGCAGCGGCTATTTTCAGGAAACGCATCCGCAGGATCTGTTCGGCGAATGCAGCCACTACTGTGAGCTGATTTCCAACCCGAACCAGATGCCGCGCGTTCTGGAAACCGCGATCCGCGAGGCAATCGGCAACCGCGGTGTCTCCGTGCTGGTTTTGCCGGGCGATGTTGCTCTACAGCCCGCCTCCGACACTCGGCGTGCGCCTCCTCAACCGGACGACACGTGGCGCCGACGGCGGCTGGCGAGCGGCGGCTGACGCGGATGCGCCCGCTGCTCGACGACTTCGACGCCGTCCTCGACTCGATCAACGCATTCCGCGACAAGCCGGCCGGGCTGCTGCGCCTTACGGTGCCGCCGCCAGCGGCGAGCTTCATGCTCGCGCCCCTGCTTTCGCGCTTTCTCGCGCAATACCCGGCGATCGATCTGGAGATCTCCGTCGACGCGACGTTGACCGACATCGTTGCCGGTCGCTTCGATGCGGGAATGCGCGCCGGCGAGCTGCGCCGACGCGAGACTGGTCCCTGGGAGTTCCGCCGCCCGGTCGCGGACAAGTTGGTCGAGAAGCCATTGCAAGACCGTCGCCTGAGGCGAAGCGGCCCGAACATGGATCAACGGCGGCAGGACATCCGCCAGAAGCCCGCCGCTTGCCGGGTCCAGCCGAACATGACCGCCGATCTGAATGCAGTCATCGCCATCGCCAAGCCTCGCGATCGTGCCAATAGACCACAACGCCGTCAGACGTGCATATCCGGAACCTCGAACTGCGCATCGCTATTCTGCTCATCCGTTTAACGGTTGGCGTCGAGCACAGCCAGCATGTGGCGGCCGATCATCAACTCCTCGTCGGTCGGGATCACGTAGCAGCTGACCCGCGACCCTTTCCTGGAGATCAGCGGGGCCCCGTCGCGATTGGCGATGGGCTCGAGCTCGAGCCCCAGCCAAGCCAGCCGGCGAGCCGCTCTGTCGCGGATGTCGGGCGCGTTTTCGCCGATGCCGGCCGTAAACACGAAGCCGTCGATCCCACCCATCGAGGCGGCCAAGGACCCCGCGAGCATCCCCAAACGATACGTGAAAACATCCAGCGCCAGCGCCGCTCTGGGATCGCTGCTTGCCAGCAGATCGCGGACATCGGCGCTCACGCCGGAGAGCCCCTTGAGACCGCAGTCGTGGTAGAGCATGTGCTCGACGGCCTTTGGCTCCATGTGTTTCTCGGCGATCAGATAGAGCACCACGCCAGCGTCCAGCTGCCCAGGGCGCGTGCCCATCGGGAGCCCATCGAGCGCGGTGAAGCCCATTGTGCTTTCGACGCTTTTCCGCCCGACCATCGCGCACATCGAGGCGCCGCTCCCGAGATGGGCGACGACGACACGGCCATCGGCAATCTCCGGCGCCACCTCCGGCAGCCGGCTCGCAATGTATTCGTAGGAGAGACCGTGAAAGCCGTACCGGCGCACGCCCTCTTCGTAGAGCGCTTCCGGGATAGCAAATCGATCCGCGAGAGCAGGGCGCCCGCGATGGAACGCCGTGTCGAAGCAGGCGATTTGGGGCAGGTCGGGCGTCCTCTGCCGAAGCGCTCGGATCGGCGCGAGATTGTTGGGCTGGTGCAGAGGCGCAAGTGGGATGAACTTTTCGAGCTCGACGAGAACGGCGTCGTCGACCATCGTGGGAGCGGCGTAGGTCGACCCCCCATGGACGACCCGATGCCCGACGGCGATGGGCACGACGCCCGGAAAGTGCTCGCGCAGCCAGATCTGTGCGTGGGCAAGCGCAGCAGGCAAGTCGTTGATCTCGCCCGCAGCGCAAGGCTCGTCGATCAGCGTGGCGCCCTTCGGATCGTATGCGACCAGCCTTGGGTGCGTGGCGATTCCATCCACCCGGCCCCTGACCTGGCAGTCTAGCGCGCCCTTCCTGCCGACCGAGAACACTTCGAACTTCAGGCTGGAGCTGCCGGCGTTGACGACGAGGATCATGTCGGCCATCGCACTACTCCGCAGCGAGCGCGACGCCCGGCCGGCGCGAATGGGCGTAAAGGGCAGCGATGGCGCAGGACGCCATGCGGGTCCGCACGGAGTCGGCACGCGACGTCAGGATGATCGGCACGCGCGCGCCGAGAACGATGCCGGCGGCGTCGGCCTCCGCCAGAAAGCTCAGGTTCTTCGCGAGCATGTTGCCCGCCTCGAGGTCGGGGACGACGAGGATCTGCGCGCGCCCCGCCACCTCGGATATGATGCCCTTGATCCGCGCTGCCTCGGGACTGATGGCGTTGTCGAGGGCGAGCGGCCCGTCGAGGAGGCCGCCCGTGATCTGACCGCGATCGGCCATCTTGCAGAGTGCGGCTGCCTCGATCGTGCCCTGGATCTTTGACGTCACCGTCTCGACCGCGGACAGGATCGCGACCCGTGGCGCGCCAAGACCGAGCCCCAAGTGCAGGTCGATCGCGTTTTGCACGATGTCATGCTTCGCATCGAGATCGGGAGCGATGTTCACCGCTGCATCGGTGATGAAGAGCGCATCCGAATAGGTCGGGACATCCATGATGAAGACATGACTGATCCGCCGCGCGGTGCGCAGCCCGCCCTCACGCGCCGCCACCTCGTGAAGCAGCTCATCGGTGTGAAGACTGCCTTTCATGAGGAGCTCGCCGCGCCCCGCTCGCACCAGTTCAACAGCCTTGGCCGCAGCTTCGTGGCTGTGCGCCGCCGGCACGATCTCGAGCTTGCTGATGTCGAGATCCGCCTTCTCGGCCGCATCGCGGATCTTTCCTTCGGGTCCGACCAGTATCGGGACGATGATGCCCGCTTCGGCCGCCTCGACCGCTCCCCTGAGCGACGTCTCGTCGCACGGGTGTGCGACCACCGTCGGCACGGGCGGTAGCTCCTTGGCGCGGGCGATGAGGCGCTTGTATTTTGCATGGCGGCGGACTCGGACTTCCGCCAGCTCGCTGACAGGCGCCCGCGACTTCTCCGTCGGCGCGATTACCTCGGCCATGCCGGTGATGACGGTCTCACCCTTGTGATTGACGCAGCTGCAGTCGAAGATGACGACGTGCTCCTGCACGCGCTTCTCACGGACCTTGATGGTCGCGGTGATCAGGTCGCCGACCGCAACGGCGCGCTTGAACCGGAGCTGGTGGCCAAGATAGACCGTCCCGGCGCCAGGCAGCCGGTTCCCGAGCAGGTTCGAGATTAGACCTGCCGGAAGCACCGGGTTCGCGTCGCCGGAGATAGCGGCGTAGAGCTCAATGTCCTCCTTCGCGATCATGCTCGAGAGGGTCGCGCTGTCGCCGACCTGAATCTCGTCGAAGGTCCGGTTCTCGATCACGCTCGTAGTGTCCATTAGCGTCTCCATGGATTTAAGCATCGACGACAGCGCTCGCCGAGCAGCGACGTCCGTTCTCACCAGCAGAGGAAGAGGCCGACATCGCCGAGGTTTCCGTTGGGGTACTCCAGAATCTGCGCGCGCAACCGGTACCCGGCGGGCTTCAGGTGCTCCTGGTAGTAGTCGAACGCGCGCCGAGCGAAGCCTTCGAGGGAGTCCGGCCAGTCCGGCTCGAAGTTGTTCACCCGCCGCCCGCCATCGGACAGAAGCTCTGCGGGGAATTGCAGGACGAGGAACTCATGCTTTCCCTGTTCGGCAAGGCGCTTCACAGCAGTCATCAAGTATTCCAAGGCGTCGGGACGGACCTCCCGCTCCATGAGGGCCTTCCGCACGGCTTCCTTATGCTCCGCGGCCTTCTTCGCCTCCACGGCCGCCTTCTGCGCCTCCGAAACGGCAGTATCTTGGGCGATTTTTCGGAGCTGCTGTGGTGTGAGCAGGCCTGCTACCTGAGAGTCACTGAGCATGTCTCACTCCTTCCGCTTGTCGAGACGATCAAGGAATGTCCCGTGGCCTTCCGCTGTCGGGCCCAAATGGTCAGCTGCCCGTCTCGCGAGTGCCGGCACTCTCCCGGGCGTTCCTCGCGGGCTTCGTGCGCCCGTTCTGCCGGGGGGCGGAATGCGCCGCAGGGGCATCGATGCCGTCGGCCAGCGCCGTTGATGCCTCACTCAGCAGCTGCTCGACGCGCGCGAGGCGGACCGCCCTGTCACCGGCGAGCGGACCTGTGGCGCTCGCGATACGGCGCAACGCGCTGACCACCTCGGCGATTCGGGACGGCTCGCGGCGGGCAATCTCCGGGATGGTGGCGAGGGCGCGGTCCCCATCCACGAGGAGCATGAAGAACTGCTCGCGCACCAGAGCCTTGAATTCCGCGAGTGACAGCCCGGAGCCGTGCTCGGCTCGGATCTTCCGGAGGGTTGCGAAACCGCGCTCGTCCGCCGAGCCATCCCCCATCGTGATGTAGAGCATCGCCCGGATCGCCGCCTCGCGGAGCCCGCCTTGGGCCATTCGTGCCTTCAGCTCTGCGATCTGACGTTCGACCATGGCATGGTGCAGCGGCTCTTTCGGCCGCGTGTGCCGCGGCGGCTCGTCGGACGTGCGCTCCCCGACGAGCGCTTGGACGAACGGCAAGCCGTAGATGCCGAGAAATATCTGCTCGTAGAGACCGTCGCGAACGTCCCGCCAGGCATCGAGGCTCTCGACGATCCGGCGCGAGACATCCTCCTGCCAGGCAACGAAGATGTTGTCGGGCGCCGCCGGTCGGCGCGCGCGCCGGACCTGGTCGGCGGCGTCGGCGAGCGGACGCATCAGTGGGTTCGCGTCCGAGGCGAGCTCGTATTGAAGGCGCAACGGATGCGATCGTCGCAGGGCTTCCGCCGAGAGTTCGATCGTCCACGCGCGGAGCCAGGGGCTTACGAGCGTGCGATAGAGCCCGTAGTTGATTTCGGAGAGCCGGGCGACAGTGGCGAAGCGCTGTTCGTCCTCGTCGTCGTTTCCGCCAAGTGCCCTGATATGATCGAGGGTGCGCTCCTCGAAGCGGGCAATGTAGTCCCCATGCGCGAGCGCCGCGTTCGCATCGTCGGGCGCCTTGTGGTGGAGAACTGCTTCGTAGAGGCCTGGGGGGAGGACGTCGATCAAGTCGATGTTGCTTGCGAACTCGTCGTGCTCCTTCCGCGCGACCCCGGCCGAGACAAAGATGCCGAGATGACCGATCGACTCGTGGATGGCATACACGATCGTTTGACCGTGCATCCGGATATCCTCGACACTGCTGTAGAGGTCGAGGATCCATCCCAGCGCCTGCTGCGGGGGCGTGATGTTATCGCCTTTCGAGCAGAAGACGATGATGGGCGACCGGATGGCGCGCAGGTCGACCCGTGTCCCGTCGGTCGTCACGATGTCGCCTGATGTCAGCTTGTTGCCGACGAACAGCTCGTCGACAATGAACTGGATTTCCGCCCCGGTGAGGCGGACGTGACCGCTCCACCACCTCTCGAACTCGAGGTACCGCGGCGCCTCGGTATCGATCTTCGAGAAGAGATTGTACTGCTTGGTCCAGAGCGTATTGGCTGGATTGAGGTTCTCGAAGTTCTGCACCAGCGAGGTACCATCGAACGTCCCATGCCCGAGGTCGCTCGCCAGCGCCGCCATCCAGCTTCCGCCCAAAAGCCCGCCCGTGTAGCGCATCGGATTGGCGCCGTGGACGCCATTCCAATAGGAGAGCGGCGCGCCCGCGATAATGATCGGGCCGAAGAGCTCTGGGCGGACGGCGGCCAGCATCATTACCGCCCAGCCGGCTTGGCAGTTGCCGATCACCGTGGGCTTGCCGTCGGCGTCAGGGTGGAGCGCGATGACTTTTTCGAGGAAGGCCGCTTCCGCCACAGCCACGTCCTCGATGGTCTGCCCGGCAACCGGTGCCGGCAGAAACCCGATGAAATAGCAAGGGTGGCCGGCTCGCATCGCGACGCCGATCTCGCTGTCCGCCTTGAAGCCGCCGATCCCCGGGCCGTGCCCGGCCCGCGGATCGACGACGACGAAGGGCCTCTTCTTCGGATCGATCTCGACGCCTTGCGGCGGGACGATCCGCACCAGCGCGTAGTTGACCTGGCGACGAAGCGCGCGGCCATCCATCACCAGCTCATACGCGAAGCTCAGAACGTTGGGCGCGGTTCGCTTCTGGTGCTCGTGGTATTGGTTCCCACGCTGCCGCATCACGTCCCAAAAGAGGATCGTCCGTTGAGTCGCGTCGACGAGGTACTCGGCCGCGTCGCTCCAGAATTTTGCTGGCTGGGGCAGCAACAAGCCCCATCCTTCTTGTGCCTGGTCGGAGGTGCCGGCGAGCTGATGCGGAGTGGAGGGTTGCGTGCTAGCGGTTTCGGTTGACAATGTCGTGACTCCTCTGAGTCGTGGCGTTTCAGGTGGGCCCCAATCGAAAAAGGGGCGGGCGATGATCCGGCCGGCTCACATCGTGATGACGACGCGGCCGTCGACGGTTCCTGTCCGGAGGTCGGCGAAGACGTGGTTGATGTCCGCGAGATCCGCGTGACGGATGGTGGCCCGGACCTTGCCCTCGGCCGCGAAAACAAGCGCCTCGGCGAGGTCCTGGCGGCCGCCCACGATCGAGCCCCGCAAGGTGATGCGCTTCAGGACGACGTCGAAGATCGGGGTTGTGAACGCACCGGGCGGTAAGCCGACCAGGCTCACTGTGCCCTTCCGGCGTGCCATGTGCAGCGCCTGCGTGAAAGCTGGCGGCGAAACGGCTGTCACCAGCACACCATGGGCGCCGCCGCCGGTCTCCTTGATGACTTGCGCGACGGCCTCGGGGGACTTCGCATCGATGGTCACCTCGGCGCCGAGGCGGCGAGCAAGCGCGAGCTTTTCTTCCGTCACGTCGACGGCCACCACGTGGAGACCCATCGCCTTGGCGTACTGAACGGCGATGTGACCGAGTCCGCCGATGCCTGAGATCGCGATCCACTCCCCGGGCTTCGCTTCGGTCTCCTTGATGCCCTTGTAGGTCGTCACCCCGGCGCACAGGATCGGCGCGATCTCGGCGAAGTTCGGGTCACGCGGGAGCCGGGCCACATATGGGGCGGCTCCGATCGCGTACTCGGCGAAGGTGCCGTTCACGCTGTAGCCGCTGTTGTGCTGGCTCGCGCACAGCGTCTCCCATCCAGTGACGCAATACTCGCATCCGCCACAGGCATCGTGGAGCCACGCGATGCCGACCGGGTCTCCCTCCCTGAGCCCCGTGACGCCGGCGCCGAGGGCGGCGACGATGCCGGCGCCTTCGTGGCCGGGGATGAATGGCGGGACCGGCTTCGCAGGCCAGTCGCCATCAGCTGCGTGAAGATCGGTGTGGCAGACCCCGGTCGCGACGACCTTGACCAACACCTCGCCTGGCCCCGGCGTCGGGATCGGCACCTGCTCGATCTCGAGAGGCCTGCCGAACGCGTGCACAACGGCAGCCTTCATCGTCTTCATCGTCCGGTGTCTCCGCGTCACGGATGTAGGCGCCACACCGTCGGCAGATCGATAGCCGGCGGACTGCGATGGCCGATGGTCGCACCGAAGGGCAGCCGAGCGGGGTGAGGTCGGGTTAGTCGCGGTAAGATGTGGTGAGCGTCTGGACCGAGGCTTTCACCTCCCTCCGGGGTTCGCTGCTAGCGGTCCATCTTCCCTGGAGGCTGGCAGCATTTTTCCGGTCCTGGGCGACGAGAACCGAGGCCTGGAGTCTCGATAGACAGGCGCCAAGCGGCGGCTCTACTGTGTCGGCCCGGTGCCACTTTGCTGAGGCGAGTTCCGATGGCCGACCCGGCCGCCGTCTCCGCTGCGCGCACATTCTCGTTCGGCCCCTTCCGCCTGCTTGCGAGCCGGCGACTCCTGCTCGAGGGCGAGACGCCGGTCCGTCTCGGAAGTCGCGCGTTGGAAATTCTGATAGCGCTCGTCGAGCGACCCGGCGAACTTGTCAGCAAGGAAGAGCTGATCACCCGCGTCTGGCCTAGCACCCATGTCGCAGAAGGAAATCTGAAGTTTCAGGTCGCCGCCCTGCGCCGGGCGCTTGGTGACGGGCGGGACGGCCGCCGCTATCTGGAGACGAGCCCGGGGCAAGGCTACCGGTTCGTCGCGGCGGTCACGGTCGGAAACGACGTTGCTCATACGGCGCCGGTGCCATCCGTACTGACGTACCCGCACAATCTGCCGGGCCGTCTCACGCACTTGATCGGACGCGCCGACCTCGTCGCCAAGCTCGTGGACCAGCTGCCAAGGCAGCGCCTTCTCACGGTGGTTGGACCGGGGGGGATCGGTAAGACGTCCGTCGCGGTTGCCGTGGCCGAACGGCTGATCGGCGCCTACGAGAACGGCGTCTGGCTCGTAGATCTGGCGCGGCTCGCCGATCCAACCCTCGTGCGTAGTACGGTAGCCGCTGCCGTCGGCGTCGAGGTCAATCGTGAGGAACCGCTCGTCAGCCTGGTTGGCGCTCTTCGCGACAAGCGAATGCTGATCGTGCTCGACAACTGCGCGCACGTGGTAGATGCCGTCGCCACTCTGGTGGTTGCCATCGTGAGAAGCGCGCCCGGTGTGCACATACTTGCGACCAGCCGCGAACCGTTGCGCGTCGAGGGCGAGCACGTCCACCGTCTCGGACCGTTGGAGAACCCGCCCGCGTCGGCTCGGCTCGACGCCGCCGCGACGATGCGCTTCCCGGCCATCCAACTCTTCGTCGGGCAGGCAGCGGCGAGCATAGGCGAGTTCGAGCTGCGCGATGAGGATGCCAGCATCGTCGGAGAGATCTGCCGCAAGCTGGACGGAATTCCCCTCGCGATCGAATTCGCGGCGGCTCGAGTCGGCGTCCTGGGTGTCCGGGGCCTCGCGGCGCGGCTGGACGATCGCCTGCGGGTGCTCACGAGCGGTCGCCGCACGGCTCTGGGCCACCACCGCACAATGCGCGCCGCGTTGGACTGGAGCTACGACCTGCTGACCGCGTCCGAGCAGACGATCTTTCTCCGCCTCGCCATCTTCGCCGGCGGATTCACGCTTGCCGCCGCCGCCGCGGTTACTAATGACGCAAGCCATTCCGGAGATGATGTCGTCGATCTCGTGCTGGAGCTGGCCGCGAAATCGCTTGTCGCGGCGGATGTAGACGACGCGGAACCCCGCTTCCGGCTGCTGGAGACGACGCGCGCCTATGCTCTCGAGAAGCTCGCGGAGAGCGGTGAGCGCGAGGCGATGGCGCGGCGCCATGCGGCGTACTACCGGTATCTCTTTGAGGCCTCTGCGCACGACGCTGCCGACGAGTCCGCCACCTACGCGCTCGAGATCGACAATCTTCGCGCCGCGCTCGCGTGGGCGTTCGGGCCCGGCGGCGATTTGTCGGTCGGCGTGTGCTTGGCTGCGGAGTCGGTGCCGTTATGGGTCCTGATGTCGTTGCTGGACGAATGTCACGGCTGGAAAGAGAGGGCGATACGCAGCCTCGACGAGGCCGGGTTGCGAGGCACGCGGCAGGAGATGGTGCTGCAGGCGGCGCTCGGAATATCGCTTCAATTTGCGAAGGGCGTCACGGCCGAAGCCCATGCGGCCTTGAGCAGGGCGCTCGAGCTCGCCGAGCACCTTGGCGACGCCGAATACCATTTGCGTATTATCCACTCTTTGTGGGTCTATCACACGCGTTTGGGCGAGGTGCGGACGACGCTCGCTCTTGCGCGGCAGGCCGAGACGGTCGCTGTCTCGATCGCCGATCCGGTCGCGAGGGCGACGGCGGATCGGATGCTCGGCGTCTCGTTGCATGGAGCGGGAGAACACGGCTCCGCCCGCATTTGCCTTGAGCGATTGCTCCGGATTCAGCCCCCCGCGTCCCGGCGCGCCTACATTCGCCGCTTCGGCTTTGATCAGCGCGTAGTCGCGCGCTACGTCCTGGCGCAAATCCTCTGGGTCCAGGGCTTCCCTGATCAAGCCGTTCAAGCCGGCCGAAGGTCGGTTGAGGAAGCACGGGATTTGCAGCACCCCTTATCGTTGTGCGGCGCACTTGCCTGGGCGGGAACCGCCCTTTCTCTCAGGATCGGTGATCTGGCAGCTGCCCAAGCATTCTCGGAAGAGCTTGTCGAATACGCCGAGAGAAACTCGCTGGCGGACTACCACGCCTACGGTCTTGCCGTGCAGGCCATACTATGGCTGCGGAGCGGATCTTCGGAAGCCGGCATAGAGCAGATTCGTGGCGCCCTCAATCGTTGGCGCGCTTCCAAGTGGCATATCTACTTGACCATGGACGACTTCGCCGAGGCGGTGGCCAATGCAGGGCATGTCGAGGAGATCTCGGCTATCGTCGACGAGACGCTGGAACGCGCCGAGCGCAATCAGGAGCTCTGGGCCTTCCCCGAGGCACTTCGCCTTAAAGGCGAACTCCTGCTGTTACAGAACGAGTCAAATCTGGGACTTGGCGAAAAGTACTTCGTGCGATCGCTCGATCTCGCCCGTGCTCAGGGCGCGCTGTCTTGGGAACTGAGGACCGCGACGAGTATCGCGCGCTTAAAGCGGATGCAGGGCCGGAGAGAAGAAGCACGCGATCTCCTTGGGACCGCCTACGCGCGTTTCACCGAAGGATTCGAGACTGATGATCTGAAGCGCGCGAAGCAGCTCCTCAAGGAGCTGGGAAAACGCCCGAGGAGCAGGCCCGCTTAGATAATCCGACAGTTCGCACCTGTCGAGGACCGGCCGATCTTCGGTTAACCGGGGATCTTCGCCGCGCCCCTCACCGCAACTAACCGCGTCTTACCCAACCTCACTCCGTATCGATCGGACGACGGTGTAACAAAGTGATGTCCGGACGCCCGGGACTTTCCCTCCCCTCCCCGGGTCTGCTGCGGCCGGTCCGTCCCCCACGGACCGGCTGCACTTTTTCGGACCGGCGCTCAGGGGCGGAATTGCCCGACCCAGCAACAAGGAGTGGGCCCATGCCAGTCCGCACAATCGGGATCATCGGCGCCGGAACAATGGGCAGCGGGATCGCCCAGGTCTCGGCGACCGCCGGTCTCAATGTAATCCTCACGGATATCAGCGCGGCAGTGGTCGAGAAGAGCGCCGCAACCGTAGCGCGTAACCTCGACCGGCTTGTCGCCAAAGAGAAGATGTCGACAGCTGAGAAGGATGCAGCGCTCGGCCGCATCACCCGATCGACAACTTACGACGCCCTCCGGCCGGCCGACATCGTGATCGAGGCCGCGACCGAGAACTTCGAGGTCCGCCCGGACGCGATCGTCGCTTCGAACACGTCGTCGGTCTCGATCACGAAGCTCGCGTCGGCGATCTCTCACCCGGATCGTTTCATCGGGATGCATTTCTTCAACCCGGTGCCGGTTATGGCGTTGGTCGAGATCGTGCGCGGTCTCCAGACCAGCATCGCCACCCACGACCTCGTCGAAACGCTTTCGACCAAACTCGGCAAAGTCCCCATCACCGTCAAGAGTTCGCCCGGCTTCGTCGTCAACCGCATTCTGCTGCCGATGCTGAACGAGGCGTTCTTCGTGCTCGCCGAGGATGACGCCAACCCGACGGATATCGACGAAGCGATGAAGCTTGGCTGCAACCATCCGATCGGCCCGCTCGCGCTGGCGGATCTTGTCGGGCTCGATGTCCTCCTCTCGGTCATGCAGACGATTCATGACGAGTTCGGGGATTCGAAATACCGGCCCGCGCCCCTGCTCAAGGAAATGGTCGCCGCTGGCTATCTCGGACGCAAATCCGGCCGAGGCGTCTACCGCTACTGAGCCTGGCCGATGCTCGCCCGTGTCAGTCTGAACCGTCTTCGGCCGCCGCGCCGGAAACATAAGGAATGCTCTTGATGACAGAAATCATCCTTGCCGGCGCTGTGCGAACGCCGATCGGCTCTTTCAACGGCGGTCTGAGAACCGTTCCGGCGTATGTGTTGGGTCAGACCGTGATCGGCGAGGCCCTGAAGCGCGCCAACGTCGATGCGAAGGACGTGTCCGAGGTCATCATGGGCCAGATCCTCACGGCCGGTGAGGGTCAGAATCCGGCACGTCAAGCAGCAATCGGCGCCGGCATTCCGAACGAGGCGACCGCCTACACCATCAACCAGGTCTGTGGGTCGGGCCTGCGCAGCGTCGCGCTGGGCTATCAGGCGATCCGCAGCGGTGAAAGCTCGATCGTCGTTGCCGGCGGACAGGAGAACATGAGCCGCGCGCCCCACTGCGTCCACCTGCGTGAAGGCGTGAAGATGGGGCAAGCCGATCTCGTCGACACAATGATCCGGGACGGGCTCTGGGACGCCTTCAACGGCTATCACATGGGCACGACCGCCGAGAACGTCGCGCAGCGCTATCAG
>WNFM01159872.1_pt1 | contig 14801 bp, 11 predicted proteins | sample 5400271 | NCBI WGS metagenome assembly WNFM01 (sample SAMN13153352, study PRJNA577476) | soil metagenome | isolation source: 60 cm saprolite on Douglas fir-dominated hillslope | place: USA:California | collected 2013-09-17 | reverse complement strand
TCGACCCCGGCGGCCTCGTCGGCATGCCGCGCGACGCGGAAGATGCCATAGGCCGGCGGATAGAGCCGCAAGCTCTCCTGCACGACGGCGCGGGTGTAGACGAGCCGGGCCAGTGCGTCGGCGGCGTTCTCGGGACCGAGATCGAGCGGCGCTACCTCCTCGGCGATACGCTGCTGCACCGCCCGTGCCGAGGCGACGAGGTATAAGGCCCAGAACAACGCCACCGCGGTCGTCGCATGCCCGGCGGCGATCATCGTCGCAACCTGGTCGGCGAGGCGGCGGCGCGACACCGGCCGGCCGCTCTCCGGGTCGGTCGCCATCAGGTCGAGGAGGTCGCGCGGCCCGCCGTCTTGGCGCGGCAGAGAGGCCGCCTTTGCCTGGCGCGCGGCGATGATCTCCTCGATCAGCCCGAGCCAGCGCCGGCGAAAGCGCCAGCGCGCGAAATCCTGCGGCGCCGGCAGCGCGGCCGGCAGCATGATGTCTAGCAGGCTCGGGCGCGCCAGCCGCTCGCCGTATTCGCGCAGCATCGACCGCATCCGCGGCGCGAAGCCGGCCATCTCCAGCGAGAACATGGCGCGGCCGGCGACCTCGATCGCCAGCCGGTGCATGTGGTCGAGGAGGTTGACCTCGCCCTGTTCCGCGGCGAGCGTTGCAACCAACTCGTCGGCGACGGCGCCGACCTGGCGCGCCAGCATCGGCAGGGTGCGCGGCGCGAAGGAGGGGGCGACGGTGCGGCGCTGCTCGCGCCAATCCTCGCCCTCGGCGAGGAACAGGCCGCGGCCGACGATCGGGTAGAGGAGGCGGACCGTCGCCGCGCTGCGGGTGTAATTCTCGGCATTGTCGATCAGCACATGGCGGATCGCCGCAGGCCGGTTGAGTGTCAGCTGTGCCCGGCCGAACAGGCGCCGCGACAGCACCTCCTCGGTGAAGGCGCGCTCGGAGAAGGCGGCGAGCACGTTGCGCCGCATCCGCGCGGCGAATTCCGGCGCCGGCAGCGGCTCGCGGCCGGCGATCGGCGGCGGGAACAGCGGCGGCGCAACGGCATCGGACAGCCCGGTCATCTGGCCGAGCCTAGCCCTTTGCCGCGCGCTCCGCATCAGGGCGCGCTGTCGCTCCCCAGCCTCCCGAGCGCCCTAGATCGAGGGAGCCGGGAGGATGGTGCCGATTACCAGTAGCGGTAATGGCGCCAGTGGTGCCGGTGATACCCCCAATAGGGGCGGTAATACGAGCCGTAGCCCCAATAGCGCGGCGCGCAGTGCCAGCCCCAGCCGTCCCACCAGCAGCGCGCCTCCGCCGGCGTGGCGGTGACGACCCCAAGCAGCATGATTGCAGCGAGAACCGAAAGCAGGAACTTCATTACTTCCCTCCCAGTGGCAGGCCTGCGCCAACGCCGACACGAACGTCTGACCCGCCGCCGATGTTCCAACCTTTAGTTGAAGGTTCGTTTAACGGGCCGCTGCTTCTGCAGCGAATCAGCAGCAAAGAAGCGCGCGAGAATAGCTTATCCGGCCTCGGCCGGCTGTAGCGGCCCAGCAGCGCCCGGCCCGTTTGCCCGGTCCCTACGGCAAGGCGAAGGCAATCACCGAATCGCCGAGCTTGGTGCCGAGTTTTCCATGGCCGCCGGCGGCGATCACGACGAACTGCCTGCCGTCGAGTTTGAGGCGGTAGGTCATCGGCAATGCCTGGCCGCCGGCCGGCAGCCGGCCCTTCCACAATTCGGCGCCGGTTTCGAGATCAAAGGCGCGCAGGTAATTGTCCATCGCCGAGGCGATGAAAACGAGCCCGCCGGCGGTGACGATCGGGCCACCCAGATTGGGCGTGCCTTCGAGGGGCGGCTGCAGGCTCGGGAAGAAGTCGGCGCTGGCGCCGAGCGGCACTCTCCAGCGGATCGTGCCTTGCCCGAGATCGTCCGCAACCAGCGTGCCCCAGGGCGGCGGGTTGCAGGGCGCGCCATTCGGCGAGCGCAGCACGCGCCGGCTCATGCCGTAGGGCGTGCCGTGCTGCGGCGACACCTCGGCGCGGAACGCGCCCGACTTGGCCGCCGTCTCGCGCTCGGCGTAGCCGTCGCGCGGGATCAGGTGCACCTCCATCGGCAGCATGTTGACGTTCGTGACAAACAATTGGCGCGCCGGGTCGAAGGCGCCGCTGCTCCAGTTCATGCCGCCGAGATTGCCGGGAAACGCAATCGTTCCCGTGACGCTCGGCGGGGTGAAGATGCCCTCGGCGCGCAATTTCGCCATCGCCGCGCGGCAGAACTCGCGGGCTTCGGGGGTCGCACCCCAGGCGTCGTCGGCGGTGAGCTTTTGCGGCATCAAGGGCGGCGGTGCCAGCGGAAAGGGCTGGGTCGGCGAGGCGTCCTCGCCCTCGGCATCGCTCTTCGGCACCGGGCGCTCCTCGACCCCGAAAACCGGCTTCCCGGTTTCGCGCTCCAGCACGAACAGATTGCCGGTCTTGTTGCCCTGGATCACCACCGGCACCTCGCCGCCGCCGCGCCGCAAGCTGGCGAGGACCGGCTGCGCCGCCGTGTCGTAATCCCACAGATCGTGGTGCACGAGCTGAAAGCCCCAGACCAATTCGCCGGTCGCCGCTTTGAGCGCGACGACGGAATCGGCCCATTTGTCGTCGCCCGGCCGCTTGCCGCCGTAATAATCGGGGCTGGGGCTGGTGGTCGGCACAAAGACGAGGCCGCGCGCCACATCGACGGACAGCATCGACCAGGCGTTGGCGGCCCCGGTCGGCGCGATGTCCGGCGATAGCGGCTCCCAGCGCCAGCGCACGGCGCCGGTGCGGGCGTCGAAGGCACGGACCGCGCCGTTCGGGCTGGCGACGCGGTCGTTGTCGGCGATCGACGAGCCGAGGATGACGAGATCGCCGGCGATTGTGGGCGCCGAGGTCTCCTCGTATTCGCCGCGGCGGGTGATGTTGGCGATACCCTCGGTCAGGTCGAGCTGGCCGTTCGTGCCGAAGCCGAGGCAGGCCTGGCCGGTGGCAGCGTCGAGGGCGAAGAGGCGCGCGTCGATCGTGGCGAGAAACACGCGGCGAGCACAGAGGGCGGCGGTTGATCAGCCCCTCGGAATAGCCCGAGCGCTGCTCGATCTTCGGATCGAACGCCCATTTCTCATGGCCGGTCTCCGGGTCGAGCGCGACGACCCGGTTGAAGGGGGTCGTCAGGTACATCGTGCCGTCGGCGACGATCGGGGTCGTCTCGAACGCGCTCTTGCGCCTTCCATCGCTGCCGTCCGAGACATCGCCGGTGTGGTATTCCCAGGCGATGGCGAGCCGCGCGACATTGCTCTTGTCGATCTGGGCGAGCGGCGAATAGCGGCTGCCGCCGGGGTCGCCGGCGTAGACCGGCCAGTCGGCGATTGGCTCCTCGGCGCACGCCATGGTCGCGGCAAGCGCGAATGCGGCACCGAAGAGGGCGGCAACGACAGCGCGCATCCGTCTTCCCTTGGCTAGCGCGACGGGCGATCTGGTCAAGAACTAGGGTTGGCCGCCTCGGTCTGAAAGCGGCGCCGGTCAGGCCGGCTCGAATTGGAGCACGTCGCCGCGCGCGCCGCCGGACAGCAGCATGAAGGTCGCGTCGGCGATCCCGTCGTTGCGGAACCAGCGGGTGCGGCCGGGCGGGTTCTGGATCACGTCGAGCCGGCCGAGCCGCTGCTCCGCGGTCTCGCCACGAAATACGCATCCTCGACCGCTCGCGCATAGCCGCGCACCGCAACCCCGCGCGGCAGGTGGATCATCTCCATCCGGTAGCCGCCGAGCGGCGCGCCCGTTTCGCCGACATAGTCGAGCCGCGCGAGCCCGGACTGCCAGACCGGCCGCCGCTCGGCATGGCGCACGATATAGCGGGCGAATTCCTGCTGGCGCGGGTCGTCGCTGTCGGGATCGAAGGCGATGGTGCGGCCCGGCATCGCGCCAAAGCGGCGCGCCAATGCCGGATCATGGTCCTTCGGATGACAGGCATAGACCGGCGGCTTTGGGCTGCCGCTGCCGACGCTGATCGACATCAAGACCGGTCCCACCCCGTCGTTGCGGAAGCCGTGCGGCCGCTCCGACTGGTTCAGCACCATGTCGAGGGGGCCGAGCTTTGCCTCGATGATGTCGGCGCCGCCATCGCCGCCAAACATCCAGCCGACGGTCAAGACGCCGTCGAGCACGAGAAAATGCTCGACCACCTCGTGATAATGGCACGGCGCGTATTTCCCGACCGGCTGGTGGATCAGCGACAGCGTGAAATCGCCGGGCTTCAGCGTGTCCGGGTCGTCCACCTTGGGCGAGCCGCCGGCGCCGATATAGCGCATCTGCGCCCGCGCCAGTTCGGGGAAGCCGCGGCTGCCCGGAAACGCGTCCCAATCGAAGCTCTTGCCGGTGTGGCGGCCGATATGGGCGCGCATCTCGCGCGCCAGATCGGGCGAGTTCCTCAAGGCGGGCATTGCCATTCCGAGCCCTCCCTAATTCGGCGCGCGCCGGTCAGGCGGGCGCGACTTTGCCTCAAGCATATGGCGCCGCGCCCTCCGCTTCCCAACGCACCCCGCTCGCGATCACCGGCCACCCCGTCTGGCTGCATTTGCAGCGGATTTGCAGCCAGACGCACCGCCCGCCGTTCCCGAAACACTAACCACGGTTGCACCGCCCGATTCCGGCCACCTGATATTACAGGTGAAAAACAGGTGGGATTCCCGTGTGGGTTGAACATGCCTCTCTGTCGGGGTTCACACGCTTCGCTCGCTCACCTGTAAGCCCGCCGTCACCCTAAGTTCCTATTTTGTTCCTGAAAGCGGCATTTCAAGCCCTAGCGGGAAATTCATTCGTAGGGCGGAAAAGCGAAGCGCATTCCGCCAAACTCCGGTGCGGGTCTATCGTGGTGGCGGAATACGCTTCGCTTTTCCGCCCTACGGTTGCTCCGTCGTCGGTCGGGGTCACAGATCAACGCCGTCCCGCCGCACCTCGTGCATGAAGCCGGTGCGCTGCCGATAGGCGCCGGCTGGGAACGGGAGCGCGTTGATCACCGCGCCGGTGTCGAACAGGATGTCGGTCTCGATATCGACCAGCCGGTCGAGCTCGGCGCCAAACGCTCCGAGATCTTTGATGAACACAGCCAGATCGTAATCCGAGTTGTCACGCTCGTCGCCGCGTGCGCGGGAACCGAACAGCAGCACGCGTTCAATCCGGCCGCCGTAAATCTCGTCGAGAACAGCTCGAAATCGCTTCAGGATCGGATCATCGATCGGCCGCGCGAACGTCACGTCATGCTCCAGGCTTTCCTCGCAGGCATCGCCGGAGCCCGAGCGCCGGCTGCCGGAACTGCTCTTAATGTGTGATGCGGATCGATGAAATTTGAATGGGACGAGGCGAAAGCGAGGCCAACCGGCTGAAGCACAGCTTCGATTTCGCCTTTGCCATCTGCATATTCAACGGGCCGATGCGCCGGTTCGCGGACCCGCGGCCGTGTGCGTCGGTCTCATGAAGATGCCCCGACGCTAATTCGTCGACTGTCACCGTAATTCCGTAATTCGCGTCGTGGCGTAGATGCCTTCGGATCGCTCCGTTTCTCGCGTTTTCTCCGATCTTCAGGTTGTGCGATCCAATATCCAATTTACGAGTCCGGCCGCTATCGCTTGTTTTGCGATTTCGTACCGGTACCAGGCGACGACCCGATCACCGGCGTCATTGGTGAATTTTTGCGCGGGCGAGTGATATACAAAAAACATGCGCGAATATCCCGCCATTTTGGCAAATGCACCAACAAGCTGTTGAAACGTAACTTGATTCGTCTGCGACTTGACCTGTACGAAGCAGTGTTCACCTGTGGTTGGAAGCACCATCGCCATGTCGAGTGTATTTTGTGTACCGCCAATGGCCGAGATGCGCTTCCAGCCGCTTGAAGAAAATATTAGCTCGATTAAAAGTTCAAAATCATCCTGATGAAGCTGATCGAGCAAGTCGCCGACTGCCAACACCATTTCTTGAAGTATGCGCTCGGCCTGCTCATGCTGATCGGATTGAAGGGCGCGGATTTTACGCAACAAATCGGTAGCGCCACCTGGTTTAGCGATCGTCTCTTGGAACGAAGCGACCTTGGTGATCTTAGTTGTCATCGAGTCGAGTCTCAGGGGGGTTCCCATCACGTCGGTATTGCGCCAGCGGTCGATCACCCCGCGGCTCCGCGCACCTGTCTTTCTCTCCGCTAAATTATCGGCGGGGTGAAGATCGATTACTTCCGCCTCGGCGAAGCACCACCAAACGTCGCCGTCTTCGATCGTGAACCACAAAACCGTTTCCGGCAGCTCGAAAAAGGCGCGAACCTGATTCACTGCGCGGGTGATGTCGCTCTTTCTCGTTCTTGCGCCTGTAGCCGCATAGGCCTTTGTTGCTTCAACCCATTTGCCTGACTTGCATAGCTCGAAGTCAAATTGCGGAAACCCGAGCCGAAGTGTGTTCGTCTCCTTGGCTAGCGCCCACCACATGCTCCCGCGCCCCAATTTTATAAATCGCACGTTGTCAGCCGTGGCTTTTTTCAAAAGCGCCAGCACCCTTTCTGGAATTTTGGGCAGCGGATTCATCGTTCGGCCCCTCCTCGGATGCCGGCCGATCTTAAAGGTTGATATGGAAAAGCGTTCGCTTTCCGTTGCAGCGCCGCGCGCCCTTGCCCCCTCGCTGCTCGCCCGGCATCTTGCGGCGCGAGGTTTGGCGCTCGGAGTAGCGGGCGCGTTTATGAGAACACGGGAGAGGGCGAGATGAACGGTGCGGAAAGCCTGGTGCGCACGCTGGTCGGGGGCGGCGTTGATGTGTGCTTCGCCAATCCTGGCACCTCGGAGATGCATTTCGTCGCCGCGCTCGACCGGGTGGAGGGGATGCGCTGCGTCCTGGGGCTGTTCGAGGGCGTCGTCACCGGCGCGGCCGACGGCTATTACCGTATGGCCGAGAAGCCGGCGGCGACCCTGTTGCATCTCGGGCCCGGCCTCGCCAACGGGCTCGCCAACATCCACAACGCCAACAAGGCCGGCTCGGGCATGGTCAACATCATCGGCGACCACGCCACCTATCACCGGCAATACGACGCGCCCCTGACCTCGGACATCGAGGGGCTGGCGCGGCCCTCTTCGCACTGGGTCAAGACCTCGCCCGATGCGAAATCGATCGCCGCCGACGGCGCGCTGGCGATCGCCGCGGCACAGCAACCGCCGGGCCAGATCGCCAGCCTGATCCTGCCGGCCGACACCGCTTGGAACGAGGGCTCGGGGCCGGTGGCGGTGCCGCCGCCCGCGAAGCCGGCGGCGCCGTCACAAGAAGCGGTGCGCGAGGCGGCGCGCGTGCTGCGGTCGGGCGAGCCGAGCCTGATCCTGGTCACCGGAAGGGCGGTGCGCGCCGACGGGCTGGAGCTGGCCGGCAAGATCGCCGCCAAGACCGGCGCGCGCATCATCGCCCAGGGATCCAACGCGCGGACGCAGCGGGGCAGGGGCCGGGTGTCGGTCGAGCGCATCCCCTATGTCGTCGACCAGGCGCTGAAGGTGCTGGCCGGGCTGCGCCACGTGATCCTGGTCGGGGCGAAGATGCCGGTCGCGTTCTTCGCCTATCCCGACAAGCCGAGCCGGCTCTACCCCGAGGGCTGCGAGGGGCATGTATTGGCGCGGCCGGACGAGGATCTGATCGCCGCGTTGGAGATGCTGGCCGAGGAGGTCGGCGCGCGCGCGACGCCGGCGCCGGTGGTCAACGATCCGGCGCCAACACCGGCGCATGGCGCGATCACCTCGGACGCGCTTGGCGCCTCGATCGGCGCCCTCTTGCCGGAGAACGCGATCGTCGCCGACGAGGCGGTGACCACGGGACGCGGCTTTTTCGCACCGACCAAATCGGCGGCGCCGCATGACTGGCTCTCCAACATGGGCGGGTCGATCGGGCTGGGTCCGCCGCTGGCGACGGGCGCGGCGGTCGCCTGCCCCGACCGCAAGGTCGTCGGGCTGCAGGCCGACGGCAGCGCGATGTACACAGTGCAGGCGCTGTGGACGCAGGCGCGGGAAGGGCTCGACGTCACCACCGTCTTGTTCTCGAACCGCACCTACCAGATCCTAAAGGGCGAGTTGGCGAATGTCGGCGCCGGCAACCCCGGGCGGAAGGCGCTCGACATGCTGGATCTGGGGAAGCCCGACATCGACTGGGTGGGCCTCGCGAAGAGCCTCGGCGTGCCGGGGGCGCGGGTCGAGGACATGGACTCCTTCAACCGGCGCTTCGCCGAGGGGCTGGCGACGCCCGGGCCATTCCTGGTCGAGGTGGTGCTATAAGCAAAAAACGAACGCTTTAGCGCAGAGGACGCGGAGGATGCAAAGGAGTTAGCGGAACTTTGAACCATACAGAACAGCTTCCGAGGACTGGAAATGGCTCGACGCGATCGCCGGTCGGCTCGAGACGGACTTCGTAAGAGCGGTTACCGAGAATCTCGGAGAACAATGGCGACCGGCACTCGACGAATTTTTCGAGTAATTAAGGTCGTCCCGGCGAAGGCCGGGACCCATTTCTCAGCCGCTTTGACCACTTGAAGCGTGGGTCCCGGCCTTCGCCGGGACGACAATTTTTAATTACGGAACAGCCGCTTCGTCGCGATCCTAGCGCCGTCGGACATCGCCTTGAGCTTGGCCCAGACGACATCCTCGGTGACCCTGCCCATCCCGGCCGAGGTATCGAAGCCGCAATCGGTGCCGGCCATGACCCGCTTCGGGTCGCCGACCGCGCGGGCGACGTTTTCCAGCCGGTCAGCGACGACTTCGGGGTGTTCGACAAAGGCGGTCAAATCGTCGATCACGCCGGCGACGATGATCTGGTCGTCGGCGAGCGGAAACTTTTGCAGCACACGCCATTCGTGCTGGTGCCGCGGGTTGGCGAAGGGCAGGACAAAACCGCCGACCTTGGCCTTCTGCAGGATGGGCAGGATGTCGTCGAGCGGCACGTCCTTGTCGTGCGGCGCCTCGTAATTGCCCCAGCAGACATGCAGGCGCACCCGGTCGCGCGGGATGTTGGCGATCGCCCGGTTGATCGTGTCGATCACCCGCTCGACAAAGCCGAGAAATTCGCCGAGCGGCCGGTCCTGGTAGGAGAGGTGCCGCTCCAGCGCCAAATCGGGGCAGTCGAGCTGTAACAGGAAGCCGCTCGAAACGATGGTCTCGTACTCGATCTTCAGCGCGTCGCCGAGCGCGGCGAGATAGGCCTCCTCGGTGTCGTAATGCTCGTTCTTCATCGCCGCGGCGATGATGCCGGGCGAGGGCGCAGTCAGGAACGGCTCGACAAAACCGCCGGCCTTCTCGTCGAGCGCGGCGCGGAAATCGGCGATCTCCGCCTTCAACTCGGCGTCATCGATGTAGCGGACCTCGCCGATCGCCGTGGGCGGGTCCATGTTCGACACCGCTTCGCGCCCCGCCAGCATCTCGGCCATCTGCTTTTTCAACAGCGGATAGCGCTCGACATCGCCGCGTGGCCAGCGCCTCCAGCTGCCGCCAAACCCGCTCATCCGATGGCGGACGTAGAGGAAAAACGCCTCGCGTTGCTGCTCGCCGTTGTTGCCGACATCGATCCCGGCCTCGATCTGCCGGTCGAGAACATGGCGCAGCGCCGCCTTGCCGAGCCGGTCGAGCTCGCCGGGATTCACCTTGTCGCCGCGCGAGCGTTGCACATAGAGGCGGGTCAGCTCGGGCGGACGCGGCAGGCTGCCGGTATGTGTCGTCAGGATGCGTTCCTCGCTCCACCGCATCGTCCCCTCCCACTTCATTCGTCATTTCCGCGCAAGCGGGAATCCAGAGCCATAGGGTTCGTCGCTCGCCCTGGCCCCCCGGTTTCGCGGGGGTGACGATAAACTTAGCCGATTGCGCGCGTTACGCCGCGCCGTTCGTGCATGGTCATTCCTTCAGGAACGCGGTGACGCGTTCGGCAAAGCGCTCGGGCTGCTCCCCCTCGGGGTGGTGGCCGGCCGCCTCGATCAGCTCGAAGCGCGCGCCGGGGATCAGGCCGGCATAGGCGCGGCCGTAATCCGGGCTGACGACGCCGTCGCTGGCGCCCCACAACACCAAGCTCGGCACGCGGATGCGGCCGAGCCAGTGCTTCAGCTGCGGGTTGTAAAGCAGCGGGTGCCAGGCATAGAGGCAGAGCGACTCCCAATTGCGCGCATGGACGATCAGCTCTTCGTCGGTCATCGCGTCGAAGTCGGGCGCCTTCGCCGGATCGTGCCAGCTGCGCCGGCGGACCTCGGCCGGGTTGACATTGAAGATGTCGAGGATGTCCCGCGTCGTCGGACCGCCGAGCTTGATGCCGACCGGATCGACGAGGATCAGCTTCGAGATCCTATGGCAGGAGGCGAAGGCCACCTCGGCGGCGAGCCAGCCGCCAAAGGACAGGCCGACCAGCGCAACCTTGTCGTAGGGCAGCTCGTCGAGCACGGCGAGGTAGAGGCGCACAAGATCGTACATCGTGTCGAAATCGGGCGGCCGCTTGGTGTTGCCGAAACCGGGCGAGGAGGGGGCGACGATCTCCGCGTCGCGGCCGAGCAGGTCGAGAAACGGCGCCTTTGGGTGCACCGTGTCGAAGCCGTGCAATAGCAGCACCGGTGCGCCTTTGCCGCGGCGCAGAACCTCCAGCTCGATCCCGTTCACACTCATATTCGACATGTCTGCCCGTTCGCCCCGCTTCCGGCATCGGTTCGGCATCATGCCATGAAGGGGCGGGCCGGCAATACGCGCAGCCTTGCGCGCGGCCGATTCGTGCGGCGGCCGGGTGCCGCGCCCCGGGTGGGCGCGGCGTTTGGCCGCTTTCCACGGCCTGGAACGAGGCCCCGCTTGCCGCCGCGCCATGACGCCCATACATTGGAGGCCTTGGCGCAACAGCAGAAAGGAGGTGATCCTGTGTCTATCGATCAACCGCGGGCTACCGCAGCCGTGACCAGGATCCCTGCCTCGGCGGAGGTCCGTGCCTGAGAAGGCACCGGCACGGCCGCAAGGCCGTAGGTTTCGAGGAAAGGCCGCCCCGGTTCGGGCGGCCTTTCTGTTTCGGGCGGCCTTTCTGTTTCGGGCGGCGCTGGCAGCACGCGGGCGATCGCGTCGGGGCTCGTTCAAGCCGATTCGACGAGCGCGTCAATCGGCACCCCCAGCGCGCCGGCCAGCCGCCCCATCGTCTCGATGCTGCCCTGCCGCTTTCTGGTCTCAATTTGCGCAATCAGGTCGCGCATGACTCCGGCGCGCTCGGCGAGCGCCCGCTGCGTCAGGCCGCGATATTTGCGCCAAGCCTTCAGCGGGTGCGCACCGTCAATCTCGGCGCTGACGACCTCGTGCGGGAAGACGGTCGCGCGTCCTTCCGGGACGGCGCTTGCCCAGCGGGCGTCTTCCGCCCGCGCGGCAGCGACGGCTGCGATATCCTCGGCATCTTCGACCGCCTCGAGCAGCGCCTCCCAATCGGCGCGCGCCAGCACTACCTCCTCGGCGGTCTCACGCTTCGGCCGCGGCATCATCACGCCCATGTCTTTGCTCCTCTCTCAATGTTTGTAAACATCGCCGCGCGTGCGGATCAGCTCTATCCGGATCCTCTGCGCCGGAAGCTGCGGGGTTGACCCTCTCCGTGCCCGAGGGCGGAGAGGGGGCTTTCGGCTAGCCGCCGATGAAATGGCCGACCGGTTTGAGGCCTTCGATGCGGTCGCAGACGATCTTGGTCATCGCCAGCATCGGCGTCGCCAGGATCGCGCCGCACACCCCCCACATCCAGTACCAGAAGATGACCCCGATCATGACCAGCACTGGGTTCACGGTGAAGCGGCTGGCCAGCAGCATCGGGGTGACCGTCTCGCCCTCGGCGACATGGATCATCAGGTAAAGGAAGGCCGGCAGAAACGCCGTCCATAACGGGTCGAGGGTGACGAGCCCGGCGACGAAAAAGATGATCACTCCCGCGGTCGGTCCGAGGATCGGCACGTAGTTCAACAGAAAGGCGAAGGTGCCCCAGAGCAGCGGGTCGCCGAGGCCGACGAACCAGGCCATCCCGCCGGCGGCGATGCCGACCAGCGTGTTCATCATCGTGACCGTGCCGAGATAGACCGAGATGTCGTGCTCGATCTCCTGCGAGATATCGACGACGCGGCGCTTGTCCTCGAAGCGCGGCAAAATCTCGATCAATCGCCGCAAGAACGTCTCGCCGGACACCAGCACGAAAAACATCACCAGCAAGGTTTCGAACGCGCCGGCGGCGACGAGGCGGACCTGGGCCAGGATCTGTTGCGGCAGGGACGAACTCTGCACCGCGACCGGCTTCGCCCCAGCGCCCGAACTTCCGCCCGGCGCAAGGTTCTCGATGTGCTCCAATGCCCGCTGCATCGATTTGACCGGACCGTTCAGAAAGCTGAGGCGCTCCTGCATTCGCGGCAGCGCCTGCGGCAGCTTGCCGATCCAGGTCGTCAGCGGACCGGACAACAAGAGGCCGATAGCGACGAATAACGCGACGAGCGACAGGACGATCACCAGCGCGGCCAGCATGCGCGGCAAGCCAACCCGCTGCAACACCCGCAGCACCGGCTGAAACACCAGGTTGAGGACGACGCCGAGCACGATCGGCAGGATGATCTCGGCGGCGCCGTAGCACGCGGCAAGCGCCGCCAGCACGAAAAGGCCACCGAGGAAGATTGTGCGGAGCCTGGCCGCAGCGCCGGTGTCCGGGTTCAGCTCGAGTTTCGGGGGCGGCGCAGTATCCGGCATTTGGGGTTGGCCTCGGCCGCCGCGCACAATCGCGGCGATGACACCGGCGGCATGCTCGCGCGCCGCTTGCGGTGTGCTCAGGCCAAACCCGGCAAACGGCCGGCAGGTTCCGTTCTGGGCGTTTTACGGCTTCTCGAAGCCGAAGCCGCGCGCCTTGAGCCAGGCGGCAAAACCGGCGCCCTCCGGGGTCGTCGCCTGGCGCGCCTTGTCCTCCGACCAGCCATAGAATTCGGCGGTGCCGAAACGACCGGGGTCGCGCTGCCGGTCGCGGATCGAAAACCGCGCGTCGCGGCGCTTGTCGTAGCCGTCTACGGCCTTCGCGAGGCCGGAATCGTAGTAACGGTCGACATGCACCGTCGCCTCCAAGGGAAGGCGCATGCTGATGTAGCCGGGCTGGTCGGGATAGCCGAGACACAGCCCGGCGACCGGAAAGACCTTGTCGGGCAGCTCGAGGATCTCGGCGACCTCCGCGATTCGGTTGCGCAGGACGCTGATCGGGCAGGTCCCGAAGCCGATCGTCTCCGCGGCGAGGATGCAGGTCTGCAAGGCGAGCGCTGCATCGATCGCGGCGTTGAAGAAGCCCTCGAAGCTGCCATTGTCCTGCGGGTGGCCGCGCAGCTCGCCGACCCGGTCGAGCCGGCGCGCGTCGCCGAGAAAGACGAGGAACACCGGCGCGGTGCCGATCCACGGCATGTCCGGGAACAGCGCGGCCAGTCGGTCGCGCCGGTCGCGGTCCTTCAGCCAGACGACCGAGGCTTGCTGAAAATCGGATTTGGAGGAGGCTGAAAACGCCGCGGCAAGCAGCAGACGCACAATCGCGTCCGAGACCGGCTGGTCGACATAGCGGCGGTGGGTGCGGCGCACCAACATCTGGCGCAGCCAGCCCTCGTACGGAAGCTCGACGCCCTCCTCGAGGCCGAGGTCGAGATCGAAGCCGAAACGTGCGCGCATGTCGTTTGCGTACGGATGTGCCATCGCCCTCTCCTTCGGCGGCAATTCTAGGCGGAATCGCGGCCGCGGGCTGCACTCATTCCCCTCCGCGTGGCAGACGCGCCTTTTTCGCCGCTTGGCCGGGACCGCCGGCCGGCCTAAAACAGCGCAGCCAAAGGAGAGCCGCATATGCCCGACGCGCTGACGACGAATTCGCCCATCATCGCCGCCTATCGCGCCGCGACGCCGGGATCGGCCGCGCGGGCCGAGAAGGCGGCCGCGCTCTTTCCGAGCGGGATCACCCACGATTCCCGCTACATCGAGCCCTACGGCATCTATATCGACCACGCCAAGGGTCCGCGCAAATGGGACGTCGACGGCCGCTGCTATGTCGATTATTTCGGCGGCCACGGCGCGCTCTTGCTCGGCCATTGCCATCCCGACGTCGTCGCGGCGGTGCAGGCGCAGGTCGATCGCGGCCCCCATTTCGGCGCCTGCCACGAGCTCGAGATCGCCTGGGCCGAGGCGGTGATGCGCCTTATTCCCTCGGCCGAACGGGTGCGGTTTACCTCCTCGGGCACCGAAGCGACCTTGATGGCGGTCCGCCTCGCCCGCGCCTTTACCGGCAAGCCGAAGCTGATCCGTTTCAACTATCACTTCCACGGCTGGCACGACCACATGACCTCGGGCCACACCAACCATTTCGACGGCACGCCGACGACCGGCGTGCTCGATGGGGTGGCCGGCAACGTCCTGTTGTGCGACCACAATGACGAAGCGGCTTTGGCGCGGCTGCTGGACCAGCACAAGGACATCGCAGCGGTCATTCTCGAACCGACCGGCGCCAATGGCGGCAAGCTGCCGATCGACCCGAATTTCCTGAAGGCGCTGCGCCGGCTCACCGCCGAACACGGCGTGCTGCTGATTTTCGACGAGGTAGTGACCGGCTTCCGCGTCTCGCCGGGCGGCGCGCAGGCGGCCTACGGCATCCGCCCCGATTTGACCACGCTCGCGAAGATCCTCGCTGGCGGCCTGCCGGGCGGCGCCGTTGCCGGGCGCAAGGAGATCCTCGACCTGCTCGATTTCCAGGTCACCAAGGGCGCCGGCAAGGAGAAGATCGCGCATCCCGGCACCTTCAACGCCAAC
>WNFM01024482.1_pt1 | contig 14801 bp, 14 predicted proteins | sample 5400271 | NCBI WGS metagenome assembly WNFM01 (sample SAMN13153352, study PRJNA577476) | soil metagenome | isolation source: 60 cm saprolite on Douglas fir-dominated hillslope | place: USA:California | collected 2013-09-17 | reverse complement strand
GCGGCCGGCGCGGCCTCGCGCTCCACGACGGCCGGCGCGGCCTCGGCCTGCACGGCGGGCCACGGGGCGCCTTTCGCCACCGGCGCTGCCTCTTCGGGCCGGCCTGCCGCTGTGGCCCAAAGGACCTTGGCGCTGACATCACGGACGGGCGACCAGGGCACGATCGTGACGCTCATGAGTCCCGGCTCCTGGCGGAGCTCGTAGTCCAGGGGCCTGTCGAGGCGGATACGAATCCGTGCTCCCTCGCGGCTGTCCTTGAGCGTGAGCTCGGCGATCCCCGCGTTCGGAAAGGGGAGCAGGAGACCCGGCCGGGGCCGCGCGCCCGGAAGCACGAGGACGAGATCGCGCCCGCTGCGCTCCACGCGGGCGGGGGTCGGGCCCGACAGCACGGCGCGAACGATCGGCCGGCCGTTCACGGCTTCGAGCCGGACCGCGGAGAGGGTCACCGTCGCCTCGGAGGCCGCCAGCAGAGCCGTCGCCATCGCGATCATGCCGGGGGCGGGTCGACCGGCGGGACCGGCCGGTCGACGAACATCAGCATCAGCACGACGGTCACGAATCCCGCCGTCTGCAGCAGCACGAGCACGCTCTGGAACAGGGTGGCGTCGGTGAGGGCAGCGGCGCCCAGGCCGAGGGAGAACGTCAGGAGATACAGGACGGTGACCGCGCGACGCCGCGAGAAGCCCAGGGAGACCAGGCGGTGCGAAAGGTGGCGATTGTCGCCGATGTAGATGGGCCGGCGCTCGCGCAGGCGAATGTAGATGACGGTCGCGGTGTCGACGAGGGGAACGGCCAGGACGAGGACGGGCATGAGGATCGGGAAGAGCAGGCCCGACGCATGCGTCACGTAGCGCTCGAGGAGGGTGAGAGAGCCTCTTCATCGGCTACCTCATGGGCTCCCTCACCCTCCTCGAGCGCTACGTGACGCATGCGTTGATCAAGAGGACGAGCGCGGCCACGAAGGCGACCCCCGCGGAAAGGCCGTCCATGTTGTCGAGGAGGTTGAAGGCGTTGGTCATCCCGACCATCCAGAGGAGCGTGACCGCCACGTTCATCCATTGGAAGGGCAGGAACGACGTGGTCACCCCCGCCGCGATGAGGACGATCGCACCCAGGAGTTGCCCACCCAGCTTGGCCCAGACGGGGAACCGCCCTCTCGAGATGTCATCCGCGAAGCCGACGGCGAAAATGAGTGTCGATCCCGCGATGATCGCCCACAGCTCGCCGCTGACCCGGTACGAGTCCCGCAGGACGATGCTCGAGGTGGGCAGGATCGAGCGGATCCAGGGCATCTCCTGCAGGTGCGGAGTCATCGCGTAGCCGGCGGCAACGACGAGGATGACCGACGCGTACACGGCCACTCCCCCCGCGCGCGCCATCGGCACCGAATGGTCCTTGCGATGTCCCGGGTCGTCGATCATTCCGTAGCGGAAGGCCAGGACGCGCGTGGGCCATACGGCGGCGGCGGACGCCGTGGCCGCTACGATGAAGACGACGATGGCCAGAAGCGCAGGATCGGATGTCATGCCGGCGCGGCGACGCGCGGAAGAAGCTCGCGGTAGAGCGCGTCGATGTCCCGCAGCAACCGCTCGACGGAATGATGGGCGAGGACGTAATCGCGGGCCGCGCGGGCGCGACGTGCGCTGTCCTCGTGCCCATCGAGCGTCTCGAGGATGGCGTCGGCGAGGGCGGCCGGGTCGCCAGCGGGGACCAGCCGTCCTCGCTCTCCGTTTCCGAGCAGGTCCGGGGTCCCTCCGACGGCGGTGGCCACCACCGGGCGGCTGGCGGCCATGGCTTCGATGAGAGCCACCGGGGTCCCTTCGTTGCGCGAGCAGTTCACGACGAGGTCGAGATCGGCGTACACGGCTTCGAGGTCGGTCCTCCAGCCGAGGAAGGTCACGCGAGGGGCCAGCCCCAGGTCCGCGGCCTTCTGTTCGAGCGACGCGCGCAGCTCGCCGTCGCCGACGATGGCGAAGCGAGCCCGCGAGGACGTCCGGCTCACCCGGGAAGCGGCCTCGAGGAAGCCGTCGATGTCCTTGATCGGGACCAGGCGGCCCACGACTCCGATCAGCGCATCGCCGTCGCCCGCGCCGCAGAGCGAGCGCAGCGCCCCCCGCGCCGGCGGCCGGGCGAAGCGGGCGAGATCCAGGCCCAGGGGGACGACGCGGATCTTCTCGCGCGGCGCGACTCCCATGGCCGCGAGGTCGTCGCGGAGAGCGTCGGAAACGGTGATGGCGACGTCGGTCAGGCGATTGAGGGCCGTTTCCAGCCGCCGGAAGAAGGCGGTCTTGAAGGGACCGAAATAGCCCCGCAGCACGTGGCCGTGATACGTGTGCACGACGATGGGCACCCCGGCCAGGCGCGCGGCGATCCGCCCGAGGACACCGGCCTTCGCGGTGTGGGTGTGGACGATGGCGGGGCGGGACTGCCGGATGGCGCGGTAGAGCTGCCACAGGGTCGCGAGATCCGCGAGGGGCCGGATCTCACGCCCGAGACCCGCGAGCTGCTCCACTTCGATCCCCTTCTGCCGGGCCATGTCCAACAGGTTGCCTTCCGAAGGCGCCTCGCGACCGACGATGAGGCGCGTCTCGTATCCCTTCTCACGAAGGCCGGCCGTCAGGAGGATGACGTGAACCGATGGGCCTCCGATGTTCAGACGTGAGAACAGGCGAACGACCCGCGTGGTCCCTGGACTGGGCGCGCGACGGTCTCGAGTCATGTGACGCGGTGAGCCCATGAGAGTCTACAAGCCAGGCGAGCAGACGTCAAACAAACTTCCCCTGGGGTCAGCGGTTTACGCCTGACACCTCAACCAATACCTGAGGTCCGTAGCCCTAACGTTCAGAGCCAACCGCGAGCCCGGTAATAGAGGAGCTTCGCGTACTCCGTCACGACCGCCCGCCGGCTCCAGGCCGTGCTCCACCATCGCCTCGGACTCCACGCCGAGGGCGATGCCGGATGACTGAGCACGAGGACGCCGGGCCAGGCCCGCCGAGCCGCGGCGGTGGCGCGGCGCTGGTGGTAGGGAGAGGTCACGACCGTCACCGTTCGCGCCTCGAGGGATCGGAGGATCGGCGCGACCGCGAGGACGGCCTCGCGCGTGGTGTGCGAGGTCGTCTCCACGCGGATGCGCGGCTCCGGAACGCCGAGCTCGAGGGCCTTGGCGCGCAGGCTCTCCGCGCTGTCCCCGGGACCCGGCTCGCCGCCGGTCAGGATCAGCGTCGCGACGTTCTGGGAACGCATCAGGGCCACCGCGGCGGTCGTGCGCTCGTAGTCGGGGTCGCCCGCCATCACCACGATGGCATCGGAGGGCCCCGGCGGATCGTCGACGATCAGGAAGCGCGCCGGCACGTCGGTGGACAGCAGCGTCATCAATCCGAAGAGGGCCGCCGCACCAGCGCCCCACGCGATTCGGCGTGGAAGCCGTCGCGTCACGGCCGCGGCGCGTGCGGCTTGCGCGCGATCGCGCGCCAGCCCAGCCCGGGCAGCGTGGCCACGACCTCGAGACCGGCGGCGCGCAGCCAGCCTTCGACTTCCTCCCGGCGATACCGGCCTTCCCGCGGTGCGCCAAACCGATCGAACTGCTCCGCCACCAGCATCCGGAACGGCACGTCCGTGTACTGGACGAGGGGCAGCCCGCGCGTGACGCGATCGCCGACGCGCGATCGCCGGAGCGCGCGGCGGGGGACGAGGAAGGCCGCGGTCGCGATCGCCGAGACCATCCAGGAGAACGCATGCAACGCGTCCGGCGGCAGGCGGGTGGTCACCGAGCGCAGGGCGGTCACCATCCCGAGGAGGGCGCGACGCGGGAGCGGCTCGTCGGCCAGCGAGCGATAGACGTACAAGCGGAGAGTCCCCCCCGGTTTGACGAGCGTGGCCAGGGCTTTCACGGCCGCCGCGGGGTCGGCCACGTGATGGACGACCCCGAAGCTGTAGACGAGGTCGAACGACTCCGCCGCAAACGGAGGACATCGAAGATCGGCCTGAACGAAGTCCGCGGCCGCGCCCTCGCGCTGCGCGGCCACCTCCACCGCGGCGCTGACGTCCATGCCCACGATCTGGGCGCCTCGCTCGCGGGCGAAGTGCAGCCAGCGGCCCATCCCACAGCCGGCATCGAGGACGCGCAGTCCCGTCCAGGCCACCGCCCCATCGCCCTCGAAGTACCACTGGAAGATGTCGGCGTGGACGCGGAGCAGGTCGGGAAACCGCTGCCACTCGTCTCCGAAGAGGGCCTGGGTGCGGCGCGAGAGGGAGTCCGGCGCCGCCTCCGGAAGGAGACGGGGGACGCCACCCGCGACGGGAAACCGGCGGCCGCAGCCGCAGCGCAAGGCGCCCTCGAGGACCACGTCTCCGGCGGGCGCCGGGGGCTCGAGGGTCAGTGCGGAGCGGCACGAAGGACAGCACAGGCTGGCGGCGAACGCGCGCCTCATCCGGAGTAGAGATCGTCGGGGGCGTCCCGGCGCGCCTTGCGATGGATGAGCGCGTCGTCCTCGGCGGTCAGGGGCCGGATGATCCGGGCGGGTACTCCGCCCACCAGCGATCCGGGGGTGTCGATGGGGCCGGCGAGCACGGAGCCGAGCCCGAGTATCGATCGCTCGGCCAGTCGCGCCCCCGGCGCGAGGCGTACCTCCGATCCCAGGTAGCAGAAATCCCCGATCTCGATGGGCGCCGTGGACTGGCGGTTGTGCGTCCACAGCGACGAGTTCCGGCCGCCGATGATGACGTTCTGGCCGATCGTGACCTGGTCCGTGAAGTCGATGCGATGTCCGGAGACCACGACCGCGCCGCGGCCGATCTCGAGCCGGGAGGCCGGGCTGGTGGTGCAGTCGTGGTCCGGGATCGCGTTGAGGACGTTCAGCCGCATGACCTCCGCGTAGTCACCGAGGCGGACGCGTTCGCCGCCCCGGATGATGTTGAGGGGCCCGATGCGCACGGACTTTCCCGTGATGAAGCTGCCGACGCGCGTGATGAGGTTGAGGTGCCCGATCTCCGTCCCGTCCCCGAGCTCGACCGAATCGGCGTCGAGGATCACGAGGCCGATGCGGACGCGGCGCCCGATGCGATACCCGAAGAGGCTTCGATACAGCGGCTTCTTGACGAAGCCCGGGAGCACGGCGATGACCGCCAGCAGCGCGAGTCGCAGCCGCCGGCCTCCGCTCATGGAGCCTGGAAGGCGGGCGCGCCCAGGGCCGGCTGCGCCCTCTCCTGTGCGCGGCGCTTCCTCTCCACCACGCCCGCGGCCATGAGGATGAAATAGAACATCGTCACCTGCGTCCGTTGCCGGTAGGCGGTGCCCACGTTCCCCTGGAAGACCGCATACGCACAGGTCAGCGACGCGGCGAAGACGAGGATCGGGAGGGCCGGCCGGAAGCGGGTGCGGATGGTGAAGAGCAGGCCCCGAACCAGGGCCGGCATGAGCGCGTACCAGACGATCGTCTCCGGCACGGTGAGGGCCTGGCGAAGGTTGTGGACGGCCCAAGGGAAGGGCGCAAACAGGAGGTAGGTGAGGCCCACGGGGAGCACGGCCAGGACGCCCTGGGTCGTGGAGACGTCCGCCTTGGGGGCGTAGGCCGATTGCCCCCACATGGCCTGGTCGGAGCGCGTGATCTGCAGCCGCTCCAGGGTGAAGTAGGAGCGCTGCTGCTCCACCGTCTCCTGCTTGGCCGCGAAGGAGAAGGCCCCGACGAACACCGCGATGAGCACGAGGTACGAGCCCACGCTGCCGGCGACGCCCCGGCGCTGCGACAGGACGAAGGTCCCCATGGTGGCGAAGGCGACGAAGTAGAAGACGTAGAACCTGAGGGTCATGAGGGCCAGGCTGGCCCCGACGAAGAGGAGAACGTAGCGGAGCGTGAACTCGTGATTGAGCCTCACCACCGCGTACATGCACAGCGCGATGCACAGCATGATGAGCGGGTCCTTGTAGATCGCGCCCGACCAGAAGACCATCTGCGGGAAGAAGGCCATGAACCGCGCGGACCACTGGGCGACCTCGACGTCGAAGAGGTCCTTGGCGATCGCATAGATCACGATCGCGGTGAGCGCGCCGATCGTCGCGTTGACGAACTGGGCCAGCAGCTGGTTGTGGCCGAAGACGTAGTAGATCGAGGAGATGAGGTAGAAGAAACCCCAGCCGCTGACCTTGCCCGAGTAGTACGGATTGAGGAGGCCTTGTCCGTTCCACTGGAGGCTCATGAGCCAGCCTCCATCGTCGTAGGTGGCCGAGTCTCCCCAGAACATCACCGCGAACGCGGTCTGGCCGGCGTACATGTTGAGGAAGCAGGCGAGCGCGGAGCGCAGGACCAGCGTCCAGACGTAGATCCTGGCCAGGGAAACGCCCTCGTCGCCGGGCAGCACGTGCTTGATGCGGCGGACGATGAAGGCGTTGACCGCCGACATCACGAGGAAGGCCACGACGATGTCGACGATGTCGCTCACGAAGCCACCTGACGCAGGATCTCGGCGACGCGCGGAGCCTGAGCTTCAGCGGAGAAGTGAGAGCTCACGCTGGCCCGGGCCGCCACCCCGAGGCGCCGCCGGAGATCGGAGTCGGACAACAGGAGATCGAGCCTCTCCACCCATTCCGCGCCCGTCGCGGCGTGGAACCCCGTCACGCCGTCCTGCACGATCTCGCGGTTCGCCCCCACGGGGCTGACGACGGCCGGGATGCCGATGCCCATGTACTGGATCGCCTTCATGCCGCACTTGCCCCGCGCCCAGGGCTCGTCCGGCAGGGGCATGATCCCCAGGTCCATGTCCCAGAGGTCCCGGACCTCCGACGCCGCCGACCAGGGCCGGCACTCCACCTCGACGCCGGGGATCTCGAAGTGCTCGACCCCGATGATCAGGAGTCGGAACGCGCGGCGGCGGCGCAGCTCCTGCAAGGGCGCGCGCACGAGCGACAGGTACGGCACCGAGCTGTGGCTTCCCGTCCACCCTACGACGGGGATCCGGCCCGGCGATGGGGTCGGCCGCTCCTGGTACTCCCGCATCGAAACGGTCGAGGGGACGACGAACACGCGGTCATTGTAGCGACTCGCGTACGCGGCGAGGTGGTCGTTCCCGGCGATGACCGCCCTCGCCATGCGGCACAGGGCCCGCGTCTTCCACGGGAACTTCAGGTAGGACAGGTAACGGTTCGTCGGGCTCACGTAGGGCAGATAGATCGCATCGTCGAAGTCGTAGACGATCGCGGGCTGGCGCGCCCGCAGCAGACGCTCCGACCACGCGGGCCCGATGAGGCTGCCTTCGCGTTGAAGGAAAACGGCGTCGTACTCTTTCGCCTGCAGCGCTTCCGACAGTCTACGGGCGATGCCACCCGCCATCTTCGCGGCCTTGGCCGCCCATCGTCCCCTCTCGTAGAGCGTGCGCGCGAGCGACGGGGTCGCGAACGGCTGGAAGGTCACTTCGATACCCAGGTCGCGGAGGTACGGGGCCCACTGCTCGATGCGATACCGCTGGCCGGGCGCGATCCCGAGCGGATACGGGACCCAGGCCAGGACGTTCATGGGGCCGCCTCGAGGACACGCCGGTACAGCCCCTCGTAGCGGTCGAGCGCGTCCTCCATCGAGAAGGATCGCTGCGCGAGCGCGCGTGCGGCCTGACGCAGCCGATCGGGCAGCTCGAGCCGGCGGCGGAGCTCGGTCGCGGCCGCCGCGTAGGCCTCCGGCGAGAACGCGTCGACGAGGATCCAGGCGGGATCGCCGGCGAGCCGGGCCGCGTCGCCGGTCCAGGGATTCGTGACCACGGCGAGGCCGGCGGCCAGGTATTCGCCGTATTTCGTGGGCGACGAGGCGGCCTTGGAATGATGGTCGCCGAGGAAGCACAGTCCCGCGTCCGCCGCGCCGAGGTATTCGGGCATCTGCTCGGGCCGGGCGCGCGCCACGCGGATGCGCGCCGCGCGCGGATGGTCCGCCACGAGGCCGCGCGCCTTCTGCTCATCCGGGCTCACGATCAGGAACGACAGTCCCTCGATCTCACGCGCCGCGACGTCATAGAAGTCGAGCATCTCACGCAGCCGGTACCAGCTCCCCAGGCTGCCGGAGTAGACGAGGACGGGCCGGTCGCCCAGGCCGAGCGCCGCGCGCACGCGGGTGCGGGCGCCGGGCGGGGCGACGAAGGCCGCCGTGTCCACGGCGCAGGGGATCACCGCCGTGGGCTTGTCGGGCCACGCGCCCTGACGCACGAACTCCTCGCGGATGCGCTCGGTGAGGAAGACGAGGCCGCGCGCGCTGCGGAGGAGCCGGTTCTCGCGGTCACGGGTGAGGCGGAAGAGGAAACCGTCGCGGCTCCAGTGTCCGCCGTCGGCATACTCCTCGGCCACCAGGCCGCGGACGTCGAAGATCCAGGGCACGCGCAGGAACCGGGCCGCGCTCGCCGCGATCAAGGCCGGCACCGTCGACCGCGCGTGGATCAGGTCGACACCGCGGCCTCGCTGGCGAATGGCGGTCGCGATCCCGCTCGCCACGTCGAAAGCGGTGGCGGGGAGGGTGGGCCGCTTGTGATACCGCTTCGGTACCCAATGCGCGCCCACGCGTTCGAGCTCGGCCGCGACCTGTCCACGCGCATCGGCGTCCGCCGTCGCCGTCTTCTCGAACGAGACCACGGTGAACCGCCATCCGCGCCCGGCCAGCCCCAGGACGTAGGGAAGGACCTGCCGGCGCCCCAGCGGTTCGGTGAGCCCGTTGTACGTGAGGTAGAGGACTCTCACGCCGGGGCCCCGCGACGTTTCAGCCAGGCAATCGTCCCGGCGAGGGTCGCCGCGTCGATGAGACACAGAAGCGCGGCCGCCCCCAGGATGACGCTGGGCGCGAAGGCCCGAAACTCGAACGCCTTGCGTTTCTGCCAAGCACTGCGTCCCGCGCGCGCCACCTGCCAGAACGGGTACACGGCGAGGCCCCACGGGCCGGCGCCGACGACGAAGAGCCCGGCGGCGAAGAAGGTCATGAGCACGTAGTGGCGCAGTACTCCGCGGTGCCAGTAGCGGCCGCGACCGGCACGCAGGTTGTGCTCGGAATAGAGAGCGAATCGTCGGAAGGTGCGGCCCGCGTCGGAGGCGAGCTCCCAGTACACGACCGCACGAGGTGCGTAGGCAACGTGCAGGGGCAAGGCCAGGAGGCGCTCGATGAAGATGAGATCTTCCGACGCGCGGAAGGGCGGGAACCGGCCTGCGCGCTCGAACGCCTCACGTTTCAGCACCATCGAGGTCACGGAGGGGCCGCGGATGCCCTGGGCTCCCGGCCCGGGCACGTAGGCGACAGATGCGCATTTCTGGAAAAGCGTGTCGCAGATGGGATCGAAGGAGCCGAACACGGCATCGGCGACCTCGCTTTCGGCAGACGTCACCAGCTCCTCCAACCAGCGGGGCGCCAGGCGGACTCCTCCGTCCGTGAAGGCGAACCAGTCGTGGGCCGCCAGTTCGGCGCCCGCGTTGCGTGCCAATCCCGGGAACAGCTTCCCGGCGGGTACGAGACGTATCGGGAGGGGCCCGCCGAAGGTGGTGACGAGAGCACGCGTCCCGTCGGTGGAGCCGGCGTCGACGACGACGACTTCATCCGGGCGACGGCTTTGTCCCGCGATCGATTCGAGGAGGGGCACGACGCTGGCTGCCTCGTCACGAAGCGGGATGATGAGAGAAACCTTCATCGAGGCTCGGCGGCGACGGACTGGTATCGGGCAACGTATTCCCGGGCGACCCGTTCGGCGTCCATGTAGACGCGGACGTGGACGCGCCCGCGCTCGGCGCGCTGCCTCGCTTCGTCCAGCCCGGACAACGCGGCGCTCATCGCCCGCCACAGCGCTTCGGGATCGGCGGGAGGCACGATGAAGCCGTACTCGCTGTCACCGAGCACGTCGCGCACGCCACTCACGTCCGTGGCCACCAGGGGGCGGCCCAGCATCATGGCCTCGATGACTGCGGAGGGCAGGGCTTCGTGCAAGGACGGGTGCACGATGAGGTCCGCCGACCACATGATCCGCAGCGCGTCGTCCCGCCACCCGAGCAGTCGCACGGACTCCCCGAGGCCGGCCCGCTGAATCAGGGCGGTGAGCGACCCCTGTTCGGGTCCGGTGCCCACGAGGTCGAGCGTTGCCTCCGGAAAGTCGCGGCGCAACCGCGAGAAGGCTTCCAACAGGAAGGGATGGCCCTTCTCCTCGTGGAGCCGGGAAACGCAGACGAGGTAGGGCTTGCCTGCACCGAGCTCTCGTCGAATGGCCAGCGGGGCTTCGGACCGGACGCGGTCGAAGCGATCCGTCGTCTGCCCGTACGGAATGACCGACACCTTCGCCGGGCTCACGCCTTCGACCTCGGTCAGGATCTCCCGTACGCGCCGCGAGGGCGCGATGATGTGGCGCGCGCGCCGGCTGATCCAGCCCTCGAGGGCAAGGTACGCCGCTTTCCTGGGGCCGGCCGGCAACCGGTGGATCGCGTCGGAATGATGGCGCGTCACGATCGTCGGACGGCCGACCAGCGCCGCCGCGAAGAGCCCGAGGAGCGTCGGCTCGAAGAGGTGGAGATGAAGGATGTCGATCGCCTCCCGTCGCAGGATCTGCGCGAGTCGCAGGATGACACGCGGATAGGACGCCCGGTTGGGGGCGTTCAGTGCCCAGCAGGGCACCCCCATCGCTTCCAGCTCCGCGCAGAACGCGCCGGTCCCGGCCAGGGTGACGGCGAACAAGCGGACGTCCTCCGGGGGGGTGAAGCGGGCGAGGTTGTTGAGGTAGTAGTTGCTGGTCTGGACGGAAGTGACATGCATGACGCGGAGCGCGCGCGAATGGCCAGTCACTCACTCCCCGTCAAGGGCTTCGCGACGACTTCCGCGTTGCGCATGCGCAGCACGCGCGCGGGATTGCCGGTCACGATCGCGTACGGCGGAACCGGCTTCGTCACCACCGCGCCTGCCCCCACGATGGCGTCGTGGCCGACTTCGGCGAGGACGGTCGCGTTCGCCCCTATCCAGGCGCCGCGCCCGATGCGAAGAGGCTCCTTGGGCGGATTGCCCTGATCCTTGATCGGAATGTCCAGACGGTCGATCCGATGCTGGCGTCCCCCGGCGAGAAGGACGGCGTGCGGCCCCACCAGGACCGCATCCGCGATCTCGGCGTAATCGAGATGGCAGTGAGCGCTGATCCAGACGTTGTCGCCGATGGCCGTCCGCGGATCCTCGATCGACACGCCGAAGTGCAGCACAGCGTCACGACCCACGCGCGGGAGGATGCGCGAGTACACGGCGCGCCGGAGCTTCCAGCCGAGCGAGAAGGGCATCAGGGAAAGCGCTTCCGAGACAAAGGGAAAATGGAGCCATCCGGACTCGACACCCTTGCGGACGATGCCGCCGACGACCGCACCCAGCACGTCGATGGCGCGGTTGAAAAGGGCCGCCCGCGGCCGCGCCATCATTCGCGGGCGGGGGCCGTCGGACTCTCGGGAACGCACTCGAACATGATCATGTTGGCGCAGGCCCAGCGGAGCAAGCGAACCGCGCGGCCGAGGAAGGGCACGCGGTCGTCCTCGCTGACCACCAGCCGCTTGAGCAGTGACGTCGCGGAGGGCGCGGCCGACGGTTCGGGGGACAGGGTAGGCGGGGAGACGGGCCCACCCGGGGCCGCCGGCGCTGGCGTCCGCGTTCGGACGGCGAGACCGACGAGCGCGCTCACGCCAGGCACCTCGCTCAGGCCCCAGAGGATCGCGTATCCCTGGACGGAGCGGGTTCGGAACCCGCAGGCGGCCAGGATCGTCTCGAACTCGCGTCGAGTGAACGCGTACTGGTAGAACGAGCCGCGCCCGCTTCCCTCGTCGACGCGCGGCGTGGACACCCGGCGGCGATCCCGCCGGCGCACGATGGATAGAATGCGCCGCACAGGGCTGAGATAGGGCACGCTGACGAGGAGAACCCCCTCGTCCCTCAAGACCCGCCGCGCCTCGTGCAACGCCGGCTCCGGGCCCGCCTCGAAGTGCTCGACCACACCGCCGGAATAGTAGACGTCGAACGACCCCTCCCGGAACGGGAGACGACCGACATCTCCCGCGCACAACATCAGGCCCGGCCGGCGGCGGCGCAATTCCGCGAGCGCGTCCCGCGCGAAGTCGAGACCGACGACTTGCGCCCCCCGCGCCGAGTAGTAGGCCACGTACTGTCCGCGGCCGCACCCGCCTTCGAGCACCCGGCTCCGCGGACCCGCGTGACGGCGGAGCAGGGGTCCCAGGGGATCGACGTCGCAGAAGCGCAGCGCCTCCTCGAAGGCGCCGTCCGACCAGGCTTTCTCCCAGAAGTCGGCCGAGCCACCCTCCGCCTCTCCTGAGTGGTACATCTTCAGCACGACGGTGTGACCTCTCGCCTTGCGGAAAAACGTGCACAGCCATCCCGTACTCCCGCGACGAAGTGCGCCGTTACCGCCGCACGATAGGCGGCGACCCTCAGGCGGGAAGGCACGGGAAAGCGCTCCAGGGCGCGGGCCAGGGAGGTCAGCAACTCTCGCGCGGGTCGACGCGCCAGGAGTCCCTTGGCGACACCGCGGCTCCGGGTCGCCTCGATGATCCGCGCGAGCTCCCCGAGCTCGAGAAGCTCGGGCCGGCGCGATGCCGCTTCGCCGCAACCGACTCCGTGCTTGTACTGCTGCCGGCAGTAGCTTCCGATGTCCACGGGCTGATCGTGCTCGGCGACGATCCCGGGCGCGGAGAGAACGGAAATTCCCCGGTGACGGAGGCGGAGCGACAACTCGTATTCCTCCGCCGCCGGCGTGACCATGTCCGACGCGTACACACCCGTGGCGTCATCGAACTGAGCCCGCTCCATGGAGATCTGTCCGCTGGCCACGACGGGCGCGGGCAGAAGGCTGTCGGGAGCGCTGTCCGGAGCCTCGCCCGCGCCCGCGAGGAACGCGCGGAAGGCGCGCGACCCCCGGCCCGGGGGGAAGGGACAGGCTCCGAAGACGACCGTCCCCGGGCGGGCACGATGCGCCGCCACGTGCGCCCGCACCAGCTGCGGCGGTACCAGGATGTCGTCGTCCACGAACAGCGTGATCTCTCCTCGGGTGGCCCGAAAGCCCGCGTTCCGCGCCGCAGCCGGTCCCGCGTTCGCCTGGCGCAGCCATCGTACCGGCCATGGTGACGCATGGAGGGCCGACGACGCGACCTCCTGGGCCGGCGGGGATGAGCCGTCGTCCACCACGACGATCTCGAGGTCGTCTTCCGGATCGAGGCGGCTGGCTGCGAGCCGCTCGACGGTGGCGGCCAGAGCCCGTCCGCGATTGAAGGTCGGTACGACAACGCTCACCTTCATGCCGTTACCCGAGCCCTCGTCACGGGCCGACGGGAGTCCTGCGGCCGGCGCCGGCCCGCAGGGCCCTCCCCGCGTCGACCAGGGCGGTCCGCTCTTCACGACCCAGCCCAAACCAGAGGACGGGCAAGACGTAGGCTGCGCCGAAGAGGGCAAGGAGGGCGACGGTCTCGATGCGACCCGTGTTCTCCAGCCAGCGCTTGCTGGCGAGCGCCAGCGGGAGCAACACCCCCGCCGCCAGGGCCCCGCGACCGAGTGGCGCCAGCAGCACTCCCATCCGCATCCCGGTGATCCGCGACGCCGCCCCCATGAGGAGCCCGGTGTCGAGGACGACTCGCAGCAGCCAGGCGAGGGCGGCGCCCACGACGCCGGCTCGCATGATCAGAACGACGCTGACGGGGATGTGGATGACCAGCTCGACCAGATGATACCGCGCCGTCACGTCCGCGCGGCCGGCCGCGTGGAGCAGGTGGTAGCACGGCCAGCCCATGACGTTGACGAGAACGGCGAGAGAAAGGATGCGGAGGCACGGGCTCGCGTGCAGGGAGAAATCGGCCCCCATCCACGCCCTCAGGATCTCGGGAGCATAGACGACGAGGACGACGACGGGGCCGACCAGCGCCACGAAGATGTATCGCGTGGCGCGCGTCACGGTCGCGCGAAGGCCTGCGTGGTCCTGGTTCGAGAGGAGCCGGCCCATCGCCGGATAGATGACGCTGCCAAGACTCGTGGGCACGGCGGTCAGGGCCCAGGCGGCGCTGTACGGAACAGAGTAGTAGGGAAGCTGGTCCACCGCCCTCAGGGCCCCGATCAGGACCTTCTCGACCTGCTCGAGCACGGGGCCCACGACCTGCGAGATCGTGATGAAACCGCCGAAGCGGACGAGGTTGCGAAGCTTCTCCGTGCTCCAGCGCGGCGGCAGGAGGTCGGGGACGAGACGGCGGGAGATGGCGGCATAGACGGCGAAGCCCACCGTCTGCACCACGAGGCCCCCCAGCATCACGCCGGTGAGCGGCGCTCCCAGGAGCACGAGGCCGACGTTGAGGGCGGCCTGGAGGGCGCCCACGCCCAGGGTGACCCGGCTGATGAGGTCGAATCGCTCCATCGCCGTCGCCACCGAGGAGGCCACGTTGCGCTGCATCGCGATGACGAGCCCGGCGGCGCCGATGACGAACGCGCCGATCGCCTGCGGCACGAGGCCGGCGGACACGGCGAGCACCCGCTCCACGATCCAGGGCGAGAGAGCGACCAGCGCCCCCGCCCCCACGAGGCCCAGGGCCAGGTACGCGATGGTCGCCGTCCAGAGCACCTCGCGAAAATCCGCCTCTTCGCCCCGCGATCGGTGGCGCACGAGTAGCTGCACGGTGGCGCGGCCCAGGCCCAGCTCCACAAAGCCAAAGTAGTTGGTCGTGATCCCCACGAGGATCAGCAGTCCGTAGGCCTCGAGGCCGAGGCCGTGGACGAGGATCGGGGAGGCGACCACGTTGAGGGCGAGGACCGCTACCTGCGCGACGAGCTGGTAGA
>WNFM01314357.1_pt1 | contig 14802 bp, 15 predicted proteins | sample 5400271 | NCBI WGS metagenome assembly WNFM01 (sample SAMN13153352, study PRJNA577476) | soil metagenome | isolation source: 60 cm saprolite on Douglas fir-dominated hillslope | place: USA:California | collected 2013-09-17 | reverse complement strand
CGAGTTCGCCGCCGACCTGCGCGGCGAGGGAAAAGTGGTCGCGGTCTTCGGCGATCCGGTCGAGCTCCCCGAGGTCGAAGGCGAGACGCGCCTCTCGCACCACAAGAAGCTGGCCGACGAATTCAACGCGCGCATCCTCGCCCTCGCCGTCGAGGAAAAGGAGGCGCGCGGAATCAGGGCGGCTCCGCCTTGATCAGTTTGGGCTTCAGCAGGGCCGCGATCGCCTTGTGCAGATCTTCCGGCTCGCACGGCTTGCCGATGTAGCCCTGCGCGCCCATCAGCTCCGCTTCCCACTCGAAGCCGAAGCCCGAGATGATCACCACCGGCACGTCCTTCAACGCCGGGAGCGCGCGCATCTGCTTCATCATCTCCCGGCCGTTCATCACCGGCATTTGCAGATCCAGCAGCACCAACAAAGGCGGCCGCTCCGTCAGCTTGGCCAGCGCCTGCTCGCCGTTCTCCGCTTCGTCGACCTGGTAGCCCTTCATCTCCAGCGCCGCGCGCAGGCTGAGCCGGAAATCGGCGTCGTCGTCGACCACCAGGAGGTATGGGGCGCGCGCCATGATCCCGATCTAGCCAGCACTGCGCCGAAACGGAAGAGGGCAGTCGCTCGCGTGCTGACCGGTTGACGCCCGCGCCCGCGACTGCTACCCCGGCTGCTCTTCACGGGAGAAGCAACCATGATTGCCATCACGCTCGCGCTCCTGGCCGCAGAGGCCGTGCCCGCCGCTTCTGCTCCTGCCTTCGAGAAGTACCAGGCCGAGAGCGAGACCACTTGCATGGGCCCGGCCGATCAGGCCTTCGCGAAGCCCGATGCGTGGACCGACTCCGGCTTCAAGTTCACCGTCGCCGGCGGACGCGCGGAAGTGCACGCCGAGTCCGCGCCCAAGGATGGCCGCCTCGGCCTGCTCGCCGCGGTGAAGGACTTCTCGCCCGAGACGCAGGCGAATCTGAAGACATTCATCGCCGCCTTCAAGAAGGCCGGAGTCTCGGGCATCGTCCTCGACGGCGACAGCGCCTACGGTGTCGACGATCAGGATTCGACGCTCACCGATCTTTTTTCCTTCCTCGGCGAGCAGGGCTTGCCCGTCTATCCCATCATCGGCAACTCGGAGTCGCGCAGCAGCTTCAACCGCGCGGCGCTGTCGGCGTTCAAGAAGCACCCCAACCTGATCAACCTGAACCTCGTCCGCCGCGTCGAGTCCGACGGCTTCACGCTGGTCTCGCTGCCCGGCTACTACGACGCGCGCTACATCCACGAGAGCGCCGGCTGCCGCTACAAGCCGGAGGACGCGCAGGAGCTGACGCGCATCGTGCGCGGCGCGCCGTCGCCGGTGGTGCTGGTGACGCACGGGCCGCCGCGGCAGTCGGGCAAGCTCGCGCTCGACGTCACCGAGGACGGGCACAACGTCGGCGATCCCGATCTCGCCGTCGCCATCGCGGAGTCGAAGATCTCCTTCGGCGTCTTCGGGCACATCCTGGAAGCGGGCGGGCGCGCGACCGACCTCGAGGGCAAGAAGGCGATCAAGCCCGGACAGGCCGCGGCGGCGCTCTACGTCAACCCGGGTCCGGCTTTCGCCGATCCCTGGGGACTGAACGGCGGCGGCGTCTCGCACGGCATGGCGGCCATCCTCATCATCAAGAACGGCAAGGGCGAATGGCAGCAAGTGAAGCCCGGCGCGCCGGCAAAGCACAAGTCGAACTGAGGCTCGCGGCGCCGGGGTCCGCGCATGCCGGGCGGGTGCTGCGCGAGTCGGCGCGGGCGTGGGTCCGCGGGGACGAGACGCTCTCGCTCTCGCTGGTCTCCGATCGCGAGATGCGCAGCTTGAACCGCGACTGGCGCGGCAAGGACCGCTCCACCGACGTGCTCTCGTTTCCGCAGAGCGAGCGGGGCGCGCTCGGCGACGTGGTCATCTCGCTCGACACCGCGCGGCGCCAGGCGCGCGAGGGAGGCTGGCCGCTCTCCGTAGAATTGCGGCGCTTGCTCGCGCACGGCATTCTCCACTGCCGAGGCCACGACCACGACACTCCGCGCGGCGCTCGCTTGATGGCTGCGGCAGAACGCGGACTCCTGGGAGCGGACGGGATGGTCGGCTCGTCGCTCAGCTCCCAGACAGCGAAACGGTCCCCTGAGTAGAGGCGTCGAGGCCGTCGGGGTCCCAAGGGGAACACTGTTCGGCCGCCGCGCTTGTGTACACAGGGTACACAACGCGGGTCGCACTCAGTGACCGGCCTCCGAGATCCACCATTTTTGTACGAAATCCCGGACGCCCGGGGGTCCGAAAATGAGACCCCGAGACGGAGGGTCTACAAAAAAAAATTATTTTTTTTGTGGGAGGGCTGCTGCCTGTCCCGCCGCCTGTGTACACGGTGTACACAAACCGGAGGCCTGAAGAGTCCTCCCCCGAGCCGTTCGCGGGCTGACTCCACGAGGTCGTCCGCCAGCTCCTACGTCTCCGGCTGGATGATGCCGACGCGGATGGCATAGCGGACGAGGCCCGCGATGCCGTGGATGTCGAGGCGCTCCATCAACTCGCTTCGGTGGCTCTCGACGGTCTTCACGCTCACCTCGAGCCTCTGGGCGATCTCCTTGGTGGAGAGCCCTTCGGCGATCAGCTGCAACACTTCGCGCTGGCGGGGAGTGAGCCGCTGCTCGCCGGGCCGGCTGTCGCGCGCATAGGCCGCGGCCACCCGCTGCGTCAGCGGAGGCGCCAGCCAGATCTCTCCGCGGGCCACCGCGCGCACCGCCGCTTCCAGTTCCGAGCGATCGGATTTCTTCAGCACGTAGCCGGACGCGCCGGCCGCCAGCGCGCGGCGGACGTACTCGTCGTCGACGTGCATGGAGAGGATGATCACGCGCGTGCGCGGATGCCCGGCGGCGATTCGCTCCGCCAGGTCGAGGCCGTTGAGGCCGGGCATGGAGATGTCGAGGAGGGCGAGGTCGGGCTTCACTTCGCCGACCAGTCGCAGCGCCTCGGATCCGTCGGCGGCTTCCGCCACCACCTGCACCTCGGGCATCTCTTCGAGCAGCGAGCGGAAACCGGCCCTGACCAGCGCGTGGTCGTCAGCGATCAGGATGCGAAGCGCCATCGGTCGACTCCTTCAGGGGAAAGCGAGCGCGGATCGCGGTTCCGCGCCCGGGAGCGGAGTCGATCTCCAGCTCTCCGCGCGCGAGCGAGACCCGCTCCTTCATGCCGAGGAGCCCCAGGCTGCGTCCCTCGGCTGCGCGCTGGAGAACCTCGCGGGTGTCGAAGCCGCTCCCGTCGTCGCGCACCGAGAGTTGCAGCAGATCGCCACGGACGCCGAGCTGCACCTCGACGACTCTGGCGGCCGCGTGCCGGGCGACGTTGGTGAGCGCTTCCTGGATGAGGCGGAAGCAGGTGGTCTCCAGCGCCGCAGGCAGGCGCGGCAGGTTCTCCACCTCGAGGCGAGACTCGATCCCCGCGCGCTTCGCCTCGCGGGCCACGTACCAGCGCAGGGCCGCGGCCAGGCCCAGGTCGTCGAGCATGGTGGGCCGCAGATCGAGGGCGAGGTCGGGCATGCGCGCGAGCGCTTCGTCGACCAGGGCGATGCTCTCGGAATTGTCTCCGCTCCGCTGCAGATTGAGCCGGACGGCCGTGAGCAGCTGGCCGAGGTCGTCGTGCAGCTCGCGAGCGACGGCGCGCCGCTCGGCCTCCTGCGCCTCGATCAGCCTGCGCGAGAGCGACTGAAGCTCGTCCTCCGTACGCTTGCGCTCGGTGATGTCCAGGTTGGTCCCGAATTGCCGCAGCGGCTTGCCGGCCTCGTCGCGGACGATCTGCTTGCGCCCGTGGATCCAGTGCACCGACCCGTCCGGCCAGACCACGCGGAATTCCGCGTCCGGCGATCCGCGTCCCGCCATCAGCTCTTCGCGCTGCTGCAGCACGCGCTGCCGATCGGCGGGATGGATCGCGAACGCATAGTCGTCGAAGTTCCGGCCGCGCGTCCGATCGGCGCCGAAGAAGAGCCGCCGGTTCTCCTCGCTGCTGTAGACCTCGCCGCTGAGGAAGTCGTGCTCCCAGGTGCCCAGCCCGCCCAGCGCTTCGGCGTCAGCGGCGCGCCGGAGCCGCTCGACGATAGAGCCGAGGTCCTCCGTGTTCGACAGTTCGGCCGGCGTCATTGGCGCTTGCAAGTTACTCATACTTGCCCCGCCGCTACGATGCCGGAGCGGTTTGGGCGTTCCCATCAGCGTTGATTTGCGTTAGGAGTCCGACGCATGGCGGGGCCTCCACCGGACTTGCAAGAGCTCACCGGGCGATTCGATTCGCTCCGGGGGGCACTTTGACATCGATCGCAAGCGCGCGCGCGTCGAGCTGATCGAGCGCGAGAGCGTGCAGCCCGGCTTCTGGGACGACCAGAAGCGCGCCCAGGCTCTGAGCAAGGAGAAAAGCGGGCTCGAGCTGCAGATTGCTTCGTACCAGCGCGAGCGCGCGCGGCTCGACGACGCCGCCGCTCTCTGGGAGCTCGCCGAAGAGGCGAACGACGAGGCGACGCGCGACGAAGCGAAGGCCGCCATCGCCGAGGCCGCACACGGCGCCGCGCGTCTCGAGCTCTCCAAGATGCTCTCGGGGCCGCAGGACAGGCTCAACGCCATCGTCGAGATCAACGCCGGCGCGGGCGGCACCGAGTCGCAGGACTGGGCCGCCATGTTGTATAGGATGTATACTCGTTACTGCGAGCGCAAGGGCTGGGAAGTGGAGCAGGGCGACTTCCAGCCGGGCGAGGAGGCGGGGATCAAGAACGCCAGCTTCCTGGTGCGCGGCGATCACGCCTTCGGCTGGCTGAAAGCCGAAGTCGGCGTTCATCGCCTCGTGCGCATTTCGCCCTTCGACGCCAATGCGCGGCGGCACACCAGCTTCGCCTCGGTGTTCGTCTATCCGGAAGTGGACGACGAGATCGAAGTCGACATCAACCCGGCCGACGTCCGCATCGACACCTTCCGCTCTTCCGGCGCCGGAGGCCAGAAGGTCAACAAGACCGACTCGGCCGTGCGCATGACGCACATTCCCTCGGGCATCGTGGTCTCGATGCAGAACGAGCGCAGCCAGCACAAGAATCGCGATATGGCGTGGAAGGTCCTCAAGAGCCGCCTCTACGAGCTGGAATTGCGCAAACAGCAAGGCGAGCGCGACAAGATCGAGGCGAGCAAGGCGGACATCAGCTTCGGCTCGCAGATTCGCAATTATGTTCTGGCGCCGTATCGCATGGTGAAGGACGTGCGCACCGGCGTGGAGAGCGGCAACACCGAGGCGGTGCTCGACGGAGAGCTCGACGATTTCATCACCGCATTTCTCTTGGGAGTGCGGCGCAAGGACAGGCCTGGCAGCGAACCGGAGGTTTAAATGGCCATCATTCATTACGACGTGGTTTTCCCCAACGGCAGTCCGACGCTGCCGCAGATCAAAGAGAAGCTCGACGCGCGCATGGGGCTGCGGACGCACCTCATGAAGGACTCGGTCGAGCCCGGCCACACCTGGCCGCACATCGGGCAGGTGCGCGAGTCGGGCACGCTCGAGTGCGACGAGTGCCAGGATTCGGATCTCGAAATCACCGTCGGGTCAACGGGCGTGCGCGTGACCTGCGTGCCGAACTCGACGCATCCCTACTTCCGCGAGAGCACGCTGGCCGCGCTCATCGACCTGGGGGGCAGCTTCGAGGCCAAGCTGCATCCGTTCGTGGGGAAGAAGTGGGGAGAGCTCAGCCCGGCGGACCGCCAGGTGGCGTGGCGCTGATTTGCTTGGCCGCGGGAGCAGCCCACGTTCAGCACGATCTAGTGAAATTTTGGGCGGCGGCAGCCCACAGGGCCGCCGGCCTGTACAGGGGGCTCCGCCCCCCGTACCACCCCCGGCTACCGCAGCGACGTGCGCTCCACGAGCACGCGCCCCCGGCTGAAGCCGGGGTCTCCAAAACACCGGTCAAACCCCTCACGCACTTTCCACCTACCCCTTGTCGAGCAGCTCCGCTTCCGCCTCCGCGAGCAGCTGCAGCTCCGACTCGAGATCCAGTGGATCCTCGGATGTGGCCGCGTCCGGACGGTGCCCCGCCATCTTCATGCGGGCGTTGCGCTGCCGCTTGCCGAGCGCGATCAGCTGCTGGTTCTCCTCCTGCAGCCGCACCACCTCGAACGCGAAGTAGAGGATGGTGCGCAGCTCCCAGTTGTTCCACGGCTTGCGGATGAAGCGGTACACCTCGCCCTCGTTGATCGAGCGGACCGGAATCTCCGGGTCGAGGTCCCCGGTGAGCATGATCCGCAGAACGTGCGGGTGCCGGACGCGGGCCAGCTTGAGCAGGTCCACGCCGCTCATGCCCGGCATGTGGTGATCGCTGATGATCAGGTGCACGGTCTTGGTCTGAAGGATCTGCAGCGCCTGCTCGGCGTTGCCGGCCTCCAGCACTCCGTGGCCCTCCTTCTCGAGAAGGCGGCGGAGCGGCGCGCGGACGCTCTCCTCGTCGTCGACGATGAGGATGATGCGCTTCCGGTCACGTTCCATTCCGCCATCTCGCCACACTCGGGGCGAAAGTTGAAGCCTCAAGGCAGCAGCGCCGCCAGCCGCACCCGGGCTTGCGCCTCTTCGTCTGGCGTCAGCTGGCGGTATACTTGATATAAATCAAGGATTTGCCCGGCCCGTTCCCGGAGGTGCTTCGAGGGACGGTTCGGGCTGCGCTTGCGGGGCGCGGGCAGCATGGCAGCGAGCACGGCGGCCTCTTCCGGAAGCAGCTCGGCGGCCGGCTTGCGAAACCAGACGCGCGCGGCGGCGTCGGCGCCGTAGATGCCGTCGCCCCACTCGGCGACGTTGAGATAGAGCTCGAGGATGCGCTCCTTGCCGAGCTCTTCCAGCCGCTGCGCGAGGAAATACTCCTCCGCTTTGCGAAGCAGCGAGCGGCGCTCGCCCAGCCAGAGGTTCTTGGCGAGCTGTTGCGTCAGCGTCGATGCGCCGCGGCCGAGGCGGCCCTTCTCGACGGCTTGCTCGAGCGCGGCCGAAGTCTCGGCGGCGTCGAATCCGTGGTGCTGAAAGAAACGCGCGTCTTCGCTATTCACCACCGCGCGCTGCAGCCAGGGCGAGATGCGATCGAGCGGGACCCACTGCTGGTTGCGGCGCGCCACGCGGCCGGACCGGCGCGCCTCGCGGGCCCGAGGCGCAGCGGCTCGGCCGAGGGAAGGCTGATCCAGAACGCGCCGGTGTCCGCGCAGGCGCAGGCGAGAGCGACCGCCGCGACGCGCGTCCAGCGGATGCGCGGTTGTCCCGCCTGGGTATCTGGCGACGTGCGCGGTTCGCCCTTCTTGCGGCGCCGCAATCGGCGGGGGCGGGCGCGCGCGGGAGCGGTCACGGCTTCAGTCTATTCGAGCGTCCCGGTGGGCTGTAAGGGGACGTCCTGCGCGGATCGCGCCGCCCGGTGCTCGCGGACCGTCTCTTCGAGTGACAGCGGCCGCTCCTCCGGAGTAAACACTCCGTCCCCATGGCAGACACTCCCCAGGCTGGCGCGACCAGTTCCATCGAGGATCAGATCCGCCTGCGCGAGGAGAAGGCGAACGCACTCCGCGCCAAGGGCGCGCATCCCTACGGCAACGACGTCCGCGTCACGCACACGACGGGCTTCGTGCGCACCGCCCACGCGAGCGACGACGCGGCGGCATTGGAATCCCAGCATTCGCAGCCCTACGCCGTGGCAGGCCGCGTGATGGCGCTGCGGAGCATGGGCAAGGTCACCTTCCTCGGGCTGCGAGATCGCGAAGGCGACCTGCAGCTCTTCATCAAGAAGGACAAGGTCGGCGACGCGGCCTACGAAATGCTCAAGATGGCCGACCTGGGCGACATCGTCTTCGCTCGCGGACGCGCGATGCGGACGAAAACGGGCGAGCTCTCCATCGAGGCGGCCGAGTTCCGCCTGCTCACCAAAGCGCTGCGCCCGCTGCCCGAGAAGTGGCACGGGCTCACCGATCACGAGACGCGATACCGCCAGCGCTACGTCGATCTGGCGGTCAATCCGGAGGTGCGCGAAGCGTTCCGGCGTCGCGCGAAGCTTATCGCAGGACTCCGCCGCTTCCTCGACGAGCACGACTACGTCGAGGTGGAGACGCCCGTGCTGCACAAGCCGGAGGAGGCGGGCGGCGCGGCGGCGCGGCCGTTTGCGACCCACCACAACGCGCTCGATCTCGATCTCAAGCTGCGCATCGCACTCGAGCTGCACCTGAAGCGCCTGATCGTCGGCGGCCTCGAGCGCGTCTACGAGATCGGTCGCATCTTTCGCAATGAGGGAATCGACCGCCGGCACAATCCGGAATTCACCATGGTCGAGTTCTACCAGGCGTACGCGACCTACGAAGATTTGATGGCCTTGACCGAGCAGATGGTCTCGCGGCTCGCGCGCGAGGTGACCGGCGCGCTGGCGGCGCCGTTCCAGGGTACGCAGATCGATTTCTCGCCGCCGTGGCCGCGCATTTCCATGCTCGGCGAAGTATCGGCGCGCTACGGTGCGAGCGGCTCCGAATCGCAGCGGCTCGACGCGCTCGCCCGGCTCTCCGACGAGGCCTGGCTCGCGAAAACGGATTCCGCCGAGATGCGCCACAAGTTCGCGCGCGCGTATTCCACCGGCGACAAGATCGCCTGGGCGTTCGAAGCGTTGGTGGAACCCATGCTGCCCCGCGAGAGGCCCTGCTTCGTCGTCGACTTCCCTCTGGAGGTGTCGCCGCTCGCCCGCAAGCGCGATTCGGAGCCGCGGCTGGTCGATCGCTTCGAGGCCTACGCCGGCGGCATGGAGATCGCGAACGCGTTTTCCGAATTGAACGACCCGCGCGATCAGGAGGCCCGCTTCCGCGCGCAGGTGGAGGCGGCGGCGCGCGGCGATCAGGAGGCGATGCCGTACGACCGCGATTACATCCGCGCGCTCGAGCACGGCATGCCGCCGACGGCGGGTGAGGGAATCGGCATCGATCGACTGGCGATGCTCTTCACCGACGCGGCCAGCATCCGCGACGTGATTCTCTTTCCGCTGCTCAAGCCGGAGAGCCAGGAGCCCGAGTGAATTCGCGCTGGCGCGTGACTGCCGCAGCCCTCGCGCTCTTCCTGATCGCGTCCGCGGCGCAGTACGGACTCGCCACCTGGCTCGGATCGGCCACTGTCTTTTCGCGTGACGCGGTATTGGCGATCTCCTTTGGAATCGAAGCGCTGCTCTTTCTGCTGGCGGGATTCCTGCTCAGCTTCGTCGGGCGCGGATATCGCCCATTGCAGAATGCGATCGCATCCTTGATCTTCGGCCTGGCCACTTTCGTCATTCTCCGGCAATTGAAGCCGCCTTCCTTCTCCTATGATCGCTTCTTTGCCAGCACCGGCGAATTGATCGTCTGGGCGCTCTGCGCAGCGGCGGGCTCGTGGCTGCTGGCGATGTGGGGCGCGTCGGCTGGCGTGCTGATCGGCGCCGGCGGCCACCTGGACGCGCGCTTTCGCTATGAATGGGGAATCGCGCGGACGCATCTGCGGCTCAACCGGCGCACGGCCGCGCTGCTCATTTTCTTCGCATCGATTCCTCCAGCCTTACTCTGGTATGCCGGTCAGGTCGCCGACGATTTCGACAAGATGCGGCGGGCCGGCGGCCAGGTGACGCTGCGCCTCTCGATGACGCTGGCGCTCGCCGCCATGGTGCTGCTCGCCGGGATCGCGCAGATCATCCGCGCCCGCGCGGCGCTCGCGCATCTGCAGCCGGGCCAGCGCCGCAAGCGGCCCGCGACGGTGGTGATGACCGGCATCTCCATCGCCGGCGTCTCGGTGGGCGTCTGGGCGCTGACGGTCGTGCTCTCGGTGATGAGCGGATTCGAGGCGGATCTGAAACACAAGATCCTCGGCACCAACTCGCACGCGCTGCTCCTCAAGTATTCGAACGATTTCTCCGAATGGAAGACGGCCGTGCCCAAAGTGGCCGCGGTCCCGGGCGTCGCGGGCGTGTCGCCGTTCATATTGAATGAAGTGATTGTCTCCTATCGCCAGACGGTCACCGGCGCGGAATTGAAAGGCATCGAGCCGTCGAGCGCGGGCAGCGTCAGCGAGCTGCCCAAGCAGGTGATCGCGGGCGAGCTGAACTGGATCGCCTCGCCGCAGAGCATTCCCGCGACGGTGGTGCAGCCGACCGGCGACGCCTCGAAGCAATTGGAGGGGCCGGAGTACGAGCAATACCTGGAAGACACATTGAAGCGCCGCCAGGAGCATCCGGAGGAATCCGTCAAGATGGACCCCGAGGCGGTGAAGAACCTGCCCGGCATCTGCATTGGAAAAGAGATGTCACACCAGCTGCGCGCCTGGGTGGGCGACATCGTCAACGTGCTCACGCCGCTCGGCGAGATGACGCCGACCGGACCGGTGCCGCGCAGCCGGCCGTTCCGCGTCGCCTGCATCCTCTATTCGGGGATGTATGAATACGATTCCAAATTCGTCTATATCGGCATTCCCGAAGCGCAGAAGTTCTTCAAGATGGGCGAGAGCATCGTCGGGCTGGAATTGAAGTTCAACGACGTCGACGCTGCGCGTGCGCTGGGCCGGCGGGTGGTCGCGGCATTGGGCGGCTTTCCTTATCGCACCAAGGATTGGGCGGAATTGAATCGCAATCTCTTCTCGGCATTGAAGCTGGAGAAGCTGGCGATGGGGATCATCCTCACCTTCATCGTTCTGGTCGCCTGCTTCAATATCCTCAGCACGTTGATCATGCTGGTGCTGGAGAAGACGAAAGAGATCTCCATCCTGAAATCGATGGGCGCACGCGACGCCAGCGTGATGAAGATCTTCGTGGTCGAAGGGCTGACCATCGGCGCCATCGGCACCGTCATGGGCCTCCTGATGGGACTCGCCTCCTGCTCGTTCATCGAGAAGTTCGGACTGCAGCTCGACCCTGATGTATACTACATATCAAACCTGCCTGTGACGGTGGACGGCGGGCAGTTCGCGCTGGTGGCGGCGATCTCGCTCTGCCTCAGCTACCTGGCCACGCTCTATCCCGCCACCAAGGCGAGCCGGCTCTCGCCCGTCGACGGCTTGCGGGAGGAATGACTCCGATGCCTCCCCTCGTCGAAGCGCGCGCCGTGCACAAGTCGTACTGGCTGGGCGAGAAGGAGATCCATGTTCTGCGCGGGGCCTCCTTTGCATTGAATGCCGGCGAGATGGCCTCGCTGGTGGGCCCGAGCGGCGTCGGCAAGAGCATTTTCCTGCACGTCATCGGCACGCTCGATCCGCCGACCGCCGGCGACGTCGTCTTCGACGGGCAGGACGCGTTTGCAATGGGCGAGGAATAGCTCGCGACCTTTCGCAATACCAGCATCGGATTCGTCTTCCAGTTCCATTACCTGCTCCCCGAATTCACCGCGCTGCAAAACGTCGCCATGCCGGGGCTCATCCACCGCATGCCGCGCGAAAAGGCCGAGGCGCAGGCGCGCGAGATGCTCCAGATCGTCGGGCTCGATCACCGCCTCGATCACAAGCCCGGCGAATTGTCGGGCGGCGAGCAGCAACGCGTCGCGCTCGCTCGCGCGCTGGTCCTTAAGCCGCGCCTGTTGCTCGCCGACGAGCCGACCGGCAACCTCGACGAGGCGACCGGCGAAGGCATCCACCAGCTACTCACCGAGTTGAATCAGCGGCTGGGCATCGCAGCCATCGTGGTCACGCACAACCCGCGCCTGGCCGAGCGCATGCCGCGCCGTCTGCGCCTGAGCGAAGGCCTGGTCATCGAAGCATAACGCTCTTGGGGGGTCCAGGGGGGAGCGAGCTCCCCCATGGTGGAGGCACCGAAGGTGCCGGATCGAACCACCGGCCATCAAGGCAAAGTGGATCAATCTTGAGACGCTGGCTCAAGCATTGAACACCAAGAGCTCGTCGACGTGGCCTCGCCCGCCCGCCTTCGAATTGATGAAGCGGGGCGCCCGCACCGTGCGCTGCTCGAAGCCGCTGTAGAGCGCGCGGACGCGGTCGGTGGCCGAGTTCGACAAGAGGAAGCGGACGCCGCGGCGATTGAGCACGAAGCAGGAGTGGGCGAGCCGCTTCTGATCTTCCCAGGTGAATCCGCCGGCCGTGTACGACGCGAAGCTCGCGGTGGGCGAGACGGGATCGTACGGCGGATCGAGATAGACGAAGTCGCCCGGAGCTGCCTTTCCCAGCGCCTCCTCGAACGGCGCGTGCTCGATCTCGACGCCGCGCAGCGCCTGGCTGGCGGTGATCAGCGACGACGGGTCCGCGAAGCGCGGGTTCTTGTAGCGGCCGAACGGCACGTTGAACCGCCCGGAGCGGTTGACGCGCCATAGCCCGTTGAAGCAGGTCTTGTTCAAGTAGATGAAGCGCGCCGCGCGCTCGGGCGCCGCCAGCCGCAGAGGTTCCAGCGCTCGCACTGCCTCGAAGTGGGTGCGCTCGTAGACGTGGCGCGCGAGCGCGTCGAGCACGCCGTAAACGTTGTCGCGCACTTCCCGATAGCAGTGCACCAGCTCCGGGTTGTTGTCGTTCAAACGCGCCCGCCGCGGCCGCACAGCGAAGAAGAGCGCGCCGCCGCCGACGAACGGCTCGTGGTAGCGCCGCAGCCGCGCGGGAACGTGCTTGAGGAGCTCGGGCAGGAGCGAGGTCTTGCCGCCCACCCACTTGATGAACGGCGACGCCCGGACGCGCTCTTCGGGGAGGGTCGTGCGAAGCGCACTCTCGGGCCGGCGAAGCTGCAGAACAGGCATACCCATTTCGGTACCAGCAGAAGATCGACGCCGCAAAGAAACCGCCGAATGGCAGGAAATTTGACCTCGGCGCAGGAGCTCGTTTCAGGCGCGCTTTCCCGTTGTCGCTCCGGGGGAATTCGGTTAGGGTCCGCGCCCTCTCGCCATGCGGACGGCACTCTTTCTCGCGACCCTCGGGCTCCTGGCAGGGCCTGCCAGCGCCCTCGACCAGCCCGCGCCGGCTGCCGCCGGGTCCGCGCCGCCCGTGGTGACAGCGCCGGCGCCTTCTGCCGTCACGCCCCGGGGTCCCGCCCCGGCTGCGCCCGTGACTCCTCCTGCCGCTGCGCCCGCTCCTGCTGCGCCCGTCGAGGGTCCGGCCGCGCCCGACACCGGAACGCTCAGCAAGGTGGCCGTGCTGGGCAACCGCCGCGTCGAGGAGGCGACACCTACGACGCGCAGAAGCTGAAGAACACGCTGCTCGCCGTCTGGCGGCTGGGCTACTTCAACGACGTCAAGCTCGACGTCTCGCCCGCCGCGCCGCCGCTCGAAGGCTACGTCCTCACCGTCCAGGTCGCAGAGAAGCCGGCGGTCCACGAGGTCAAGCTCGAGGGCAACGAGGAGTTGAGCAAGGAGGACCTCAAGGACACCATCGAGGTGAAGCAGTTCCAGATCATCGACATGGAGCAGGTGCGCAAGTCGGCCAAGAAGATCCAGGAGAAGTACGTCGAGAAGGGCTACTTCCTCGCCGAGGTGACGACCAAGATCGACCCGCTGCCCAACAACGAGGTCAACGTCGTCTTCCAGATCAACGAGCACGCCAAGATCATCGTCAAGGAAGTCCACATCGTCGGGAACCACGCCATCCCCGGCGACGACATGAAGGCGGCCATGCTCACGCAGGAGGGCACCGCCTTCTCCTTCTTCACCAACGCGGGCGTCTACCGCGAGGACGCTTTCCAGCGCGACGAGATCGTCCTGCAAGGTCTCTATTTTGATATTGGGTATATCTACGTAAAATTCGGCAAGCCGGCCATCGAGCTCTCGCCGGACAAGCGCTTCATCTACATCACCTTGACGGTCGACGAGGGCGAAGCCTTCGACGTCGGCAAGATCGACGTCTCGGGCGACCTGCTCGCTCCCCGCGAAACGCTGCTCGCGATGGTGGGAACGCGCAGCGCCGACCGGTTCTCCAAGACGCGCCTGCAGAGCGACATGAACCGCCTCCTCGATTTCTACAAGGACAAGGGCTACGCCTACGCCAACGTCACGCCCGACACCGCGGTGGACGCCGAGAAGAAGACGGTCGACCTGACCTACAACTTCCAGAAGGGCAACCAGGTCTCCATCGAGCGCATCGAGTTGACGGGCAACAACAAGACCCGCGACAAGGTCATCCGCCGCGAGCTGCGCATCAACGAGGGCGATCTCTACAGCGGCACCGCGGTGCGCCTCTCCAAGAACCGCGTCACCGCGCTCGGCTTCTTCGACAACGTCGAGATCAACCAGAAGCGCGGCTCTTCCGACGACAAGATGATCCTGGAAGTGGCGGTGAAGGAGAAGCTGACCGGCACCTTCCAGGTGGGATTCGGGTTCACCGGCGGCGAGAGCTTCTTCGGGCAGGCGCAGCTGGCGCAGAACAACCTGCTCGGCTACGGGCACACCGCTTCGCTCTCGCTCCAGCTCTCCAGCATCCGGCAGCTCTTCCAGCTCAGCTACCTCGACCCTTACGTCTGGGACACGCTCTGGACGGGCTCGATCGATCTCTACCGCAGCGAGCTGAGCTTCTCGGGATTCAATCGCCAGTCGAACGGCGGCGCGGCCACCGCGGGCTACGAGCTGTCCGGCCTGCTGGGTCCCGCGCTCGAGGACTTCCGCACCTTCATCACCTACACGCTGGAGAAAGTCGACGTCGTCGCCGCCGCGGGCTCGTCGGACGTGCTCAAGAACCAGTTCCTCTCGGGGCGCACCTCCAGCGTCCGCTTCTCGTTCAACTACGATCGCCGCGACAACCGGCTCTTCCCCACCGCCGGCCACCTCGAGTCCGCCTCGGCGGAATTTGCCACCGAGCTCGTCGGCAGCCAGAACCTCTTCCAGCGCTTCCGCCTGATCGA
>WNFM01290951.1_pt1 | contig 14805 bp, 18 predicted proteins | sample 5400271 | NCBI WGS metagenome assembly WNFM01 (sample SAMN13153352, study PRJNA577476) | soil metagenome | isolation source: 60 cm saprolite on Douglas fir-dominated hillslope | place: USA:California | collected 2013-09-17 | reverse complement strand
CAAAACTGCATTCAAGCCTGTCATCAATGGAAAGACCTGGAGCATGGTCGTTTTTGCTGCGACGGCCCTTATTGTTTGGCAGGTTTCCGATCAAGGTGCCGCATCACCTCTGGGTTTGACAACGTACTTCATACGCATTGGCAATAAACTCAACACCATTTTCATGAGCCTTCCTTCCCTATATTTAATAACCTTCTTTGCGGCAACCTCACTTCTACTAACAGATCATTTCCTCAATAGGCACAGAAATACCGCGAACAAATCTCAAATTTATCGAACCCCCTAAATCCCCGAATCGGATCAAATCTTCTATGAAAAAGTTCGATATTCGACCGCTCGGGTCTACAACTCAAATCGCGTCAAAATCCATCATTTTATCTAATGTCAGTCAAATCATGACCCTTTGAAGGCGCAAATCATGATTAGAGCAACAAGAAATATTCGCCGGAGTTATGTCCTTGTTAAGAATCTGTTTGGTTCACTTTTTCATATACATTAGTTCAACCTCATTTTTCCCCGGAGATCCATTCTGCGATTGAATGTCCAATGAAAAGCAATGCAATAATTGTTGTTGCTGTTATGATGATAATGTTTACCGTTTTGATTTGAATTGAAATGTTTAGTACTTTCTTTTTTTTGTCATATTCAAACCAGGTTATAGCCAATATGTTTATAAATCCAGCAACCAGGGGAAATACAATTAGTATCACTATATAGACGAGCATTCGCAACCACACCGGCCATAGGGGTGAATATTTTACAATCCACGACCAGGGCGGCAGTAAAATATGAAAGGCACTTTCAAAGATGCCTCCCAGAAAAATAAAAAATGGAAATGCCAGTAGTATAAGTGACATCCATGAAGATTTCTTAGCACTGAGAATACTCAATTTTAGTTTCTCTTGGTGTTGCAACAACGGAAGTTGCGGCGATGAGATATTCTCAAGTTTGTTTTCAATGTCGTCACTTTTCATATAATTTGGTTTTACCTACAAATACACGCGCATCTGGTTGCAGCTTCTATGACACTTTTTTTAATTTTTCTATTCCCCGTGACAATAAGGACTTAACAGTACCTTCTTTCTTATCGAGAATTATTGCTATTTCCTTGATACTTTTTTGCTCAAAGTATCGCAACGCAATTACTTCCTGATAATTTACGGGTAATTGTTTAAGTCTCAGGTGAATTCTCAAGAAATCTTGATGCTGCTTAAATTCATTTTCAATGTTTTCTTTGTCCTGTTGATCGGTGCGCTTATCGATCATATCAGAGACTTTATTGCCAATGAAGTAGTGATATGATTGAGGAAGATATTTACTGTTTCGAAAAAACAGATTTATTTCATTGCCTGCAATCCGATAAAGCCAAAAGATTATTGAAACGCCTCTCCATTCAAAGGAGCTTATTTTTAAGAAGGCTTTGAGAAAAGTTTCGGATGCAATGTCACGAGACAACTCGTAGTCACCTAGTCGTCTGAAAATATAGGAATATACAGAGTGATAGTATTCATCGTATAATACCCCAAACCTGTCTGGGTTTGATTTTATTTCTGCCAGCAGTGGTTTCTCTTTCTCTGCGTCCAAAGATTCCTATATTTTCAAAAAGGTAAATACCAGAAACGAAATTTGGTTGCATTTTTTCGTTAAAATGTTAAAGATCGTCGTGCATAAGGCGAATATTGCACTATATAGGTCACATCTCGAAAAAACAACTTAGGGAAAAGGCATGTCGGGTAGGCACAAAAAAGTCACGTTTTACTACGAACGTGAAGAGTTGATCATTCCGTTCTGGAGGGAATAGCCAAGTCACCGTTCCTGAATCTTTTTCTTAATACCCGTTGCAATTTTCTAGGCAAAACCTATTTCGCTTAACCGTTTGAGAATAACTCAGCCGGAACTAAGTACAGACACTACCTCAAATTTATCGAAACTCTCAAATCCCCGAATCGGATCAAATCTTCAACAAAAAAGTTCGATATTCGTCCGCTCCGGTCTACAAAATCGCTGAAATGGCATACATTTTCGATGATTATTCCAAGATAGGCACAATATTAGGGTGCGAACAATAGGCACTTGGAAATTGTGGGAAGTGAAAAGACCAGTCTGATGAATGGTCTTTTTTGGTTTACATCAAAAATGAATCACAAAAACGTACTTGGATTCTCATGCTTTGATAGACAAGGACAAGGTAAGAGTGCCTTGAGGTTAAATGCTTTCTTGATCTTGGGCAAAAACCGTCCTTCGCTAGGAAACCAAATTCCCCTTTCGCCAATATGCTGCCCCCAACCTACCCCTTTATGTGTTAACCCGCATTCAGTGGTATGAACAGTTATCTTTTTATCTATGTGCGTGAAATGGAAAATGTACTTTTGACTTGATTGTAGGTAGATGGTTTTCATAAGTGTTTTTGTGTTGATGCCACAAAGAAACGGAAGCCTATGATTAAGATAAAGAACTTTAAAATGAATCTTAATATTCATAACTTAATGAATTGAAACTAACGCAGCATATATGTTAGTGAATGATCAATCTGGACTACGCCAAGTGAAAGCAATTGGTAATTTCTTATCCACCTACTATACCGACCTCCTTTATATTAGAAACTTTCAACGTTATAAACAGGGCAAGTTTCCAAAGCTTGAGTACCTGAAAAAGGGAAGTGGAACGTTCTACCAGTTTTTGATTGAGTTTAGAATCATGAGAAATGTTGATAAGAACAAAGTTCCTGAATTTCTGTCCGAAACTCTTTGGTGCGTAAAGGGATCAACGCTAGACAACGTAGATGGGTTTGCAAGCCATTTGAAAAACACTGGTATTACTCACAATAAACTGCCAACTTCGTTAGCTTCAAAGATATTGTTCCTCAATAATCCGTTGGCGATTAAGCTGTATGATAATCAAGCAAAAAGGGCATTGAGATATAAGGGCATGAACTATAAGGAATTTTTAGAACTGGTTCGAACGTTTGGACTTAAACACAGGTCAATCGCTGGTTCATCGTTCAAAATTATATCACTTTATTTAGAACTCATAGAGAGCCAATTCGGAACGGAAATTAAAGATGTTAATCAAATCCGATTTAACAGGTTTATAGATAAACTGGCATGGCTGCTGAACACTTAACTGAAGATATACCATTTTTTGGCATAGGTGGACATATGCCGGATTATCCAGTTCGCATATTGCAAAGAATGGGTGGAAAATTATTTACAAAAATGTTAAGCAAAAGCAATGTAGTCGACGACAGAGAGCTTATTACGGGACAAGACCCATATAGTGCACAAGAACTTGGAGAGAAACTTTTAGCTAAAATTCAAAGCTGGAAATAGGAGTGTGTCAAGGCGGCGATTCCGCCAAAAACGTTTGCGAAAACGCATTTTGATAAGACTCGTTAACAGAACCAAAGGCGTGGTGAACCCGTTCATGCATTAAGATAGGAGTGACGACGTTTAAGAATCTTAGCACCCAAAGTCATGATTAAAGCAGGAAGGATTTCGCTATTGCTGTGCTCGCTAGTCGTTCCTTTAGTATTTGCTACTCAGCGCGGCGATGCGCAACCAAAGCCTGCCAACACCGCCGTAACTAACCCGGCATATGCCGACGCGGTTCACCCTAAGATATTATTTGACGAGGCTCATCACAACTGGCATAAGTCGAGCGCACGCTACAAGCCCTTCGCGGATTTACTCAAAAACGATGGCTATGTTGTCGTAGCCAATATAAGAAAGATCACGCTCGAGGTGTTGGCCGGGTACGATGTGTTTGTTTGCTCGAATGCCTTTCAGTCCGAACCCGATTCTGTAACAGGCCGTTTGCCGACCTCGCTTGCCTTTACGGCGGAAGAATGTCACGCATTGAAACAATGGGCCAGGGCAGGGGGAAGTATCTTGTTGATCGCCGATCATGAACCTGCAGGTAACGCCGTGGAAAATCTGTCCGACAGCCTCAGCGTAAACATGAGCAAATCGTATACCGTCGATCCAAAAAATTTCGACCGGTTGGTATTTGATGCCAGTTGGATCCGCTATAGCCCAAAAAACAAGAATCTCGGAAATCATCAGATCATCCAGGGAAGGAATGACGCGGAGCGGATCAAAAGCGCAATTTCATTTACCGGACAATCCTTGAAGGGCCCGAAGCACAGCATCCCGATTTTGCTACTGTCGGATGACGCTTATGATGTTGTTAACATTGAAGACCCTGGTAAAGCGTCAACTGTTTCAGCGAAGGGCCGGTGCCAGGGGCTGGCGATGGAGTTCGGAAGGGGCCGCGTGGTGGTTTGGGGAGAGGCGGCGATGCTCACCACGCAAAACGGCGAAGACGGAATCAACTACCACGACGCCGACAACAAACAACTTGTGCTTAACATTGTCCATTGGCTGAGTAAACTTCTTTGACTTCAGAAATTGTGGGGCTATGATGGGTTAACGCGACCCGCATTGAAGGAAAAGATCCTGACTACCACTACTGGGAAGGGTGGATGGGTAGCACGGGTGTCTCCAGGAAACCCGTTCGAATACTTCATCCTTGATCAATTTTTCAACCATCAATATGAAAAGGAGGATCGGTTCGCGAAATTGTTTAACCTTTTTACCGGCTTAGCAATATTTGTTGCCTTACTTGGCCTTTTCGGACTGGCATCTTTTGTTACGCTTCAGCGAACAAAGGAAATAGGAATCCGGAAAGTTCTAGGCGCGCCCGTTTCCGGAATCGTCTTCTTGCTTTCAATAGGATTCTTGCAACCTGTTCTCATTGCCAATGTGATTGCCTGGCCAGTGGCCTGGTACGTGATGGAGCGTTGGTTGGAACAAGTCCCTTATCGGACAACCATCCATCCGTATATATTTCCGGCCGCAGGTGCCTGTGTCCTTGGTTTGGCCTTCCTATTTGTTGGAATTCAGACACTCAAGGCAGCCATGACACAACCCGTGAAGACGCTGAAGTACGAATAAAGAATTGAAGTTCTGAAGGCGATCCCAAAGCACGGTTCATTGACGCGAAATAGTATTTCTTGGGTGAATTTAATGCCAAAGAAAAGCCATCAAATCATAGGATTTGATGGCTTTTGATTCATTTTGAAAGTCGCCCTCCCTGTACAATTCTCGAACTTTTTTTTAGACGATTTGAAACGGCTGGCAAGCATAGCAGCTTAAATCCGCTTGCTTCCGGCCTTTTTCATTTTAATGGGCAGGCTATCGAGGAAAGGAGATCAATTTGGGATGAAGTCAAGCTGGTCGACCTGGTCGATTACCTGGATTCACTGGGCCATCAACCTAAGATGGTGCGAAATGGCGACTATTGGTGTCTGTCGCCGTTCCGGCAGGAAAAAAACTCCGTCATTTAAAATCAATCATCATCAAAATGTATGGTTTGATCACTGTATCGGTGAGGGTGGGACGATTATCGACCTCGGTATCAAAACTTTACAATTGTTACATATTAGGAGCTTTTAGAAAACTGACAAATGGCAACTCGCTGATCAGTCCACTTACCCTACGCCAAGCCTTTGCCCGAGAGAATGTTTCCTTCTTGGTCATGACAAAAAAAGGGGCCTACAAAGCCCATTCTTCTACAAATGAATAATATCCTTCTACGGTTACGATCAGGTGATCAAGCAATTGAATCTCCAATAGCTTACCGCCGTCTATTCTCGAACAAATCAATTGTAAGTAAAACGGCATTTTATTAAGCCGAAATGTCGTTTTTATAGTCCAATCGCATCTTTTTAAATCAAAAACGACATTGAAAAAAAATCAGCAACATTTTTTGCGCAACTTTTTTCTTGACTAAGGGATGAACGGTAGTACTTTCGCCAAAAAGGGCAGAGAAACATTGGAAAGCACAAGAGAAATAGCCGCTGACCTATGTATGGCGGTATTGAAGCGAATCCCCTTTGTAGAAATGACGTAAAGGAAACGGGTTATCTACTGGTTAATATTGAGAAACGGGCGCAACAATTGAGAAAGGAACTGGACGATCTGCCCTACAAATTATAGCATGAAAAGATTTATACAATCCCTAACCTTGATTCATTACGGTGCGCTGTTTATAGGAATTGTCTGCATACTTGCTTTTTTCTTACAGGGAACCTATGTCAATATCTATGACTTGGTAGCAGCGTTATTTTCGGGGCTAGCCTTATTAGGGATAATCGCTACAGTGAGAATGCAAAAGCAGGAGTTGAAATTGCAACGCAAGGAATTGGCCAGTACGAGAAGAGAATTTCAACAGCAGAATCTTACAATGAAACTCCAAAGATTCGAAAATACGTTCTTTCAGTTGCTTCAAAAGCAGTGGGAAATTGGACTCAAAGTAGGTTTCTATAATGATATGCATGATGTCTACCTCGAAGGCAAATTTGCCTTTGATACGTTATGGCACGAATTCCTTCGTAAAATCAAGGACGCTAATCAGAAGAAATTTGATAATAGTATGGATAGATTTAATGCGGGTCAAAGGGACGCACCCAACGTCCTAACGCAGGAGGAAATAATAGAAGCCGTAAAGGAGGTATACCTGAAACGCAAGCCTTATGTAGAACAATATTTCAGACATTTAATTGTTGTTTTGCGATACGTTATTGAATGTGATTACAGCATACCAAGCGCATCAAAGTACATTGATTTCATTTTTGCACAAATGTCTGGATTTGAAGTTCAATGCGTTTTCTATTTTGGAACATTTACATCAGATAAATTGTGGATTCAACAGTGTAACATTAGAAAGTACGTTAGGTATAGGGAAATGTATCAGCAAAGTGATTTGGAGTTTTACAAGGAAGTTGACCTTGACGAAGTTCGTTCAGAACTCTACGACGATTGGAAGGCGGGAATTATGTAGGCGTTTTTAGAAACCTTCAATAGATGAATACAGAATTATTCAACGTTGTTTCTCTCCTTGTCTCAATACTGGCAATAATCATTGCGCTTGTTGGAATGATCGCCAGCGTTGCAAAAACAGTTAAGGAAGATGATCTGGCCGTTCAAGCAAAGCCAATAGAGCTTTAGAGATTGCGTTAAGAGATCACAAAGCTAAAATATTACCTGATCTGGCGGTATCCAGATTTGGAGCTTTCAAGAATCAAGGTTTCATTCTTATGAATAAGAGTCACGGAATTGCAACCGTAACCAATATGTCCGTTAGTGTGCAGGGCGTGAATCTAACTAATGATGTTAAAGACCCTTTAATCTTTCCAATCAAACTTGGTTTAAATAATCCTATTGCACTCTCCGTTAGTTTTGATATTGATCTAAATGGAGATAACAAAGTCTATATGGATTTGATTGAAAACACACAAATCGTTATATTATTTACAAATGAACTTGGCACAAAGTATAAGTTGGTGTTGCTATATAGACCAGGATCCAAATTGTTTGAGGGAGTGCCCCAAGAAATGCTTTAGCTTGAGACTTGCTTCTGTTCCATTGTTTCCTCCATCATCCGATTGAACCTATCCATATCACTGTTTATCAGGATTTTATAGCCTGATTCTTTGTAACAAAAGTGATTTGAAAACACAAAGTTAATAACAAAAACCGCTACAACGATATCAAAGATGCTTTGGCATTCCATGATCTCGACAACACAGATCTATGCAAAGGTGATTGAAAAAAAGCTCAAGCGAGGACATGAGGAATCTAAAGCAGCGAATGAATAATGACAGGATGAGTGTCATGAAAGCGTCCTCATGACAAAAAAAGGGGCCTACAAAGCCCCTTCATCTGCAAATGAATAATATCCTTCTACGGTTACAATCAGGTGATCAAGCAATTGAATCTCCAATAGCTTACCGCCGTCTCTCAGCTTCCTGGTAAGGTCAATATCCGACTTACTAGGGCATAGGTTGCCTGATGGGTGATTATGAGCGACTAAAAAACTGCTGGCATTTGCTTTGATTGCAGCCACGAAGATCACTTTCGGATCAGCTACCGTTCCAGAGACTCCTCCTGTTGATACCTCCAGGATTCCAAGAACCTTGTTGGCCCTGTTCAAGAAAACCGCTTTGAATTGTTCAACAAATTCAATCCTGGAAGCGTCCCAATTTTCTTTGAGAAGTTCATAGGCGTCCTTCGAGTCATTGATCTTCGGACGTAACGAAGGCTTCACGTTGGACTTGTAGGTGAGCTGTATTTCAGCTACCTCATACATTTTCTTTTCATTTGTGTTTTCCATAATCATTTGAATTAATTATGGTGCACACACAGGCTTATGAAGGAATTTGCGCAAGGAGGAACGGAATAAATGGGGGTTCCTGAAAGGAGGCACGACTGGAAGGGGGAAACCGTTTATGCCGGAAATTCCTTGCAAGCATATTCCGGCATAAGCCTAAATTTGTACCGAGATTAATGATAAGATAAAAGTTTGTTTTATGAAGTATGTCAGAATCGAAGGGTCAAAAAAACTGGGTTCGTTTATTAAACCTATGATGGCTCAGCTTTCGGATCAACCAGCGTTTGATAGTCCTGACTGGATTTTTGAAATCAAATGGGATGGGTACAGGGCAATTGCCGAAATAGGTGAAGTTGCAAGATTGTATTCTCGGAACGGGTTAACATTTGATAAGGCATATATCAAAGTATTTGAGGCTTTGAAAGCGATTGAACAAAACGCGATCATTGATGGGGAAATAGTAGTATTCGACGAAACTGGAATGCCCAATTTCCAGCGTCTGCAGAACTATCGGAATCGTGATAAAGGGATAATTCAGTTCCATGTTTTTGATTGCATAGAACACAATGGAAAACGGATCACACATCTGCCTTTGATCGAGCGCAAGCAGATCTTGGAGAACCTGCTACCGAAGTCAGAGGTGATCAAATATTGTGGGCATGTGGAGAATGATGGAAAGGCCTTTTACGAAGGCGTCTTGAAGATGAACCTGGAAGGAATGATCGCAAAGAACAAGAAGAGCCAGTACCAGATCGGCCGACGCACTTCGGATTGGTTGAAAATAAAGAATGTCAATACCCAAGAGGCGATTATTATTGGATTTACCAAACCAAAAGGTACTCGAAGTTATTTTGGCTCCTTGTTGCTGGCCATGAACGTCAATGGTCAACTTACTTCGATTGGAGGTGTCGGCACCGGTTTTACTGAAAAGAGCCTGAAGGACATTTATGGGAAACTGAAGAGTATTATTAGGCAAACCTCGCCTCTTGACGTGCCGATCAAGCAAACTCCTGACATGACCTGGGTAGAACCAATTCTGGTGTGCGACATCAAGTTTACTGAAATCACAGAAGATGGAAGTGTCCGTCACCCAGTTTTTCAAGGGTTGAGAATTGACAAGACGCCGGAAGACCTCCAAACGGAAAAACCAAAGAGCAAGAGAAAAAAATCTTAACAATGGTTTATTCTAACCCATTGCTTCCCGATAAGCCGCCAATGAGCCTGTTGCAAGGCCATTGTCAAGGGTGCCGGACAATAAGCAATCAAAGTCACCGGCACTTGCATGCCCTTTACAATGGCCTTGCAACAGGACTACCTTTGGCTTAACGGAAGAATGATCTTATTCTACTTTTGGTCATTCAGTGGCACTCGGTGATCGCCAAGTTACTTCCTTTCCTTAGGTACATATCCTACCGCCTCTGCGAGAATCGGATTCGCTTTCAAAAATTCTGCAAAAGTGTGAACATCTCGAAATGTCTTGCCGTTTCTCACCTTCATGTCGTACCAGAATATACTAATCTGAACCTGCTGCACAGGCGGATGCAATTCGACTTTTTCGATGTTTGATTCGCTCATCACGTAATTTAAAATAGACTGCCCTGGCCGGGATCGCCTTTTTGCTTTTTTGCTTTAGTCTTACTTTCAGGGTTTACAACTAAAGGGGTAGTCTCAACTTTTGCCAATATTTCGGCTACGTCCTTTTCGTCTGATTTAATCTTTGTATTGCCAATCTTTCTGTCTATTGGATAGGCATCCATTCCATTCTCGTCGAATGGTGTGCAAAGACCTAACACATCTTCCTTGGTAAGATTTGGATTGAGCCAATCGTTCAGATATTCGTCTGGAATGATGACTGGCATTCGCTTTTTGTTATTATGAATTTTCTCAAGTAAGGGGTTTGCAGGACAGGTCAGTATTGAATAGGTATAAACTTTGGCATTGTTAACTTCGTCAGTCCAAGATGACCAAATACCAGCGAATGAAAAAATTTTGCTGTTTGTCTGAATGAAGTAAGGTTGTTTTACCTTTCCCTTGGGATCGTTCCAATGCCATTCGAAAAAGCCTGTTGCTGGAATAAGACACCTTCTGTGATCCCTGAGACTGTCTCGATAAGCCGGTTTGTCAAACATCTCCTCGCTAATCGCATTTAAAGTCTGATTTCGAATCGACAAAGCCTTATCAAGACCTTTCGTGTACCAGGGAATTAGCCCCCAACTAAATAGGCCTACTTCGCCGGGAGCGGTCATCACTGGACTTAACAGATGGTCGAAGCTGTTTTCATAATAGTGCGGAATGAAATTCACCCTTAATTCTTGAGTAGCCCGGAACCTCCAGTAAAGTTCGAGGTCATCTATGGTGTAGAAACCCGATTTATGATTGCACATATTTCGAATATAGCAGGTTTTCCTTTTAAATGTGTCAACAAACAAGGTATCAGTCAAAAATCATCATTTGCTTAACTCTTAACAATGTGTCGTTGCAGGCTTGTGGTCTCAGTTAATCTATCTGATCACGCCTTTTGAATAACTCTTCCGCTCCGAGCGTCTTTTCTTGTAGCTATCACTATTTTCAATAATATAAATCACAAGCCGGTTAAAAGTATCAGTCCCCTCCGATCGTAAAAGAAGCTTATTCAAAATTGGATTTATGTTGTCCATCCCGAAACGAAGGAATGCACTTGGGGCGCTTACATCCCTGGGTTGTTTGTCTAAATAGGATTTAAATTTCTGTCTCCAGCCTTTTTCCGGGAAACCAAATCTATCTGTAAGCTCATCCCAAACCTTTTGGATATGCAAATCATCCATATCATCAAAAATGTTGGGCATGCTTTCATTAATTCAGGGATACTTGTTTCTCCTCACTAGATGCATTAAACAGGTCAGGCATAAAGAGGCCCTCCTTCAAAACTTTGTCGATCTCTTCATAAAACATGGCGTTACCCAAGGTCGTAAACTCGTGCTTAATCACAGTGTCAAATATTGGTTTGTATATCTCCACATTAATACCGCTGTTTCGAAGGTCGATTAATTTATCTTTCAACTTCTGAAGTTCTTTCAGATTAGTTTTCTTATCAAACTTGTAAGAAATGTAGCTGTCCAGCCCACCCGCGATCATTTTGTCGATTAGAGTTGATCGATGATCCTGGAGGATCGAACGGAGTTGGAGAGAAATGAAATGGATGCCTTGGTCGTCGATTTTCTTAAATCCGGAGGCTGTCTTAATTGTTTTCATAACACTAATTATTTTAGTACAAATATAATAAAAACTAAAATAGTTAGTATTGTAATGGTCAAATTCAGGTAAATAGCCGATTTTGGCTTAAAAAGCGGTTATTTTAGCTTTTGAAAACTTGTGCCACGAGGCCCAGAAACCTCCCTGTTTGTCGTTTTCCATTATTGATTCTGCATGCTCTCTGTAGATGCCTTCTGCCCTATGTTGTTAAGTGGATTTATTTTTCAAACCTTTGCTGGTTCCTTTGCCATATCCTCATTTAGCTTCGACTTGCTTTAAAGTACCCTGTCCTTTCCCAGCCAATGTTCTCAACCTTGGGGTTCCACTATACAGTAAGCACCCCGTTCCATCCAATCTTGCTGTCAGATCATCCTCGACTGCTAATGAGACATTGCCGGAATCTTTGATCGTTACTTTGGCCGCCGTTGTTTCAAGCCTGCTTCCGTCAATATGAGCTGTTCCCGTATTGAGCACTCTTGTTTCATCAGTAGAACCAGTAATTGTCAAGGTGCCTGACTTGGTTAAAGTGAGGTCAATGAGCAAAGCATCTACCTCAAGTTCGACTGACCCACTACCATTCTGGACTACACCAAATTTTTCGGTTGTGACTGTGCCTTCACTTGAAACTTTGCCGGAATGATCGACAACCAACCCATTCAGTTTCTTATAGGTTACATAGACCGTTGCCTCGATTGGGTCCGGCTGTACCTTACTTGTTGTAATAAACAGACGTCTATCTTCGACGATGGCAAGTATGAAATTCTCCGGATTGGAATTGGATACGATTTCTAACCCCTCTTTATCGCCCTGTCTCAGGACTATGTCAGCGAAAGTGTCAATCGAAATACTATCGAATGGCGCGAGTTCCCGCAAATCCGGCTCTGTCTCTTCTAAATTGGAATTCACCTCGCCATCAGCTTCTTTGCGTTTCCTGGCTTTATTTCCTTTCTGGGCTCGCCGTTCGATTACCAAATCGACATAGGTTCGTAATACCTGCCTCATCAAAGATTCATTATCGTTCGTGTCAATCTTTTCGCAATGCTTTTCTAGGATGTCGTCAAACCGCCTGAAGGCCTTGTCTGAGTGATCATCCAGTCCGAGGTATTTAGCAATTGGTGCATTGAAATTACATTGATAGGAGCAATCAACAAGGCCTACTTTCTGGAGGCCATTGAAAAATTTGCGGCTTTTCAACTCTTCCATGATCAGGAAAAGAGCCAATTCAACCCTGTTGGGTAGCTTTACAAGTGGATAGCGCATGGTGATTTTGATTTAAAGTTTTGATAATCAATATTTTGAAGGCAGGACGATACCCGTATAAATACGGGGGTAAATATACCTAAATATTTATATCCTTTAATATTGAAGTGTGAAAAAAGAAATTACTAAAAAGCAGCGTCAGGTATTGCGCCTTGTAAGTGACGGCTACAATAGCGAGGAAATAGCAAAAAAGCTGGGAAACAGTAAAAAAACGATTGATTCGCTGAGGATGGAGATGCTAAGTCGTTTCCAGGTCAGGAATGCTGCTCAGCTGGTGGCTTATGGATTTAGGAAGAAATGGCTTAGGTAATTTGCGATTACGACGCAGCATAAACTGAGGTTTGAAACAATTTGACTTTGATGAACGGGGTACTGATTTGCGCTATATTCAGGCATTGTTGGCGCAAAGTTCAAGCTGAACGAACTGAAATTTACACGCATGTTACCAGGAGAGGATTTGACCAGATACGGTGCACAAAAACAGCATTTTCCAGTGGTATCGGCAGGGTATCGGCAAAAATGATATAGGATGTATAGGTAACAGGTATATATAGCCGGTAGTTGTGTGTAATGCCGCTGGACAACTAACAACTAATGAATCTTGACGTTAAGAAATCTTTAGCCAATAGAAAACTTAATTACGACAGGTCATTCTTCGATAGTGTTAATGATCTTTTGCCAACAGCATTCTTATCAATAATCTGGCTATTTCTTTTAATTCAACTAATCCTTAACTTCAGAGAAGATTATAGGACAATAGGACTAATTATCGTTTTTATATTAATAGTGACAACGTTGTTGATCTCGACTATAAAGGAATATGTGAACCTAGACCGACTAGAAGAAATAGAAACAAAAAGGAACAAGAGCGAAAACAAAAAACTTATAATAATTATTGCCGACAAATTAAGGTGGACATTGTTGGATGAAAAAGCTGACTATATAACCGTCAGGAATCCTTGGAAACTCTTAAATGGAGGAGAGAACATTACATTATTATTCGGGGACAATTCAATTTTCTTCAATAGTTCATCATATCCGATAAATCATGTCACGAGGACAACGCTGACTTTTGGTGCAAATCGGAGAAATTTGACGAAGTTCAAAAAGTATTTGAAAGAGCTAGAAGAATAGGGAGCGGCACTACACACAACAAAAGTGCATATGCCAGCTTGGAGTGACCGGTTAGTTTGAAGAGTTCGATTCTTTATTTAGTTTCGTCACGGCCGACAATAATGTGTTTCAAAAACCCAAGCCGTCATATGCACAGACCGTTGTACGCAACCCATTTTTAAGTGAGTGACTCTTACATAACAATTGTACCGACAAATGTGGCTTGACATTTCGCTTCGCTCCATGCCGGCCACGCCCTAACACAAACGTTGTGCGCAAGGCATGAGCAGAGAAAAAGGTTTTACACTTGATAAATAATTTTTGACTTGCAGGCAAAAGAGAATTTGGAGAAACGCTTTGCGGAAAGTTTATTCGCTGTGGACTAAATTTCATTTCCTTAGATAGGGCGAGTTCGAAATATATGAATTCCCAATTTTTAGTTTTAATAGTTACAGCAATAGGAATATGGCTATTTAAACGGTGGCTGTTTGATATAAAGCGTAAACAAAGACGTGACTACTATAGAAATAAATATCTTAAATCGAACGAATGGCAACGAAAACGTTACGTTGTACTCAAACGAGATAACTGGCGTTGTGTATATTGCGGTGCTCGTGCTACTCAGGTTCATCACAAACGATATGCAAAAAAGAATATTGGAAAAGAGCCAATCAAATGGCTGGTTTCAGTATGCGAATCTTGTCATGACGCCCGGCATAATTGATATACTAAAAATTAGGAGTTTCGTTAACAAGCTTGTCCATGGAGATATATTCGGCTCTTAATTTCGTTGGGTCACGTGGGACAGGACGCACCTTCGAAAACCCATCCACGATTCATACACCAACGTTACCTGCAATTATGAAAAAAGTAATCTAGATGAAACAACGAATATCACATATAGCATTAGTGATAAAAGACTATGACGAAGCGATCGACTTCTACACAAAAAAATTAGACTTTATCCTTCTTGAAGACACTAAGATTGATGAAAACAAAAGATGGGTTATGGTTGCTCCTCGGGGAGCGAAA
>WNFM01218195.1_pt1 | contig 14805 bp, 16 predicted proteins | sample 5400271 | NCBI WGS metagenome assembly WNFM01 (sample SAMN13153352, study PRJNA577476) | soil metagenome | isolation source: 60 cm saprolite on Douglas fir-dominated hillslope | place: USA:California | collected 2013-09-17 | reverse complement strand
GCAATCCAGCCCCACATGCTGTACAGCTCCCACATGTGTCCCAGGTAACCGAGATTGGCCAGGCGCAACGGACGGTTGCGGATGATTTCGAAAATCTGCGCCGGATCGAAGCGCGATTGCGGCATGGCATACGGCCCTTCGCGTACGCCGATGGCCACAATAATCGCTCCCAGAACGGCCTGGGCGCTGCCCAGCAGGACCACGCCTCGCCAGGGAATTCCGCCAATGGCGTTTGCCGCATGTGGCACTGCCGAACCAACCGTGAGCGCGCCAATCATGATCCCCAGAGCCAGTCCGCGTCCGCGCTGAAACCAGCCGGCGATGATCTTCATGCCCACGGGATAGACCCCGGCCAGAAAAAATCCTGTGGCGCCACGCAGCAAAATCGCGGTGAGCGGAGCAGCGGCAAGGAACGCAAACGCCGCGTTGGCTGCTGCGGCCAGCAGGGCCGAAATCACCAGGACTTTGATTGGGCTGAAGATGTCAGGAATGTTGAACACGGCAAACGTGATAGCCCCGAGCGAAAACCCAATTTGCACGGCGATGGTCAGCCAGGAGCCCAATGCCAGATCGGAATGCCACAGATTCGTGATCTGCGGAATCACCGCCGTGCCCGTGAACCATAGTGACATTGCCAGCAGTTCTGCCAGCGACAGCAAAAAAAGGGCCCGCCGGGATGAAATTCCTCGACGGGCCTCAGTTTCCGCTACAACCGGCATCAGCTCTTGAGCTTCCTGCGTTCACATGACTCCACCATTTTCGTGGGGTCCACCGCATCATTGTCGATCTGCATCTCGGCAATCTTTCCTTCCTTATCGATCAGGAAATTGACGCGGCGGCCGATCTTGCGCTTTTCGTCGTACAGGCCGTATTGCTTGGTCACATCGCCGCCCCAGTCGCTGAGCAGCGGGAACGTCACGTTGATTTTTTCCGCCCAAGCGGCGTTGCTGAAGGGGCTGTCCATGCTTACACCCAGTACCTGGGTATCTGCAGCTTCCAGTTTTTTGAGGTTCGCCTGGAAGTTCTGCATCTGCTTGGTTCAACCACCGGTGAAGGCAAAGATATAAAACGCCAGTGCGACGTTCTTCTTTCCCTTGAAGTCGTGGAGCGAGACCTTATTTTTATACGTCTGGTCAGGCAGGGTGAAGTCAGGCGCCACGTCTCCCACTTTCAATGCAGGCGGTGCTGGCGCTTCTTTCTTCTCTTCCTTCTTCTCCTGTGCCCACAGGCTGCTGGCGGCGCCAGGTCCCAGGAGCGCTAACGTACCCAACATTTGGACAGCGGTTCTTCTGCGCATTCGGTTCTTCCTCCGCTTCATGTTGCACCGTAAGCCTAAATTCACCGCGGCTGAACGTCAATACCCACGCTACGCACATACTTGCCTACGCAACTTTGCCGGGGCAGGGTGTTAGTATTTTTTGGAGAGAGACTCCAATGAAGACATCGATCTATTCGCTGCTACTGGCCCTTGCTCTGTCCGGCGTAAGCGTTGCGCAGGTTTCCACTGCTCCGGCCGCCATTCAGCTGAACACCATATACGCCGGGGCCGACGGCAAGTTCGAAGCTGCTCCGGACACTGCTGTGGTGCGCATGGATATCGCTTCACAGCAGGATACTTCTCGTGCAGCCTATGACCGGGCTGCGGCGGCGGTTGACCGCGTCCGCCAGGTGCTGAAGAGCAACGGGATCGACGTAAAGAATGCACAATTCGCCGCCTACCAGATGCAGCCGATGTATGACTGGAAGAATCCCAAGCACAAAGTCGTCGGGTATCGCGTGACCGCCGATGTCACGCTGAAGCTCCGCATGAGCGACTCTTCCAAGGTCGGACCTTTGATCGAGCAACTGGCCGACATTGAAGACACGCAGAACCAGTCCGTCAGCTACACGCTCGAAGACATTGAGCAGGCCAAAGCCAAAGCGTCTGAAGACGCGCTGAAGAAAGCGCGCAATCAGGCCGGCGCCGTCGCCTCAGCCGGCGGGCGTACGCTGGGCGATCTTCTCTACGCCTCCGTGGACGTGAACCAGCAGAACATCGTGCCGGTGATGGCCTATGCCTCGCGGGCCGCCGCCGCGCCCATGGCTACGCCTCCGCCCACGGCGGAATTCACACCGCAAACGGTCACCATCAATGCCCACGTCAACGCGCTGTTTGCGCTGAAATAAAACGGCCTATTGGCCCATAATCAGCGGCAATCCGCTTTTGGCATTGCCAATCACGATGATCTTTGCGTTCGGGCTTTTGGCCAGGTTCTCCGTGGCTTCAATTCCTTTCCATTGCAGCAGCTGCGGGCTGATGCCCTGGGCCACGATCTGCTGGAAATCGTGTACACCCTGCGCCTCAATGCGTTTGCGGTCCGCCTCCTGACGCTCTTTCTGCAGTCGGAAATTCATGGCCAGCGATTCCTGCTCCGCCTGCTGCTTGGTTTCAATGGAAGCCCTCAGCGTGTGCGGTAGCTGTATATCGCGCAGCAGAACGCTCTCAACCACGATGCCGCGCGGCTCCAGTGTTGTCTTCAATCCTGTTCTGATTTCGTCTTCCACCTGCTTGCGCGAACTTGAATATAGCGTGTTGGCGGAATGCCCGGCGGTGGTGTCGCGAATAATGGAACGCAGGTTGGGGTCGATGATGGTATGCGCGTAGTCCGGACCCAGCTTGCTGTAAACGTCGGCAGCATGGCTCTGGTCCAGGTGATAGATGAGTGAGGTGTCCATCTCCAGGTTCAGCCCCTCCATGGACGGCGTGGAAGTGTGTTCTTCCTGGGACTGCGTGCGCACGGAAAAAACGTGGTTGATCTTGAACGGCGATACAAAATGGGTCCCCGCCGGCAGCGTTTCACCAGTAACCCGCCCGAAATAAACCAGCACGCCAACGTTTCCGGGTGGAACATAAGCCAGGGACGCCCACATAAGAATGAGCACCAGGAACAGGCCGATACCTACCAGGATTGGCACGCCAACGGATCGGGGGTTTGCGTTGATGATTCGCGGGTCGAAATGCGACATTGCGTTTTCTCCTTTAATGTAATGGGTGGAAGGTTTGGTGTTCGGGGTCAGATCACAGAAGGCGAGCCTCCGGACCTTTCATTCCCCAAAAATTTTCTAAGTGATTGTTTTTATAGCGACTTGTAGCATAAATCCAGCAGGCCATTGCAGCTAAGTAATATTCTTCGGACGGTTGGCGGGAAAATTCCACAGGGAAAATTTTTCAAGAGCAGGGAATTCCTACCAGCTTTTCCACTGAGCTACTCTGCTAAGCCTTTTATTTTCAGTAAAGGCTCATATGGCATCGAGGGTGCTATTACACAAGCCAGACGAAGTGGCGCGCATCGGGGCGCTTTCGAATGGATCTAACGGCCAGAGATCCTCCGAAAGTGCCTCGTTGCATTTTGAGGCGATTTGGCGGCGTGAGCGAAGCGCCAGCCGAAATCCGGAGCGCAGCGAAGGATATGCTTTCAGCAGCTTAGTCAGACAGCAGCGCCACAATTGCATCGTAACGCGCGAGGTGGGCTTTGGCAGCGGCCGATAACAGTTTGTCTGCAAGCGGCAGCCGGCTCAGTCCTGGTTCAATCGGCACCGGCGAACCTTTGCTCCAGCCTATTTCTCCAGCATGATCAACCGGCCAATTCGCCAGATGTTGGTGGCCCTTGACCTGCCGCAGCGCTGAACTCTTCGTCACGACTCCGTCATTCGTGGTCTCTTTTGTGATGTTGCCGATCTCCGCCGCCAGATCAAATAGAAGTAATCCATCGCCATCTTGCGATGCATCCCCCGCGACTTCGATGTAGCTCACGCCGGCGACATCACCGGTGCTTTCATCGAAGGGAATACCGGCCTTAGTCGTGAGATCGGATAGCGCTTCGGCATTAGCCTTAAGCTGCTCCACAAGGAAGCGCGGGATTTTGTTGAAGAGGGGATTGCCTGGGTCTACAACCGCATCGGCTACCGGAGACCCGCGATGAGGTGTCCCGATTGTGACCAGCGTTTTTACGCCATGGACTATGTCTTTTCTATTGGTGATTGCGTGCCGCGCGTCCAGCCCACCCATGCTATGGGCGATGATGTGCAAAGGCCCTCCTGATCCTGCCTCTCTCAGGATCTCCGCAAGTTCGTCGCCACGTTTTCGAACGGAACCAACCGTGGCCACCTGCGGTGCAATCACTTTGTGGCCTTGGTTCTCCAGGTGCTTGCGGACCCCATTGAAGTAATGGACCGCTGGAAGGAAAGAGGGAAGCAGGTCGCCGAACCCGAGAACGCCGTGCGCCAGGACAATCGTGCTCATGCAGTATCCTCGCCGGTGGAAGCCGGCAAATACTACAACGGAAATTACACCAACTGTACCTTTTCCCGCAGATCAATCCCCGCCCGTCGCAGGATCGCGGCGATCTCGCCGTCATTTAAACGAGTGGCATCGTACTCCACACGAATAGTGCGCCCTTTCTCGTCAAACTTGATCTTGCGCACCCCATAAACTTCCCAGGCATTATTCAACGCCGACATTTCCTTTTCTCCGGGCGGCGTGCCGTATCTAAAAACCACGTCCAGCAGGGTCATCTTGTGTCCTCGGGAATCCCAACGCATGCGCCGTCGGGATGAGATATGAATCGCGAAACCATCTAATATAGTCCAATCCTGTTCATCTAAGGTATTCATGGCTGAAAAACACGAGCACACGTCGGGAACGACGCATCCGGCGCCGAACACCGTGCGAGATCCCGTATGCGGCATGTACGTTGATCCTGCCAGGGCGCGAGGATCGGCTGAATACAAGGGGCAGACCTACTATTTCTGTAGTCCACGCTGCCTCGAACGCTTCAATGCCGAGCCGGAAAAGTATCTCGCGGCGAAGCCGCCGCAAACTGAGATGGTTCAGCTCAGCGGAATAACTCCGAGCAACGCGACAGCACCGCCTTTGAACAAACAATCCGCCGGGAAGGGAACTGTCAGTTACGTTTGCCTCATGGATCCCGAGGTCCACGAGAGCAAGCCCGGCGCCTGTCCTAAATGTGGCATGGCGCTGGAACCCGAAACTGTGGAATACACCTGCCCCATGCATCCGGAGATTGTGCGCGACCGTCCCGGCAACTGCCCGATCTGCGGCATGGCGCTCGAACCGCGCGTTGCGGCACACGCCCACCCAGAAGATGATTCTGAGCTGCGCAGCATGCAGAGGCGCTTCTGGGTTGGTCTCGCACTCAGTATTCCTCTGCTCGTGCTCTCCATGGGCGGTATGGCCGTGGGTAGTCCGCTACACAACCTGCCCGCGGGCTGGATGGAATGGCTGCAACTCGCGCTGGCAACTCCCGTCGTCCTCTGGGGAGGAAGGCCATTCTTTCAGCGCGGCTGGGCTTCCATTCTCAATCGACACCTGAATATGTTCACGCTGATCGCGATGGGGACAGGCGCAGCGTATCTGTTCAGCGTGATCGCAACCCTGGCTCCGGGCATTTTTCCGCCATCTTTCCGCGGCCACGGCGGCCGGCCGGAAGTTTACTTTGAAGTCAGCGCCATGATCGTCACCCTGGTATTGCTGGGCCAGGTGCTGGAGTTGCGTGCGCGGCGGCAGACCAGCTCCGCCATCAGGGCATTGCTCGATCTCACGCCAAAGACTGCGCGACGGCTGGGCCCGGACGGTTCTGATGAAGAGATACCTCTGGAACACGTTCATCGCGGCGATCGTCTGCGCGTCCGCCCTGGCGATCGTGTTCCCGTGGATGGGACCGTAGAAGAAGGAAACAGCGCGGTGGATGAATCGATGATCACCGGCGAGTCGCTGCCGGTGGAAAAGACTCCCGGCGCGAAAGTCGTGGGCGGAACGGTGAATCAGACCGGTTCTTTCATCATGCGCGCAGAGAAGCTTGGCTCAGAAACTCTGCTGGCGCAAATTGTCCGCATGGTGGCGGAAGCTCAGCGCAGCCGCGCTCCTATTCAGTCGCTGGCAGATACAGTATCCGGCTATTTTGTGCCGGCGGTTGTGATAGTAGCGGTTCTCACCTTCATCGTCTGGGCCATATTGGGTCCAGAGCCGCGATTCGCCCATGCCCTGGTAAACGCCGTTGCGGTTCTGATCATCGCCTGTCCCTGCGCGCTCGGCCTGGCCACGCCGATGGCCATCATGGTGGGCGCCGGACGCGGAGCGCGTGCAGGCGTACTGGTAAAAAACGCTGAAGCCCTGGAAACCATGGAGAAAGTGGACACGCTGGTGCTCGACAAAACCGGCACGCTGACAGAAGGGAAGCCGCGGGTCACTCAGGTGATGGCTCTTGGCAATACCCCGGAGGCCGACCTGTTGCGGATGGCCGCCTCTCTGGAACGAGCAAGCGAGCACCCGCTGGCTGCCGCCATTGTAAGCGCCGCAGCCGAGCGCGGATTGAAGTTGGAAAATGTTTCCGGCTTCCAGTCGCTCACCGGCAAAGGAGTGGTTGGCCAGGTTGCAGGCCGCGAAGTTGCAATAGGCAATCCCGCGCTTTTTGCTGACCGCCACATCAATTTGGAAGAGATGGCAGATAAGGCAGACTCCTTGCGCCGCCGCGGTCAAACCGTGATGCTCATCGCCATCGACGGCAAGCCGGCCGGCATCATCGCTGTTGCCGACCCCATCAAGCCTTCGACGCCAGCGGCTATCAAAGCGCTCCGGCAGAGTGGTCTTCGCCTGGTGATGCTCACCGGCGACAATCGCGTGACCGCGCAGGCCATCGCGGCGGAGCTAGGAATCGACGAGTTTGAAGCCGGGGTCCAGCCGCTAGAGAAATCGCAAAGCATCAAGCGCCTTCAGGCAGAAGGTCGCATCGTGGCCATGGCGGGCGACGGCGTGAATGATGCGCCGGCCCTGGCCCAGGCCAATGTCGGCATTGCCATGGGAACCGGTACCGATATCGCCATGGAGAGCGCTGATATCACGCTGGTGAAAGGCGACCTGAACGCAATTCTGCGGGCACGCAACCTGAGCCGGTACACCATGAGCAACATCCGCCAGAACCTCTTCTTTGCTTTCATCTATAACCTGCTGGGCGTGCCCATCGCCGCCGGCGTACTTTATCCGTTTACGGGATTGTTGCTGCAACCGGTCTTTGCCGCCGCCGCCATGAGCTTCAGCTCAGTGTCAGTGATCGGGAATGCGCTGCGTTTGCGCAGGGCACGTCTTTAAACTCAGAGCGGCGAAAGTAACTTTTTAGCTCTGGCTAGAACCACTCATGTACACAGCTGGATAACTTTCTTTCCGCAACAAAGCTTGGATGGTTGGATAATGGGGGTACTTAGCAAATTGATCCGTAACTAGAAAGCAGTTTGCCGGATGATGCATCCAGGGAAAGAGAACGGCCCGGTCACAAGTCTGCACGAGATCCAGGCAGGCCTGGAACGGCTGGAACGCAGGGAGTGGTGGCGATGGGCTGCGGCCCTGTTGATCATGCTGTTGTTGACTCTGGGAGTGTTCTCGCTTTCTCTTCCTGGTGTGGGAAAGGATACCTTTAGCCAGGAGCAACTGAGTTTGACTGTCCGCGGATTGTTTGCCTTAGTCCTGGTCTTCGATTTTTTTGCCATCTATCAGCAAGTCCTTATCTCGCGACTGCGCAAGCAATTGGCTGGGCAAATCGGCATGTTGGCCGCGCTGGAGGCGCTCAAGCCGGCCACGCCTGAAGAGCAGGCAGGGAAGAAAGAGCGCCGGCGGTCTCCGCGTTATCCCTTTGACCAGCGGCTCACAGTCACGGCAAAGGTGCGCGGGAAACAGGCCACTTTTTACGGACGCACCATCGACCTCAGCGAATTTGGACTGGGAGCGGTCATTTCAGGTTTTCTGGAGCGCGGCGATGCCGTGTTCCTCGAATTTAATACAGACGCAGGAGACCTGAGGCTGGCGGCTGTGATTCGCTTTGTGCATGGCTTCCGTCATGGGTTTGAATTCACCGGCCTGAGCGCTGCCGAATCGCAGAATCTCAAGCGGGCTTGCCAGTCGGCGGCTGCGACCGTGCCGCGCTAACTTAAGGAGCGAACGCCCTCGCTTTTGGATGTTGCAGACCAAGTGTAGGCTGGCGACCTCTGCCCTCACACCACTTTCAGCTTCCACCTTCCCAGGCGGAAGACGTAAATGGAAATCAAAGACAGCAGAATCTCGGCCACCAGGATCGCCGTGTACACTCCGTTCGGTCCGAGCTGATAGTGCCGTCCCAGGAGAAACGCCACCGGTAATTGCACCACCCAGTAGCAGATCAAATTGATGATCGACGGCGTAAAGGTGTCTCCGGCTCCGTTGAACGCTTGCAGAATCACCAGCCCATAGGCGTACAAGATGTAGCACAGGCTGATGATGCGCAAGCAATCCGCGCCGTACTGGACAACCTGCGGGTCAGCGCTGAAGATGCCCACCAGCCTGGGCGCGAAGAGCAGGAAGACCATTGACACAGCGCCCAGAAAAATCATGTTGAAGAATCCTGCGCGCCACACCGATTGCTCTGCGCGGTCCGGATGCTTCGCCCCCAGGTTTTGTCCCACCAGGGTGGCTCCCGCTGCGCCCAGGCCCCACGACGGCAGAATGGAGAAAATCACGATGCGAATTGCTACCGTGTATCCCGCCGTAGCTGCGCTGCCGAATGATTGCACCATTCTTACCATGAGCACCCAGCTGGCGGTTGTGATCATGAACTGCAAGGCGCCATTGCCGGCAATCCGCATGATATTGAGCATAATTTTCAGGTTCACGCGCAGATGCTCGCGCAGGATTTTGATCCGGCCGTTGCCCTGGCTCAGGATGTAGACCTGGTACAGGATCCCGATACTTCGCCCAATACTGGTCGAGACTGCCGCTCCCGTTACTCCCAAACGTGGAAATGGCCCCAGACCCAGAATGAGGCATGGATCGAGGCAAAGGTTGATGAAGTTGGCCAGCCACAAGACGCGCATGGCGACCGCCGCGTCACCGGCGCCGCGGAAGATGGCGTTCATCAGGAACAGCATCAGGATGATCCCCGAGCCGCTCAGCATGATCCGTGTGTAGGTCGATCCCACATGCAGAATCGCCGGGCTTGCGCCCATCAGCGCCAGAAGCCTGGGCGCGAGAGGAAAGCACACGGCAAAGATCAGCGCGGAAACCGCTACGCCCAGAATGATGGATTGCACGGCGGCTTGAGCCGCGCCCGCCTTGTCTTGTTCTCCGATCCGGCGCGCTACTACGGCCGTTGTTCCCATGCTCAATCCCATGGCCACGGCAAAGATCATCACCAGCATACCTTCAGTAATCCCGACCGTGGCGGTAGCGTCCGCGCCCAGATGCGCGACAAAGAAAATATCGACGATGCCGAAGAGCGATTCCATCGCCATCTCCAGCACCATGGGCACAGCCAGCAGCACAATCGCACGGTCGATGGAAATGGCGGTGAAATCCTGGCGGGAGCCGCGAATGGCTTCTTTGATCAGCGCGAACCATCGCGCGGCCCGGGAAGGAACGGGAGTTGTTACCGTTGAACTCAAGCGAATCTCCATGGAACTGCCGGAAGCAGGCAGTGGAAAAACAAATCTGTGAACGGAGTCGTCCGCGCGGCCGGAAAATTGGCGGCGGCTAAACGAAAGCGCTGGTTAGTTGGAGAGGCGCATAGGCGTAGATGATTTTGTGATTTTGTAACACAGATTCAGGTACGAAAGCAAAGAGAGTCTTGCGCATGCCGCAAGTAGCCAGCAGCAAGCCGCTTCTCTATAATCCTGCGCGAGGGGGCCCGCCGATGAAAACTTCCTTTGCTGTGCTGCTGTTGTCCGCCGCCGCTCTTGCGCAGAACTCTGAAGAGGGTAAGGTCGTCCGCTACGAGCTCAAGCCCAGCGAGCTGAAATATACCTATGCGGCTTCGTATAATCCGGTAGCGCATCTGAAGCCAGGCAACATTCTCGAAACCAATACGGTTGACTGTTTCGGCAATGCCATCAAAAAGCCCGGCGACACGCTCAGCATGGCCCCCGGCGATAATCCTCTGACCGGGCCTTTTTACATCGATGGCGCCGAACCCGGAGACACGCTGGCAGTCAAGATCCTGGAGATCAAAGTTGATAGTGATCAGGGCATTGGAGCGCTGGCTCCGGGTTTTGGAGCGATCAACTCCACCAATTACACGCCCATGCTGAATCCCGCGATCAAGGAAAAGATCTGGTTCTATCCCGTAGACCGAGCCAGCAATACCGCCACGTTTCAAGCCCTGGACTCAAAGTACACGGTGAGGATTCCGCTGCATCCTTTCTTCGGCTGCATTGGAGTAGCGCCCGCGGGCGGTGAGGCCCGCAGCTCCGTGGTGCCCGAGGCTTTCGGCGGCAACATGGATTCGCCCGAAGCCAGCGCCGGCAATACCGTCTACTTTCCCGTGAATGTTCCGGGAGCGATGCTCTTTCTGGGTGATGGACACGCAGTTCAGGGTGACGGCGAAGTTGCCGGTACCGGCCTGGAGATTGCGTTGCGTGGCCGCCTGCAGGTCCACGTGATCAAGGGCCAGAAGATCAACTGGCCGCGCTTCGAAAATGACGACTACATCATGACCGTGGGCGCTTATCGTCCGCTGGACGACGCGCTGCGCATCGCCTTCACTGAACTGGTGGGCTGGATTCACAACGACTACGGTCTTTCAGAGATGGACGCGTATGAATTGCTCTCCAAGACCGCTGAGATTCGCCTGAGCGAGATGGTGGATCCTAACTATGTGGTAATCGCCAAGGTAAAGAAGAGCTTTTTGCCGAAAGCGAAATCTGTTGTCGCTAAGTAGGCCGTCAGCATCTCCGAGGCTTCATTTTTCTGAAATCTCGAGCGCCGCGAGAGATCCCTGTGGTCACAAAGGAGTTCGCCGGATAACAGTCGTGATGAATCGAGACTCGCGGGCGATAGTGATCCCTCACCCGCTGCGCGGGACTCTGGATTTCAGAAAAACGCTTAAAGCTTTTGTAAATAATCCACGATCTCCGGGCTGGTCCACTTCACCGCGACGACGAACTTGCGGCGAACCATGCCGTTGCGATCGATGATGGTCGTTTCCGGATAACCTGTGGCGCCATACAGGTTGTAGCTGTTTTTGGCTGAGTCGAGCACCGTCAGGAAGTCGATACCGTGCTTTTGAAGGAAGGCGTGGTACTCGTCATTCGTGGTATCTACGGCCACGCCCAACACGGTGATCTTGTCGCCCATGCGCTTCTGCAATTGAACCAGCGAAGGCATTTCCGCGATACAAGGCGCACAGTGCGCCGACCAGAAATTCAAAACCACGATCTTGTCCCGGTAGTCATGGAGGGAGACTGTGTGGTCGGAATCGGTGACCGTGAAATCCGGTGCCGTGCCGCCAATCATCCGCACCCTGGGCTGCTGGGTGCAGCCAAAACAGCCGGCCAGACTCGCGGTCAGAATGGCCAAAAACAATGGTCGCATGGGTTTCACGCCCTTATAATAACCCGATTCCGATGCAAACCGATCACCCTCAAGTAACCGTTCACGTCATTATTCCGGCCCGGAATGAGGAGGATTGCATTGCCCGATGCCTGGGCTCGCTGGTGGGCCAGCAGGGAATCTCCTTTCAAATCACGGTGGTAGACGATGGTTCTACCGACCGCACTCGTGCCATCGCGGAATCCTTTCCCGGTGTCTGCGTTCTTAGCGCCCCTGAACCTAAGCCGGGCGTAATAGGGAAGTGCAATGCCTTGATCGCTGGCGCCGCGGGTAGCACGGCGAAGTGGCTTCTTTTCACTGACGCTGATACAGTCCACTGTCCCGGATCGCTGGCGGCGGCCGTTCTGGAGGCAGAAAGCCGGAAAGTGGACCTGCTTTCTTATTCGCCGGAACAGGAAACCGCAGCGTGGTGGGAGCTGGCCGTGATGCCGCTGGTCTTTGCCGATCTTGTACGAACCTATCCTCCGGAAAGAGTCAATAATCCGCGGGACCCCATCGTGGCCGCCAACGGCCAGTACATCCTGGTTCGGCGCGAAGTTTATGAAGCGTTAGGCGGACATCAAGCAGTTGCCGGTAATATCCTGGAAGACGTTGAGTTAGCCAGGATATTTAAAGCTTCAGGTCATAGAATCTGGTTTCGTCAAGGCGCGGGTATTGTCCGAACCAGGATGTATCGCAGTTTCCGTGCCATGTGGGACGGCTGGACGAAAAATCTTGCGCTCCTTTTCCGCCGTCCCCTGGTACTGGCGGGGTTGCGTGGCATTGAGTTCATGGCGATCGCAGTGTCGCTCAACGTCGGACTGTTTCTGCTCGCACAAAACCACGCACGCGATGGGCTTGTTGAGCTGGCATTGGCGGCGATTTTCTATCTCAACTTCTTTTTGCGAATCCGGCGAGCACATTTCCCCTGGACTGCTAACCTCATGGCTTTCTTCGGGTTGCCGCTTTTTGTGTCACTTTTAGTGCGTTCTTACATCCATTCCCATATACGCGGCGAGTTAACATGGAAGGGCCGCACATACAGGCAATCCGCACCTAAAGCGGCTGCGGATTCATCTACTCAGAGGAGCAAACTGAGCTAAAGAGCGGATATTGATGGTCTATCTCACACGGAAGGCAGAGTTTTCGGCGTCGCATTACTACCACAATCCGGAATTTACTCCGGAGGAAAACCAGCGCATCTTCGGCAAGTGCAACAATCCGCACGGTCATGGACACAATTACACTCTGGAAGTCACGGTTAAGGGGAAGGTGGACCAGCGCTCTGGTTTCGTGGTGGACCTGAAACAGTTGAAGGAAATCATGAACCGCGAGGTCATCGATGCCATGGACCATCGCTTTCTGAACAAGGAAGTGGCTGAATTCAAGGACTTGATTCCCACCACTGAGAACCTGGCCATCAGCATATGGCGGCGGCTCCAACCGAAGCTGAACCTGGCGGTGCTGCATCGCGTCCGCGTTTATGAAACGCCCGACCTGTTTGTGGATTATTACGGAGAAGCATGAAGGCGTACCTGACACGGCGTTATTGGTTCTCAGCCTCGCATCGGCTGCACTGTGAAAGCATGTCTGCCGGCGAGAACCAGGCCGTCTACGGCAAATGCAATAATCCGCACGGCCACGGCCACAATTATGCGCTGGAGGTTACGGTTGGCGGCCAGGTGGATCCCCGCACCGGCATGGTTTGCAACCTGATGGACCTGGATGGCTTTGTCCAGGAAAAGATTTTGGAACGTTTTGACCACCAGAATCTCAATACCTTATCGGAATTTGAAGAAATTGTGCCGACCACGGAGAACCTGTGCGTTGAGGTGTATGGAATCCTCGAGAGGGATTTTCGCCACGCCCGGGTGGAGAAGATACGCGTGGAAGAAACCATGCTCAATTCCTTCGAATACGCCGGGGGCGAGGAAATCCGCTGTTAGGAGATTTTGGTGAAACCAGGAGCTGCCGTGAAAAAACTTTATGAAACCTCTTCGCTGACTTCCGTCAGCACCCAGGAACTGCTGCGGGAACTCCTGCTGCGGCTGGGAGAGGACCCTGACCGCGACGGCCTTGCCCGCACGCCGGAGCGCATGCAGAAGTCGCTCGAATACCTGACCAAAGGCTACCAGCAGGACCCGGACAAAGTTCTCCAAGGCGCGCTGTTTGATGTGACTTATGACGAGATGGTAATCGTCAAAGATATTGAGATGTTCAGCCTCTGCGAGCACCATCTGCTGCCATTCTTCGGCAAGGTCCACGTAGCGTATATTCCCAACGGCAAGGTCCTGGGACTGAGCAAAATTCCCCGCCTGGTGGACATCTTTGCTCGCCGGCTCCAGGTGCAGGAACGACTGACCGTGCAGCTCGCGGAAACGATTCAAAATGCCATCCAGCCGCAAGGCGTTGGCGTGGTGATTGAGGCGCGTCATCTCTGCGTGATGATGCGCGGCGTGGAAAAGCAGCACTCATCGGCGGTCACGTCGCATATGCTGGGCAGCTTTCGCAGCTCGGAGAAGACGCGCGAAGAATTTCTCTCGTTGATTCGCAATGGGAAGAACGGAAACTCGTTCTAGCCGAAATCAAACCAGCGCCAGCGTTGGTCGCGGTTAATATTCTTCAAAGGCGTAAACGTTCTGCCGCTTGGGCAGGACATTGATCAAAAGCGCTCCGGTCAGGAAGCCTCCCACGTGGGCCCAGAAAGCCACGCCACCCATTGGGGCGCGAGCTACAGTCAGCGCGGACGCAGCGCCGCTCAGAATGTTGACGATCAGCCAGTAACCGAGCACCAGCCAGGCCGGCAGCCAGAACACAAAAAAGCCCCACCACGTCAACACGCGCGCTTGCGGATACAGCACGAAATAAGCCCCCATCACGCCGGCGATCGCGCCGCTGGCTCCCACGGTTGGCACCGGCGAGTTGAAGTTGAAGATCAGGTGGGCAAGGTCGGCGCCCAGTCCGCACACGATGTAGAAAATCAGATACGTGAAGTGACCGAGCCGGTCCTCCACATTGTCACCAAAGATCGCCAAGCCCCACATATTCAGCAGCACGTGCGGCCAAGAGGCGTGAAGGAACATGGAGCTGAAAAAAGGCACGAAAGCGACAGACGCTGGGAGATAACCTCTCATCCAGCCGGCTACATGCTGGGGAACGAACGCAAATTGCATGGTGAAGTCGGCCATGGCGCGCGGCCCGCTGGAAAACTCCAGCGTCCACTCAAAAAAGAAGACCGCAATGTTCAAAAAGATCAGGAAATAGTTGATGAACGGCGTGGTGGATCGGGGAGCGTCATCTCGGATGGGGAACATGCGTTGGCAGCTTCTTCAGTATGATGCTTGATAAGGCGGAGTTACTCAAGTGGACGGGGTACTGATCGTCAACAAGCCGGCCGGCATGACCTCGCATGACGTGGT
>WNFM01014246.1_pt1 | contig 14805 bp, 15 predicted proteins | sample 5400271 | NCBI WGS metagenome assembly WNFM01 (sample SAMN13153352, study PRJNA577476) | soil metagenome | isolation source: 60 cm saprolite on Douglas fir-dominated hillslope | place: USA:California | collected 2013-09-17 | reverse complement strand
CGAGCACAGGACCATGAGCGCCAATCCCATGAGCACGCCGGGAATGACGCCGGCGATGAACAACTTCCCCACCGAGACCTCCGCAGCCGCGCCGTAGACCACCATGGGCAGCGACGGCGGGATGATCGGCCCGATCGTTGCCGCAGCCGCGGTGAGGCCCGCCGCCATGTCGATCGGATATTTCGCGTCGCGCATCGCGCGAATCTCGACGGTGCCCAGGCCGCCCGCCTCGGCCACGGCCGAGCCTGACATGCCGGCGAAGATCATCGACGCGATGACATTGGCGTGGCACAGTCCGCCGCGCATCCAGCCGACGATGGCCGTCGCAAAGTCGAAAATGCGATTCGTCACGCCGGCGTTGTTCATCACATGACCCATCAGGATGAACAGCGGCGCAGCGACGAACGTGAACGAGTTGGCCGCCGACACTTCCTGCTGCACGATGATGATCGAGTCGACGTGCTGGGTCAGCACGAAGACGGAGCCCGCCAGCACCATCGTCAGCCAGATCGGCGGTCCGAGAAACAGCACGACCACCCAGACCGCGAGGATCAGCAGCATCGCGGAAGTCACAACTGCGCCTCCGTGACCTTGATGTCACCTTTGCGCAGGATTTCGACCAGATCGCGCGCCGCATAGCCGATCAGGAACAGCGCCGCCAGCGGCACAACCAGATAGACGAGCCAGAACGAAAAATCCAGCGAGACCATCTGCACGTCCCAGTTCCGGCGCGTGATGAGCACGCCCACCACCAGCAGGATGATCGCGAACGCCAGCGTGGCGACGCACCACAGCGCGTGCAGCATCCGCCGGCCCGCCGCGGGCAAGTGGTCCGCGACGACGCTGATGCCGATGTGGATGCGCTTGCGCGTCGCCATCGTCCAGCCCAGGAACGACGTCCAGACGAACAGGTATTGCGCCAGCTCGTCGGTCCAGACCAGCGGCGCGTTGAAGACGTAGCGCAGGACGATCTGCAGGATCACGACGCCGAACATCACGGCGAACAGCACGACCGCGAGGCCGTCCAGCGCCTGCTCGGCCCATTTGATGCCGGCCCGCATCCGGGATCAGCTCAGTGACTGCAGCCGCTCGTACGTCCCTTTGCCCCAGCGCGCCTCGAATTTCGGCGGCACGACCTTGATGACCGCCTCGCGAAACGCGGCGACGTCCGGCTTGATCACCGTCATCCCGCCCTTGCGGAACGTTTCGGCGAGTTCGCCTTCCTGGCGAAGGATCTCGGCGTTGGCGGTCGCAACCGCCTTGGCGAGCGCCGCCTGGACGGTGGCCCGATCCGCCTCCTGCAACCCTTTCCAGAACTGCTCGTTCACCACGACGAAGCGCGGCGTGATGATGTGCGCCGTCAGCACCAGGTATTTCTGCACCTCGAAGAGCTTGGCCGACTGGATCGTCGGCAGCGGATTTTCCTCGCCGTCGACGACACCTTGCTTGAGTGCCAGATACAACTCGCCGAAATTGATCGGCGTCGGACGTGCGCCCCACGCCTCGGCCATCGCATTGAACACGTCGACCGGCGGCACACGCAACTTGAAGCCGACCATGTCGCGGGGATGATTGACCGCCTTGTCAGCCGTGGTCACTTGGCGAGTTCCATAGTAGATCGTGTCGATGATGCGCATGCCGCGGCCCGTAACCAACTGGTCGAAAAGCGCGCGCGCCTCGGGACTCGCCATGCCTTTGGTCATGTGCGCGGCATCGCGCCAGATATAAGGGGCCTCGAGCACTGAGATCGCGGGGACCCAGGCGCCGAACGTCGCGGCGCCGTCCGTGTAGAGCTGCAGCGCATTGGAGCCAAGCGCCTCGATCATGTCGCGCTGCGTGCCGAGCTGCGACGCCGGGAACACCTGCATCTCGATGCGCCCGCCCGTCTTTGCGGCGATCTCCTTGCCCGCGGCCTCGATCGCCACCACGCTCGGATAGTTCGCGGGCAGCACGTCGCCATAGCGGATGATCGTCTTCCCCTGTGCCGACGCGCGCCGGATGAAGGGCCCGGTGGCCAGCGTGGCCGCCGCGGCCGTAGTAAACCTGCGTCGAGTGATCATGGTTCGCTCCTCCGTGGTTTCTTGTCGGCCCGCCTGACGGGGCCTTTGTTTGCACACTGACATGTTAGTGCTACACTTTGAGCCATGCTACGCCGATACCCCATTATCCGGCAAGTGCCCGATGGCTTCCCGCACGGCTGAGTCCGCGCCCCGCGCCCGCACCCGCGCGATCCGCGCGCCGCGCCGCCTGCGCTGGCTGGCCTACGACCGCTTCCAGCAGCAATTGCTCGCCTCGCGCATCCGGCCGGGCCAATTCGTCTCGCAGCGCGAGCTCGCCGCACTCACGGGGTTGCCGCTTGGTGCAATCCGCGAAGTGATTCCCCGGCTCGAAGCCGAAGGGCTGCTGCGCACGGTACCGCAGCGTGGACTGCAGATCGCCACCGTCGACGTCCGACTGGTCCGCAATGCCTTCGAGCTGCGGCTGACGCTGGAAAAAGAGGCAGCCGCAAGATTCGCGCTCTCCGCGACGGACGCGCAACTCGACAAGCTCGAAGCCGCCCACCGCGACATCATCAAGCGCGCGCAGCGAGGTGTGACGCCCGCCCTGCTTGACGCCGCCCAGGCGGTCGATTGGGGATTGCACGAGACGATGATCGATGCGCTGGGCAACGAGATCATCTCGGCCATTTACCGCGTCAACAGCCTGCGTATCCGTCTGATCCGCCTCGACCGGGTCACGCTGAACGAGCAGGCGCTGGCGCCGGCAATGGAAGAGCACATGGCATTCTTAGCCGCGCTGCGCACGCGCGATCCGTGGAAGGCTTCGGTCGCCATCGAAGCGCACCTGACCAGTGCGCGCAATCGCGCCCTGGGCATCTGATGGGAATCTCAACATGACTGCGGCGCACCCCGTGCACGGCCTGTGGTGCGCGCTGTTGACGCCGCTTGACGCGTCAGGTGGTGTCGACCATGACCTTCTCGTCGCGCACGCGCGCTCGCTGCAAAGGCAAGGGGTCGATGGCGTTGCCCCGTTCGGCACGACCGGCGAGGGCCAGTCGTTCTCGGTCGCCGAGCGCGTGGCCGGCGTCGAGGCGCTGCTCACGGCGGGCGTTTCCCCGGAATGCGTCGTCGCGGCGACCGGCTGCGCCGCATTACCGGAGACGATCGCGCTCACGCGGCATGGTGTGGAATCTGGGTGCGCGGCGTGCCTCGTGCTGCCGCCGTTCTTCTGGAAAGACGCCAGCGACGACGGCTTGTTCGCGTGGTACGCCAAGGTGATCGAGGCCGTCGGCGATCCGCGCCTGCGCATTTATCTGTACCACATCCCGCAAGTCTCGGGCACGCCGCTGTCGGTGGACCTGATCGCGCGGCTCGCCGCAGCATTTCCGGGCGTCATCGCGGGCGTCAAGGACAGCGCGGGCGACTGGGCGAATACCGAAGCGTTGCTCGCGCGCGTGCCGCAGCTCGCCATCCTGGTCGGCCACGAACCTCACCTGCCGCGGCTGATGCGCGCCGGTGGTGCAGGCACGATATGCGGGGTCGGCAACCTCTTTCCGGGGCTCGTCCGCGCGCTGCTGTCGCCTAAGGTCACGCCGGCGGACGAACAGAGGATGGCGACGTTTCTGGAGATCGCGTTTCGCCAGCCGTTCCTGGCGGGGTTCAAGGCGATGCTGGCCGAACAAACGCACCAGCCCGCGTGGCGTGCGGTGCGCGCGCCGCTGCTGCCGCTCGCGGACGATGTGCGGAGGGCTCTGCTGACGGCATTGCGTGAAGCCGGCCTCACGCCCCGCGGCCACGAACAGTAAGGAGCCCACGAATCGCAGGTGAAGTATGATGGAACCGACACTCGCGCGGACAGTCAGGCGCGTTCAAAAAGCGGTACACGCAAGGAGGAGATCATGGCAAAACGCGATCATCTTGAGAATTCCGGTCAACAGCGGCGGCGTCTGCTGCAGGCCGGGGCAGGTGCAGTAGCGCTAGGGGCAATCCCCGGTGCAAACCAGTTCGCGGCGCACGCGCAAGCGCCCTTCGACTGGAAGAAATTCAAGGGCGAGACGATCGAAGTCTTCCTGGTCAAGAGCCCGCGCGGCGACCTCCTCACCAAATATCACAAGGAATTCGAGGACCTGACCGGCATCACCGTCGGGTCGGAGATGATTCCCGAGCAGCAGCAGCGCCAAAAGGCCGTCATCGAATTCAATTCGGGTCGGACGAGCTTCGACGTCATCGCGCTCTCGTATCACGTGCAGAAGCGCCAGTTCGGCAAGAACAAGTGGATGGAAGACGTCCGCCCGCTGATCGCCGACAAGTCGATGGTCGACCCGAATCTCGACTTCGCCGATTTCGCCAAGGGCGGCCTCACCTATGCGACGCAGCCCGACGGCCGCATCGACAGCCTGCCGTTGAACCTCGATCCATGGGTCGTCTATTACAACAAGGAATTGTTCGACGCGAAGAACGTCGCCTATCCGAAGACGTTCGCGGAAATGGTCGACGCCGCGGCGAAACTCAACGACCCGGCGAAAGGCGTCTCCGGATTCGTCGGCCGCGGCCTGAAGAACGCCAACGTGCCCGTCTGGTCGAGTTTCCTGCTTGGGTACGGGGGCGGCTTCGTCGACGCCCACGGCAAGCTGATGACGGAAACCACCGAAGCGATTGAAGCGGCGAAGATGTACCAGACACTGCTCGCCAAATACGGCCCGCAGGGTGTCGCGGGCTACAACTGGAACGAATCGCAAAGCCTTTTCGCGCAGGGCAAGGCGGCGATGTGGCTCGATGGCATCGGCTTCGCCGCGCCGCTCGAAGACCCGTCCAAGTCGCGCATCGTAGGCAAGGTCGGCTATGGCGTGATGCCGGCCGGTCCGAAGCAACAGGTGTCTGCCCTGTTCGGCGACGGTCAAGGCATCTCGACGTTCAGCAAGAAAAAAGGACCGTCGTGGTATTACCTGCAATGGGCATCGAACAAGGCCAACCAGACGCGCATTTTGCAGAACGCGGCGGGCGCGCCGGTGCGCACTTCAGCGTATCAACTCGCGCAGTCCTCAGGCGAGTTGAAGTCGCCGAAGCAGTGGGTCGAGTGCATGGTGACTTCGGCCCGGATCGCCCAGCCCGGGCTGCCGGTGATCGTGCCGGTCACTGAATTCCGCGACGTGTTCGGCATCGCGCTGACCAACATGATCAACGGCGCCGATCCAGCCGCCGAGCTCAAGAAGGCCACCGCGGAATTCCAGCCGGTCCTGGACAAGAGCGAGAAGGCGTAACGCACAAAGCCCCGGCGCCCCATCGCGTGTTGAGACGACGCGCGATGGGGGCCATTCGAGAACCCGTACTCGCAATGTCGACCGCAAGCGTCCCTCTGGGCGTCGTCGCGCGGCGCCACCGCAGCTATTACCGGGTCGTCGGCGCGGTGATCATCTTTCCGTGGCTGTTCACGGTGTGGATGAGCCTGTTCGACTGGAAGATCGGCTCCGTCGCGCATTTCGTGGGGCTCGATAACTACGTCGGACTGGCGACGAATCAGCGCTTCATCGAGTCGATCGTCCACACGTTCTACTTCACCGTGCTCGCGGTCGTCGTGCCGCTGTTCCTGGGACTGGTCGCGGCGCTGATCTTCCATCGCGAGTTCCCGTTCCGCGGCGTGCTGCGCGGCATCTTCACCATGCCGATGATGGCCACTCCGGTCGCGGTGGCGCTGGTGTGGACGATGATGTTCCACCCGCAGCAGGGCGTGCTCAACTATCTGCTGTCACTGGTCGGGCTGCCGCCGTCGCTGTGGGTCTATTCACCGACATGGGTGATCCCGAGCCTGGTCATGGTCGAGGTCTGGCACTGGACGCCGCTGGTGATGCTCATCGTGCTGGGCGGACTCGCGGCGTTGCCCACCGAACCCTACGAATCCGCCAAACTCGACGGCGCGACCGAATGGCAATTGTTCCGTTACATCACGTTGCCCCTCGTCGCACCTTTCCTGCTGGTCGCGGGCGTCATTCGGACCATCGACGCGCTGAAGGCCTTCGACACCATCTACGTCATCACGTCCGGCGGCCCGGGGACCGCGTCCGAGACCATCAACCTGTATCTCTATTTGCAGGCGTTCGCCTTCTACAACATCGGCAACGCGTCCGCGGTGGTCGTGATCTTCTTCGTGATCGTGATGATGCTGGCGCTCCTGTTGCTCTACGTCCGGGAGAAGACCAAATGGACGTGACCGCCGCGCCGAACGTCCCGTTGCCGCGACGCCCGCGTTTGCGGTGGCGTCGCTGGCTGCGCAAGACGGGCTTCGCCTTTTCAGTCGCCGTGATCGTTTCGCCGGCGATCCTCGTCTTCCTGTGGATGCTGTCGCTGTCGCTCAAGAACGAGATCGACAACATCTCCTATCCGCCGGTGTTCATTCCCAGCCCGCCGACGTTCGCCAACTTCGTGTCGGTCTTCGAGCAGAATTCCATCGGGCGCTATCTTTGGAACAGCATCGTCGTCTCGGGCGGGGCCACGCTGATCGCGCTGCTCATCGGTGTCCCGGCCGGGTACGGCATCGCCCGGACCGGCGCGCATCGGCTCACCGTGCTCATCCTGATTGCGCGCATGACGCCCGCACTGTCCTATCTCATCCCGCTCTTTGCCGTTTTCCAGTTCCTGCACCTCAACAACACGCTGACCGCGCTGGTGATCACCCATCTCGTCATCACCGTGCCGATCATCGTCTATATCATGGCCGGGCATTTCGAAACGCAGCCGCGCGAGCTCGAGGAGGCGGCGCAGATCGACGGCGCGAGCGTCTGGACGACGTTCCGTTACGTCGCCCTGCCCCTCGCGCGGCCCGGCATCGTCGTCGGCTTCATCCTTGCCTTCATCTTCTCGTGGAACAACTTCATCTTCGGCGCGGTGCTGGCCGGCCGCGAGACGCGAACGCTGCCTGTCGCCGTCTACAACGTGCTGACCTTCGAGCAGTTGGCGTGGGGCCCGCTCGCCGCGGCGGCCATTATCGTGACGCTTCCGGTCCTGCTGCTCACGATCGTGATCCAGAAGGAAATCCTGACAGGCATGACCGCGGGCGGCGTCAAGGGAGGTTGACAGCATGTTGAAGGGCATCGATCCGCTGTTGTCGCCGGACCTGCTGCATGCGCTCGCCAGCATGGGCCATGGCGACGAATTGGCCATCGTCGACGCCAACTTTCCCGCCGCATCGAACGCACGACGGCTCGTCGAATCGCGTGGAGTGGGCTCGCCGGCAATGCTCGCGGCAGTCTTGAGCGTACTCCCGCTCGATACACGCGTCACGCCGGCGGCGTTCACGATGGAAGTGACCGGGGACCCCGCTGCGATACCGCCGCCGGTCGCGGAGTTTGCCGCTGTATTTACCGCGCAAGGCATGGCCGACGCGGAAATTGGACATCTCGAGCGGCACGCGTTCTACGAGCGCGCCCGCGGCGCGTACGCGATCGTGCGTACCGGCGAGCCGCGTCGCTTCGGCAATATCCTGCTGGTCAAGGGCGTCGTCGCCAGCGATTGATTGCCGATGGTCGTCGTCTTCGGCTCCATCAACCTCGATCTTGTCGCGCACGTGGATCGGATGCCCGCGCCTGGCGAAAAAGGCGCGAATCAGGCGCTGGCCGCATCGCGCGCCGGGGCGCAGGTCAAGATGTTCGGCGCCGTCGGACGCGATGCGTTTGCCACGAATGCGCTCGCCAACCTCGCTGCGTCCGGCGTCGACCTCTCTGGCGTCGTCGCGGTGGACGCGCCCACCGGGATCGCGTTGATCCATGTCGATGCCCGCGGCGAGAATGCGATCACGGTCATTGCGGGCGCCAATGGGCAGGCGCGCGCTGCGCAGGTTCCGGATGCGGTGCTCGGTCCGGAGTCGACACTGCTCCTGCAACTCGAGGTGCCGATTGCCGAAATCGCCGCATTGGTGAAGCGTAAGAGCGGCGCACGAGTCATTCTCAACGCAGCACCCGCCGCGGCGTTGCCCGACGAGCTATTGCATAGGGTGGATGTGCTGATCGTCAACGAAACCGAGGCGGCGATGCTCGGTGCTGAGAAAGGCCTGCCGGCGGCGCCAGAACAATTCTCGAAAGCGGCGGCCGCGCGCTACCGATGCACGGTGGTCGTGACGTTGGGGGCACAGGGCGCAATGGCGACTGGCGACGGTGCCACGATCAACATCGCGGCGCCCCATACGACTGTCGTCGACACGACGGGCGCCGGAGACGCCGTCGCAGGCGCATTGGCCGCTGCGCTCGATCGGAGTGCGCCGCTGCGGCAGGCGCTGGCGGAAGGCGTTGCCGCAGGCTCCCTCGCCTGCACCGGAAGCGGTGCGCAAACCGCCCTTCCGACACGAAGCGCGATTGCGGCGCTCGCTGCAACACTTTGATACCAACTGCCATGCGACAGTCGCAGCGAATGCGCGCGCGGGTTGGTAAAATCAGCGTGTCAACACGTCGAAGGTCTGCCATGAACTCCCCTCGTGCTCTCATCCGCCTGCTATCCGCCGTCGCCTTCGCCCTTGCGCTGCTCGGCACAATGCGGCCCGCGCTTGCCGCCGAATACACGGATCTCTGGGTCACGCCCGGCGAGGACGCGTGGGGCGTCAATTTCGTGCAATGGGGTACGACGATCTTCGCCACGTTCTACATCTACGGCCCCGACAAGAAACCGGTGTGGTACACGGCGGTGCTGAATTGGGATGGAGTCAGCAAATACACGGGTACGCTCTTCGCCACGCAAGGCACGTTTTTCCCGTTGCCCTGGGTGCCGGGCGATATCGTCGATCAGCCGGCAGGAACGGCAACCTTCCAACCGTCCACATCCAACAACTACCAGGGCAGCCTGGTCTACACGGTTAACGCAGTGGGCACGGCGACGAAGGCGATCCAGCGACTCACGGTCGCCCCTACCCTCTTGGCTGGAAACTATTCCGGCGGTGAGTCGGACGCATTTTCAAATTGCACCAACAGCGCCGACAACAAGCCCACCTACCTCGATTTCTACACCTTGCAAGTGACGCAGTCCGCCGGAAACAACGTTTCCTTGGACTATGTCTACCCCTTCTACAATCCGACGCTAACGTGCACGCTGTCCGGAACGCTCGTGCAGAATGGCCTGCTATACGGAATCACTTCCGCCACCTACTTGTGTTCGGACGGAACCAACACCACTGCAACATTGACGGATCTAAAGGCGACTGCGCAGGGAATCGAGGGCCACTTTTCCGCCGTATCAGTCGCCGGCAATTGCCACGAGGACTCTCGCTTCTCAGCTGCGCGGTATTGATGCAGGCGCACCGGCGGTCCGCCGCCGGCGCACGCACTCGAAGAGCACGACGGCTGCGGCCGCCGCGGCATTGAGCGACTCCGCGCCGCCCGGCATCGGGATGGTCACGCGCGCACCGGCCTCCTTCAGCAACGCTGCGGACAGGCCCGCGCCCTCGTTGCCGATCGCAATCGCTACACGCGGCGGAATTTTCGTCGCGTAGAGATCGGAACCGCCACCCACGACTGTCGCGATCACGTGTCCGCTGCGGCGGAATGCGCGAGACCACGCGACGAGGTCGACGTCCTCGACGATCGTCGTCAGGAAATGCGCGCCCTGCCCCGCCCGCAGCACCTTGGGCGCCCACGCGAATGCGCAGTTTTTGGACAGCAGCACCTGCTCCACACCCGCGGCCGCCGCCGTGCGCAGCATGGCCCCGACGTTGCCCGGGTCCTGCACATCCTCGAGCAGCAGGTGAAATTGGGAGGCCGGCGGCAATGACGGCGCCGGCGTCGTGACGACGGCCAGCGCGCCCACATCGGCGGGCAGCGTCGATACTTCGGCAAAGGTCGCGGACGACACGACGATCACGTCGCGCTCCGGGATCCGGGCGACTAGTGCGCGAAACTGCGAATCCTCCATCCGCTCTTCGACGAGGACCAGCGATTCCGGCATGCCCACGCGTTCGACATAAACGCCGATCAGGTGCAGGCCTTCGAGCACGCAGCGTCCCGTTTTGCGGCGTTCGCGCGACGAGGATAGGAGCGCCGCGGCTTCGGCAAGCCGCGGATTATTGCGGGAGGTGACGCGGTGCATGGCCCGGACTTCTGACTTCGGCGTTCCGGGGCGGCTTGTCTAGCGATGCGGCGCCGCTTTGGCGCCCGGCGCGGTCAACGCCGGTGCAGGGACGACCACCGGCGCGGTGCCCGCCGGCTGTACCTGGAAGAAGACTTCGTCGGACCGGATCATGCCCAGTTCGGAGCGCGCGCGCTCCTCGATGGCCTCCGACCCGGTCTTCAAATCGCGCACGTCGGCATCGAGCGCGTCGTTGCGCGCCTTGAGTTTCGCGTTCGCCTCGCGTTGAAGCACGATCTGGCGATCCGTCTCGCGCACCTGCAGCCAACCGCCCTTCCCAAGCCACATCGGATATTGCAGCGCGACGACGAGTACGGCGAAGATGATCGCGAGCCAGCGCATGGAGGTCTTCCTCGATGCGCAGCAGCTGGTTGTACTTGGCAATGCGATCCGAACGCGATAGCGAGCCGGTCTTGATCTGGCCGGCATTGGTGCCCACCGCAATGTCGGCAATGATACTGTCCTCGGTTTCGCCGGAACGGTGCGAGACAACCGCCGTGTAGCCTGCCCGATTGGCCATCGTGATGGCGGCAAAAGTCTCCGACAGCGTGCCGATCTGGTTGATCTTGATCAGGATCGAATTGGCCACGCCTTTGGCGATGCCCTGTTTCAGTATTTTCGTGTTGGTGACGAAGATGTCGTCGCCGACGAGTTGCACGTTCTTTCCCAGCCGGTCGGTCAGATATTTCCAGCCGTCCCAATCGTGCTCCGCCATGCCGTCTTCGATACTGATGATCGGATACTTGTCGCACCAAGCCGCTAGGACGTCGGCGAACTGCTCCGACGTCAATGCGCGATTCTCGGCTTCGAGCTGGTAGCGCTCGTCTTTCCAGAACTCACTGGCTGCGCAGTCGAGCCCCAGCGCGATGTCCTTCCCCGGTGTATAGCCGGCCTTGTCGATCGCCTCGACCAGCAATTGCAGCGCCGCCTCGTTCGATGGAAGGTCCGGCGCGAAGCCGCCTTCGTCGCCGACGGTGGTGGGCATCCCGCGTCCGTCGATCAGTTTCTTCAGCGTGTGGAAGACCTCGGCGCCGTAGCGCAGCGCTTCGCGGAAGCTCGGCGCGCCGAGCGGCACGATCATGAATTCCTGCAGGTCGATTTTGTTGTTCGCGTGTGCGCCGCCGTTGATCACGTTCATCTGCGGCACGGGCAGTTGCATCTGGCCCGCACCACCGAGATACCGGTACAACGGCAGCGTCGACTCCTCCGCCGCGGCCTTGGCGACCGCGCAGGACACGGCGAGGATCGCGTTGGCGCCCAAGCGCGCCTTGTTGTCAGTGCCGTCAAGGTCGATCAATGTATGGTCGATAAAACTCTGGTCGGCCACATCGAGGCCGAGGATCGCTTCGCAGATTTCGGTGTTGACGTTCTCGACCGCCTTCAGCACACCCTTGCCCATGTAGCGGGCCGTGTCGCCATCGCGCAGTTCGATCGCCTCCTTGGAACCGGTGGACGCACCGGAGGGCACCGCGGCGCGGCCGGAGACGCCCGACTCCAGGACGACGTCGGCTTCGATAGTGGGATTGCCACGCGAATCGAGGATCTCGCGGGCGACGACGTCGACGATGGCGCTCATGTTTTCAGTTATTAGAGGTCAGGAATCAGAAAGTCAATTCACGCGGACACCGCATTCATCAGCTCGGACTCGGGAAAGCCGCTGCGCTTCACGGCGGCATCCAGTTGCACGAGCGTTTCCAGCAACGCGCGCATACGCGCCAAGGGCCACGCATTGGGCCCATCGGAAAGTGCCTTCTCGGGTTGCGGATGCGTCTCCATGAAAATCCCGGCCACGCCCGCGGCGACCGCGGCGCGCGCCAATACGGGGACGAATTCGCGCTGGCCACCCGACGACGTGCCCTGCCCGCCCGGCAGCTGGACCGAATGCGTGGCGTCGAACACGACCGGGCATCCGGTATCGCGCATGATCGCCAGCGAGCGCATATCGGAAACGAGATTGTGATAGCCGAACGAAGCGCCACGCTCGCACACGAGGATGTTGTCGCCGCCGCTCGCGGCTCGCGCCTTGCCGACCACCTGTTTCATGTCCTCGGGCGCCAGGAACTGGCCCTTCTTGATGTTCACCGGCTTGCCCGAGCGCGCGACGGCCTGGATGAAATCCGTCTGCCGGCACAGGAACGCGGGCGTCTGCAGCACGTCGACGACGGCCGCGGCTGCCGGAATCTCTTCGACGGTGTGCACGTCGGTGAGCACGGGCACGTCGACCTGCCGGCGCACTTCCTCGAGGATGCGCAGGCCCTCGTCCATGCCCGGGCCGCGAAACGACGCGTGCGAGCTGCGGTTGGCCTTGTCGTACGACGACTTGAAGATGAAGGGAATGGAGAGCGACGCGCAGATCGACTTCAACTCGCCGGCGACGTCCACCTGGAGCTGGCGCGACTCGACAACGCAGGGACCCGCGATCAGAAAAAGCGGCCGGTGGAGTCCGACGTCATAGCCGCAGAGATTCATCGACGGCTGTCAGATCGACGCGACCAGTTCGGCCACCGGGCGCGTCGCATCGCCCGATGCGCGTTGCCGGTGCTCGAGCGCCGCTTTCACGAAGCTGATGAAAAGCGGATGACCGCGGCGCGGATTGGACGTGAATTCCGGGTGGAACTGGCAGCCGAAGAACCACGGATGATTCGGCAGCTCGACCATCTCGACCAGGTCGCCCGCCGTCGCGCTCTTCGCCCACGCGCCGACGGCCAGGCCGGCCGCCTCGATGCGCGGTAGATAATGATTGTTGACTTCGTAGCGATGCCGGTGCCGCTCGGAAACGGTGGTGCTGCCATAGATCCGGTGCGCCAGCGACCCCTGCACGACCTCGCACGGCTGCGCGCCCAAGCGCATCGTGCCGCCCATATCCGAGTTCTCGGTGCGCTTCTCGATTGACCCGTCGCGATTCTGCCATTCCGTGATGAGCGCCACCACGGGGTGCGGCGTCGACGAATCGAATTCGGTGCTGTTGGCGTCCTGCAACCCGGCCATGTGCCGCGCGGACTCGATCACGGCCAGCTGCATGCCGAGACAGATGCCAAGATAGGGAATGCCGTTCTCGCGCGCCAGGCGCACGGCCTTCAATTTGCCCTCGACACCGCGCTTGCCGAAGCCGCCCGGCACCAGGATCGCGTCCATGTCCCGCAGCACATCCACGCCTTCGCTTTCCAGCACTTCCGAGTCGACGTAATGAATGTGCACCTTCGAGCGCGTGTGGATGCCGGCGTGGATCAGTGCTTCCGAAAGCGACTTGTACGACTCGGTCAGGTCGACGTACTTGCCGACCATCGCGATGTGAACCTCGTGCTGCGGGTGCAGCAGCGCGTCCACGAGCTTGTGCCACGTGTCCAGTTCCGCTTTGGGCGGGCTGATACCGAGCTTCTTGCAGACGATGACGTCGAGCCCTTCCGCGTGCAGCATGCCGGGAATCTTGTAGATCGAGTCGGTGTCGAGCGCCGGAATGACGGCCTCTTCCGGCACGTTGGTGAAGAGCGAGATCTTCTTGCGATCACTATCGGGAACCGGCCGGTCGGCGCGGCACAGCACGACGTCGGGCTGGATACCGATTTCGCGCAACTCCTTCACCGAGTGTTGCGTGGGCTTGGTCTTCATCTCGCCCGCCGTGGGGATGAACGGCAGCAGCGTCAGGTGCACATAGCAGACATTGTCGCGGCCGAGCGTGATGCCCAGCTGCCGGATGGCTTCGAGGAACGGCAGTGACTCGATGTCGCCGACCGTGCGCCAGGATCCAGCTCTTGATTTCGTCGGTGATATGCGGGATCACCTGCACCGTGCCGCCGAGATAATCGCCGCGGCGCTCCTTGCGGATGACCGACTCGTAGATCTGGCCGGTGGTGAAGTTGTTGCGCTTGCCCATCCGCACGTCGGTGAAGCGCTCGTAGTGGCCAAGGTCCAAGTCCGTCTCGGCGCCGTCGTCGGTGACGAACACCTCGCCGTGCTGGAACGGCGACATCGTTCCAGGGTCGACGTTGATGTACGGATCGAGCTTGAGATTGGTGACGCGGACGCCGCGGGAGGCCAGGATGGCGGCGAGGGAGGCGGCGGCGATGCCCTTCCCAAGTGAGGAAACGACGCCGCCGGTCACGAAGACGAACTGGGTCATAACGCTTCTCGCCCCGGAAATTGTTATTTTACTCCGAAGTTCCCGCGCCTCCAAGTTGGTTCAGATTGCGAGCCCCGCCACCATCCGCGCCCGTGTGGCGTCGCGTCCGAGCAACAGCAGCACCGCGTCGATCGCCGGCGTCGATGTCGTGCCGGCGACAAGCACGCGCATCGCCATCATGAGTTGCGGCGGCTTGAGGCCGTGACGCTGGGCCGCGGCCTTCAGCGCCTGCATCAGGGCCTCCCGCGTCCAGTCGAGGGTCGCGAATTCGGCGTGCAATTCGGTCAACGCTGGACGGACCTCGCCTTGAACGTGCTGCGCCAGCTTGTCGGGATCGGGCCTGGGCGCTGCATAGAAATAATGCGCGGCATCGGCCATTTCCACCAGTGTTTCCGCGCGGTCGCGCAACAGCATTGCTACCGAACCCGTGTCCGGCCCCGTCGCAGGGTCAAGTCCCGATCGCTCGAGGAACGGCGCGAGGCGCCGCCCGAGATCCTCTTCGGGCAACTGCTTCATGTGTTCGTGATTGAGCCAATTGAGCTTGCCGGCGTCGAAGCGCGACGGCGCGGCGCTGATGCCGGG
>WNFM01351948.1_pt8 | contig 14810 bp, 7 predicted proteins | sample 5400271 | NCBI WGS metagenome assembly WNFM01 (sample SAMN13153352, study PRJNA577476) | soil metagenome | isolation source: 60 cm saprolite on Douglas fir-dominated hillslope | place: USA:California | collected 2013-09-17 | reverse complement strand
GGCGGCCGCACGTCCTCGCCGCTGAGCCGGCTCACCGGGCGATCGGGGTTGCGCACGAACGTGCCCGCCCTCCGGTAGGAGAGGCCGGCCACCGCCGCCGGCTCCACTCCCCGCTCCAGGGCCCGAACCAGCTCCCGGAAGGTGATGTCACCCTCCCCGCGGACGATGAAGTCCACGCCCCACGATGGGTCCTCGTACACGTCCGCGGCGAGGCTGGGATCGTAGCCCCCCACCACGATGCGGACCTCGGGCTGCAAGTCGCGGATGAGCGCGATCACGCGCTTCGCCGTACGCCGCTGGAAGGTCATGATCGACAGGCCGACGAGGTCGGGGGTCCGCTCGCGCACCAGGCCCTCGACGGTCTGCCGGACCTGGCGCTGCGCGAGGATGAGATCCGCGATCGCCACCTCGTGATGGGGGTCGAGGTTGCCGGCCAGCGATCCGAGCGCACCGTTCGGCATCCGCATGGTCACGGGCGAGGTGTGCTCGAAGGCGTCGGGCATGGAGAGGAGAAGAATGTTCATGCGAACCCCCGCCAGCGCGGCTGCAGGCCCATCGGAGGCCTGAGGGAGCCAAGATACTTCGCGCGCGGCAGGGACGCAATCGTCGTCTTCGCCGAGCGAGCGGACCGGCCCGGCACGGAGTAGCCTTCCGGCATCCGATGGGCATCCAGGGCGTCCGACGGTCCGCGCTCGCTCTCCTGATCGCCGCGCTCTCCGCCGCGCCCGCCCGCGCCCTCGATCCGCAGCGCTCGCCCGGCCAATATGCGCTGCGGGCCTGGGCCAAGCGCGACGGACTCCCCGCGGCCTGGGTCTCGGCCGTCCTGCCCTCGCGCACCGGCTATCTCTGGGTGGCCACGCCTGAAGGCCTGGTTCGGTTCGACGGCGTCCATTTCGCGGTCTTCAACCGCGCGAACACCCCGGGGTTGCCGGCCGACGGAATCCGCGCGCTCCACGAGAGCCGTGACGGCCGTCTCTGGGTGGCCACCTCGCGCGGCCTCGCCGTCGGCGACGCTCGCGGCCAGGGACCCTTCGAGCGCGTGACGGCCCTGCGCGACCTCCCGATCGGATCGATGGATGGGACCGGCGATGGGCTCGTCTGGGCCACGACGGCCGAGGGTGTGTGGCGCCTGGAGAATGGCCGGACGACGCTGCTCGGCGCGACACCCGGCCAGCACGGCGAGAGCTATCGCGCGTTGCGCGCCGATCCCTCCGGCGGGTTCTGGCTGGCCACTGGACACGGCCTGGCGCGGGTCGACGCCACGGGGCGGGCCACGGCGAGCTTCACCGTGCGCGACGGTCTGCCCTCCGACGACGTGTTATCGGTCCTCGTCGGCCGCGACGGCGCGGTCTGGGTCGGCACCGGAGCGGGGCTGGCCCGTCGCCCGAAGGGGGGCGCGTTCGCGCCCGTGGAGGCCGCCGGCCGCCGGATCGTGATGGCCCTGGCGCAGGACCACGACGGCAGCGTCTGGGCCGCGACCCGTGATGGCCTCATGCGCGTCGCGGGCGGGCCGCCCGAGTTGATGGGGCGCGCGGAGGGTCTCCCGGACGAGCACACGCGCGCTCTCGCCGAGGATGCCGACGGCAACCTCTGGATCGGCACGGAGGCGGGCGGTCTGGTCCGCCTGCGCAACGGGCGCGCGGTGGTCTACGGGCGGGCCCAGGGACTCACCCACGACGTCGTCTGGACCGTGACCGGGGGCCGCGATGGCACGGTCTGGGCCGGTACGGACGGCGGGGGGCTCGATCGCCTGCGTGACGGCCGCGCGCGTCTGGCCACGGCCGACCCCGGGCTCGCCCACGAGAACGTGTTCGCGCTGCTCGAAGACCGGTCGGGCCAGGTCTGGTTCTCGACGGAGTCGCACGGGCTGTGCCAGCTCAACACGGACCGCGTCCGCTGCATCAACGTGAGCGCCGACGAGGACCTCGTGCGCTGCGTCTTCGAGGACAAGGAGGGCCGCATCTGGGTCGGCACGTCGGGAGCCCTCTTTCACATGGACGGAGCGGCCCGCCACGATGTCGCGACCGAAGATGGCAAGCGGATCACGGTCAAGGCGCTGGCGCAGGGTGTGGACGGAGTGATCTGGGTCGGGACCTCTTCAGGGCTGGCCCGCGTCGAGGGCGGCACCGTCCGCCGCGTACGGATCGATGGCAAGCCGCACGCCGAAGACGTCGACGCGGTCCTCACCGATCCGGACGGTACGGTGTGGATCGGCACCATCGGGGCCGGCCTGCAATGGCTGCGGGCCGGTCGCCTCACGGCCGTCGCTTCGCGCCAAGGTCTCCCCAGCGACACCGTGCTCTCGCTGCTCGACGACGGCCAGGGGCGGCTCTGGATGTCGTCCGGGGAGGGCATCGTCGGTGCGGCGCGCGCCGACCTCGAAGCCGCGGCCGAAGGCGGCGCGGGGCCGCTCAGGACGGTCCGGATCACCGAGGCCGAGGGACTGCGCGACCGGGAGTGCAGCGGAGGCGTGCAGCCGTCGGCGTGGCGGAGCGGGGATGGGCGGCTGTGGTTTCCCACCATCGCCGGCGTGGCGGTCGTGCGTCCGTCTTGATCGAGGCGATCGTGGCGGACGGGCGGACTCTCGCGTCCGACGGCCACCTCGATCTCCCCGCCGGCACCCGCCACCTGGAGATTCACTACACGGCGCCGAGCTTCGCGGCCCCCGAGCGGTTACAGTTCCGGCACCGTCTCGAGGGGCTCGAATCCGCCTTCTTTCCCGCCGGATCCGATCGGGTCGCGCACTATTCCCTCCTGAAGCCCGGCCGCTACCGGTTCCGGGTCCAGGCCGCCAACGAGGATGGCGTGTGGGCCGAGGACGCGGCCGCCCTCGACTTCGCGGTGCAGCCCTACGCCTGGCAGACGTCCTGGTTCTACGCGCTCTGCGCCGCCGCTCTCCTGGCCGCGGCCTGGATGACGTTCGAGCTTCGCGTACGGGCCTTGCGCTCCCGGGAGCGGGAGCTGCAGCGTCGCGTCGCGGAAGAGCTGGCCCAGGTCAAGGTGCTGCGCGGCCTGCTCCCGACGTGCGCCTGGTGCCGGAAGGTGCGCGACGACGCCGGCTACTGGACCCAGATCGAGGCCTACGTCGCCGCGCACTCGGAGGCGGAGTTCACGCACGGCATCTGCCCCGAGTGCAAGGACAAATACCGCAGGGGCGAGCTCAAGTAGGGTCCCCGGCCGAGGATCGCGCCCGGCCTACTGGCAGATGTTCGAGTTGGGCGCCTCGGGAACCCCCAGCTTCCACTTCAGCGGGGTGATGCCGGGCTCGAGCGTGTCCGCCTCCCAGACGAGGTCCGAGATGCACTTGTGGCCGTCGTCGTTGGGATGGATGCCCATCCCCACCGTGGTCTGGCTCTTCTCGATGAGGACCCCGATGGCGGCGGGGTCGAGGTAGTCCGGCATCTTGGTGCCGTCGTCCCCGGCCACGTACCACGGCTCCGAGCACCCGAAGTTCACGGCCGGCGAGTCGTGCTCGTGCACGACGCCGTCCTCCTCCGGATGCTCGACCATGGTCTTGATCGTGACCTCCATCTTCATGCAGTGGTCGCGAGTCTTGGTGTAGGTGTCCACGAAGACGAAGCGGCCGCCGGAGCCGATCGCGAACGGCTTCACCGCGTTCTCGATGGTGGTGTTGAGCTTCTTGAAGACCTGGTCGATCAGCTCCAGGGCCGGCGGGAGTTGCACCCAGCGCGCGGTGCAGGTGGGGATGGTGTCGATGAGGGGCACGCAGAGCTCGGCGATCTTCGCGGCGGCGTCGAGCGATTTGGGATACGGATTGGGATAGCCGGTCACCGCCACCATGAGCTTGGGCCGCCCGGCCAGGATGACGCGGTACTGCTGCTGGATGGTGGTCAGCTTCAGGTTCAGGTTGGTCCAGAGCGAGGAGTTGCCCAGGATCGCCGCCGCGCAGGAGTTGGCGCCCGCGAAGTCGTGGTCCTTGACCTTGTCGAAGCAGTCGGTCACGAGGTTGATGATGGTGTCGTTCTCCTCACCGATGGTGAGCGTGATGAGGTCCGGCCGCAGGTTCCAGGTCTGCGCGAGCTGGCCCCCGGTGATGTAGGTGCTCGAGGTCGTCTCGTTGACCGCAATGTCGTAGTTGCACCACGACCCCCACTTGGAGAGATGGTCGTCGAGGAGGTGGTTGGGATAGCGCTCGTTCTCCTCCACCTCGTGGCCGGCCGGGATGTGGTCACCGCCGGCGACCAGCCGGCGGGCGCAGTCGACCGCTTCCGCCCGCGGTGATGCTGCCACCACGAGCGCCGCCGCCATCGAGGCGAGGACCATCGTGCGCGCTCTGCTCATTCGTCGCTCCTCCGTCCTTCCCGTCTCCAGGCCGCAAAGGGATGGCCGCGCGACGGGCGCGACCATCCCCGTCCAGGCCTACGGCGTGATGGTGACCGTCTTGGTCAGGATGTTGTTGGTCTCGATGAACTCCGACAGGATGCCGAACGGATCGGCGTTCAGGTTGCCCGTGATGTCGCTCCCGGTCACGCCGCTGACCGTGATCGTGATGGTGACGCCCTCTCCCGGGCCGAGCTGGCCGACGCAGTCCGAGAAGATGGTCGCGCCGGGCGTCATGGCCGGATCGTCCACGCAGGTGATGGCCATGTTCGACGAGGTCCGCGTGAACGATGTGTAGGCTCCGATCACGTCGGCGAAGAGGATCGGGTTGACGGTCGGCACCGGCGGATCCGGCGGCGTCAGGATGGCCGGGGAATCGCCGACGTTGACCACCACGTAGTTGAACGTGATCGTCCCGGCGCTCGGCACGGGCGACGGCGTGCCCGTGAGCTGCGCGGCCACGAGGTCCACGCACGGAGACGCCGTGCAGGTGTCGCCCGATACCGTGGTGACCTCGGTCTTGGTGTTGTTCCCCTCGTTGATTTCCCCGAACGCGTTGGCGGGGTCGATGGTGGCGGTCAGGCTGAGGTCGTCCGGCGCCCCCAGCAACACGGTGAAGGTCGCCGTGATGACCGTGCTCTCGCCGCCGGGCAAGTCACCCACGCAGTCGATGAGGGTCCCCACCGGTGCCGCGCAGTTGAACCCGTTGGACCCGTCGGCGCCCACCAGCGTGACCGCGAAGGCGGGCGGGATGGTCACGTGGACATGTACGCCGGTGGCGGCGGCGGTGCCGCCGTTGACCGCCACGATGGTGTAGGTGAGCTGATGGGTACGGTTGACGGGGTCCGGGTTGTCCGTGATGGATGCGATGGCCAGGTCGAGCCCGGAGCCGCCCACCGACGAGGTGACACTGGCGGTGTTGTTGGCGAGGTGCGCCGCCGTCTCGTCCTCCAGCTCGGTGCTGGGAAGGGGGTCGACGAGGGCCGGTGCCGCCGTCGCCGTGTTCACGATCGGCACGGAGGCGTCGTCCTTGACCTTCACCTCGATGGTGATGCTGGCGGACGCCCCCACGGCGAGACCGCTGGCGCCCGGCTCATGGCAGGTCACCACGCCCGCGGACTCGGTGCACGTCCAGCCGTTGGTGCCGTTGGCGTTGAGGAAAGTGACCTCGCTGGACAGGGTGTCGGTCAGGGTGAGCGGCCCCTTGGCGTCGGCGTCGCCGATGTTGTCGATCGAGATCGTGTAGCTGAGGTCCGCGCCGGGCGACGTGCTCGTCGAGCTCGCGGACTTGCCGACCAGGAGGTCGGGCGACCGCTTCGGTGTCGAGCCGACGATCATGCTGTGGGTCCAGCAGTTGTCGGCGTTGCCGGGGTCGTACTCGGCGATGAGGTCGTCGGGATCGACGCAGGCCTCGTTGTCGAGGGAGCGGCCGCTTTCCGCGGTCATGAAGACGGTGATGGTGATCGTCACCGGCGTGGTGGGTGGAAGATCGCCCACGCAGTCCACCACGTTGATCGGATTCTCCAGCACCTGGCAGGCCCAGTTGTTGTCGGTGCCCGTGTCGACGGCGAGCGGGATCAGGCCCACCGGCAGGGGGTCGTGCATGTGGACGCCGAAAGCGGTGGCGCCGGTGCCGCTCGGCACATTGGTGATGGTGATCTTGTAGTCGGTGACCTCGCTCTGACTGGAGGAGGTCTTGCCCGTCTTCTCGATCTTCAGGTTGATGACCGACTGCACGGTCGTGCTGAAGGTCGCGCTGTTGTTGAGCTCGTCGCCCTCCGGGACCGTGTTGTTGGGGTCGACCACCGCCTGGTTGGTGAGGACGATGTTCTGGTTGGGGGCGGTGGCCTGGATCGTGATGAAGCGCGGCGCGCCCGGGTTGATGGTGGCGCCGATGCAGTCGATGGTGAGGCCGTTGTGGCTGCAGGTGAAGCCGCCGGGACCGGGGACGCCGTCCGCGGCGGAGACGAATGTCTCGCCCGCGGGCAAAACGTCGCGCACGGCCACGTTCGCGGCCGGATCCGAGCCAGCGTTGGAAACGGTCAGGGTATAGCTGATGGGGCCACCGGGCGTGGTGGTCGCGCTCCCCGTCTTGGTGATCTGAAGGTCGTTGAAGGGGCTGTTGCCGCCGTTGGTGACGACCGTGTTCACGGACGCCTGGTTGTTGAGCTCGTCGCCCTCGGGGATCGTGTTGTCGGGGTCGACCAGCGCCTGGTTGGTGTAGGTGCCGGGCGTGTCGGGGGCGAAGATCTTGACCGTGATGTGGGAGACCCCGCCGGACGAGAGCTGTCCGCCTGCGCAGTCCACGAACGAGGAGAGCTGCGTGCACAGGAACTGGCTGCCCACGCTCCCCGTGGCCTCGATGTAGCGCGAGCCGGCGGGCAGGAAGTCGCGGACCCTGATGCCGATCACGGGATCGGATCCGGTGTTGCTGACCGCGATGTCGTAGGTGACCACGGCGTTGCGGGCGACGGGGTTGGCCGGGCTCGTCTGGGTCTTGTGGATGCTCAGCTCGTAGAACGGCCCGTTGCCGCCGTTGACCACGACGGTCTGGACGGAGGCCTGGTTGTCGAACTCATTGCCCTCCGGGATCGTGTTGTCGGGGTCGGCGATGGCCTGGTTGGTGTAGGTGCCGGGCGTGTCCGGCGCGAAGGCGGTGAGGGTGATGGTGGCCGAGCCGCCAGCGGCGATCTCGCCGCCCGTGCAGTCGACGAAGCTCGAGATCTGCGTGCAGAGGAAGTGGTTCGTGCCCGTGGCTTCGATGTAGTGGGAGCCGGCGGGCAGGAAGTCACGGACCTTGACGCCGGTCACGGGGTCGGTGGCGTCGTTGCCGACGGTGATCAGGTAGGTCACCTTCGCGTTGCGGGCGACGGGGTTGGGCGGGCTCACCTGGGACTTCGAGATCGTGAGCTGGTTGAAGGCGCCCGATCCCGCTCCGCCCGTGGACACCACGGTGTCCTGGAAGGCGATGTTGTTGCTCTCGTTGATCTCCGCGATCTCGTTATTGGGATCGACGCGCACTTCGTTGTGCATGGCGTCGGCTCCGGAGCCGACGAAGGAGCGCGCGAAGATGCGGATGGTGATGGTCGCCACGTCGTTGACGGGGCCCCCGACGTGGTAGAACTCGCTCTCGGTGCCCTTGATGGCGCCGCCCACGCACTCCACCACGCCCGCGCTCTGCGAGCAGGTGAAACCGTGGTCGCCCTGGGCGGTGCGGAAGATGGTTCCCGCGGGCAGGGTGTCGCGGACGCGGATGTTCGTCGCGTCCTGCGGTCCGAGGTTGTCCACGGTGATGGTGTAGGTCTCCGTCCCGCTGGTGGCGATGGGGTCGATGGCGTCCCTCTTGATGAGGGTGAGATCGATCCCGGTCGCGACCTGCGTGACCTGGGTGGCCGTGTTGTTGGTCTCGTCCGCCTCGAAGATCGCGTTGTTGGGATCGACGGTGACGGTGTTGGTGATGGAGCCGATGAACGGCGGGGCCACCAGCACGATCGTGATCTGGGTGGTGGACTCGGGGCCGACGACGCCACCGGTGCAGGTCAGGATGTTGGTGGCGGGATCGACGGCGCAGCCCGCGAAGGCGGGGGCCACGAAGCTGTCGAAGATCGTGCCCGCGGGCAGCGGGTCACGAACCACCACTCCGGTCGCGGTGCTGATGCCGCTGTTGCCGACCACGAAGGTGTAGGTCAGGCCACCCAGGCAGACGGGCGGGCCCAGCAGGGGCAGGGACGGCGTGCCCGGCCACGAGCGCGCACACACCGGGTCCGGGAAGTCGCCCTTGGTGATGGTGAGGTCGATCGCCGGCTTGACCGTGGTCAGCTCGGTGTCGGTGCTGGTGACGCCGGTGTTCTTCACGTTGCCGGTCACGGTGGCGGTGTCGAAGAGGGTCGAACCGGCGGAGGCCACGACCTGTCCGGTGATCGTGTAGAGGATGGTGCCCCCGGGGTTGAGGGTGCGGGCCAGGCAGCGGACCTGCGGCGCGATCACGGAGCATCCGCCGCTGTTGCCGACGGTACCGTCCGTCACCACCTGGGTGATCGTGATGCTGGCCGCCTCCAGGCCCTGCGTCCCGTTGACCATGGACACGTCGTCGGCGCGGGTGGTGGCGTTGTTCTGGACGAGGACCTTGTAGGTGAGGAGGCCCCCCGGGTTCACGGGATCGGGACCGGCGCCGGCGATCACGGCGGAGCTGTCCGTCAGGTTGATCGAGATCGAGGGCGGCGGCGGACCGGTCGTGACCTGCGTGTTCACGAGGGCGGAGGTGTTGTTGAGCTCGTTCGTCTCCACGATGGTGTTGTCGGGATCGACGACGGCCGTGTTCGTGATGGTGCCGACGGTGGCGGGCGACGTCGCGTTGATGGTGATGGTGGCGTTGGAGCCCTGGTTCACCGCTCCGCCCGTGCAGGTGACGGTCTGACCGACCACGCCGCAGACGAAGAGGCTGGTGCCGCTGGCCGTGATGCTGGTCAGGCCGGCGGGCACGGTGTCGACGACCTTGACGCCCGTCGCGTTCGCGGTGCCGGAGTTGTTGACGGTGAGGGTGTAGGTCATCGGCGTGGAGACGGGAATACTCGTCGGCCCCGACTTGGCGATGGACAGGTCGGGTCCGGTCCCGCTGCCATTGCTCACGAGCGTGGTCGTGGTGGCGGTGCTCGTGAAGTTCTGGGCGGACCGGGTGCCGGTCACGGAAGCGGTGTTGTTCAGGGTCGTGCCGTTGGAAGCGGTGACGATGCCGCGGATGCTGATGACCCAGGTCCCGCCGCCTTCGATGCTGCCGGCGGAGCAGGTGACGAGGTTCACGTTCTGGGCGCAGCTCCCGCGCGTGCTCGTGAGGACGAGTTGCGGGGGAACGCCGATGCCGCCCACCCCGTTCACCTGGTCGGAGAACACGACGCTTGTGGCCTTGGAGCCCCCGCCGTTCACCATGGTGATCGTGTAGGTGAGCTGGGCGCCCGAAGCCACGGGGTCGGGGCTGTCCGCGTTGGTGATGGTGAACGGGCTGCTGGGATCCGCACGCAAGAGGCCGGGCGAAGCCAGGGAGAGCAGGACGAGTGCGGCCGCCGCTCCGAGACGCTCACGGCGCCGGCGCCACGCACTGCCCACTCGCTTCAGATCGCTGACCGCCATCGTCGCCTCTCTTTCGCCCACGCGTGAATCGACTCCGAACGGTCTCCGTGCATCCGCGGTTCGAATACCGGATTTGGGACGGTGGAATGGTGCGGAGGGAACGGAGCGCGATCATCGGCGCGCGGGCGCGGCCGGTCAATTGGCGGAATGGCTAGTTGTCGGGGGGCGGACTACGCCTTCAGTCGTACGACCGTTGGCCCTGCGTCGCGGCCGTTGCCGGCCCGGGTCTTCGGCGGCACCACGCCGTGATAGACGGCGGCGAGCTGGGCCCGTCCGTTCACGCCGAGCTTCTGGAAGATCTGCGTGAGGTGCGCCTTGACGGTGGCGCGGCTGATGGCCAGGCGGTCGGCCAGCTCCTTGTTGCTGAGACCCGTGGCCGCGTGCCGGAAGACCTCGCGCTCCCGGCTGCTCAACTGGTGCTCGAGCACCACTTCGCTCGCCGAGCGCGCCGCGGACGCACCCGTGAGCCGGGTGATGCACTCCGCCAGGACCCGGCGCGGCGCCCAGACGCCTCCCTGGTGAACCACGCGCACGGCCTGCACCAGGTCGTCCGTCCGGGCACCCTTGCCCAGGATGCCGCGCGCGCCGGCGCCCAGCACTCCATGAGTCCAGGCGTCCTCCTCGGGTGCCGACACGAAGATCACGGCCGGGCCGTGGCTGCGCTTGACCGCTGCGCACATCCCGAGGGCGCCCTCGGTGCGGCTGTCTACGATGAGGACGTCGAGACCGACCCCACGCGGCGGCTCCCCCGAGCTCTCGACGACCACGATGGAGGTCTCGGCCCCGAGGACGCAGGCCAGGCCTTCACGGAAGAGCCTATCGTCGCTGAGCAGCGCGACGCGTACGGGCGACATGGATGCCTCTTGGAAACCTCGCAGTCACGGCGCGAGAATGGAAACGGGTATACGCGCATCGCCGCCACCCGTCAAATCCCCCTCCGGTGCGAAGTCACTCCGTATCCAACGTGCGGCCCACGCCGAGCTGGTCGAAGTTCAAGATGGCGTTGAACACGAGGAAATAGCTGCCCAGGGTCTCCCCGCGCCAGACCGGGTTGTTGGAGAACAGGACGACGTGGCCCTTCTCGACGGGCACGTCCACCACCGCCGGGTGCTTCGCGATGTCGCCCGCGCCCTCCAGGAGGCCGGAGACGAGCAGATCCTTCGCATCCCCGTAGCGCAGCACCGTGCGCGGCCGCTGCGCGGGAGGGATGACGTAGATCGGGTTTCGGCGCTGCTCCTCGGTCAAGGGCAGCGCTTCCCAGGCCTCCGCCTTGGGCTCCTCCGGCGGCTCGGCGAAGGGGCGGCCCTGCGGGAGGTCGGGCTCTTCGGCGGTGCCGCGCCCGGTCGGACGCTCCGTCTCCTCCGGTGGCCGCCGGCGTCCGCGGCCGCCGGCCATGTTGCTGAGGTTGAAGATGGGCCCGTCCGCCGTGTAGATGGAGAACGAATCCGCGTAGCCGTAGACGATGGGACTGGCCGCGTCCACCACCCGCGCGCGCACGATGGTGCCCGGCGCCTTGAACTTCTCCGCCCGCCCCAGCGCCACGCCCTGGGTGAGACCGTAGCTGACGGCCAGCTCCGCCGTGTCCATGATGCCGATGAGCAGTCCGCCCGCGGCGACGAAGTCGCGCAGGCTCTGCACGCCGGCCGCGCCCAGGCCCGGGCGCATGTCGTCGGTGGAGTCGATGCGGCCGATGTTCGGGGTGAGGGGCGTCGCCTTCCAGGGCAGCGGGTTCCCCCAGCGCGGCATGCCCGCCACGATCGCGGCCGCGGTTCGGCCCACGGGCGGGAAGACGATGACGTCCCAACGCGCGCGCAGCGCGGGCGTGGCCGCCACCGTCTGCACGCTGATGTAGTCGTAGGGCAGCTTGAGCTGGTCGAGGGCCATCCGCCACCAGCCCTCGTCCTGCGTGCTGAGCCAGCTGTGCAGCAGGGCCACCCGCGGCGCGCGCAGGGCATGCGTCTTCACCGAGGGCGCGGCGGCGAGCGCATGCACCTTCAGGCCCAGCTCGGCCGCCACCCGGCCCGCGTCGGCGGCGCTCACTCCGCGGATGAGGAACGAGCCGCGCGCGAACTTGGTCCCTCCCGCTTCGAAGGGTTCCTCCGCCGCCTCGAACGAGGCGTCCTTGAAGCGATAGCGGAGCGCCACCAGGCCGATGTCGGCGTTGTGATTGACGGCCAGCACCGGACCCGATCCCTCGACCCCGGACGGGGCCTTCACCTCGCCGCTCACGCGCTCGGCGGCGACGGCGAGCACCGCCGGATCGGCGACGCGCGCCACCTGCACGCCGAACAGCTCGCCGAACGTCCAGCCCGTGTCGTCGTAGGGATGCTTCTGCGGATCGTCCGGGCTCCAGTACTGGTAGTCGAGGAGCATGTCGGCGATGCGGCTGTAGGGCTGGTCCATGCGGACGACGTAGCTGCCGGCCGGGAAATGCCGCGTCTCCGTCTTCGACTTCTCGGCGGAGGCCTTTTCGCCTCCTGCCGGCTTCTCGTCCTTGTCCTTCTGCTTGCGGACGGGCATGGCCACGTCGAAGGCGGCGGAGGCCCGCGTGATCTCGCAGCCCTGGCGCTGCAGCACCCGGAGCAGCTCGGCCTGCGCGCCCGGCCGCGGCTCGTCGGCGGTAAAGACGTAGGCGGCCGGTCCCTCGAGCCTGGGCTTCTCGATCGACCGCTTGCTCTTCAGGTAGAAGTTGCGCAGGAAGGCCGGCGCGTTCTGCGCGAAGTAGTGCAGCGAGACCAGGAGCCCCGTCTGCTCGTAGTTGTTGTTGTTGCGCTGCGACCAGCTCACGCGCGGCAGGGGCGGGTTCTGCCGGTACCAGGTGCGCGCGTATTCGTCGGGAGAAAGCCGCCGCACCACCGTGTCCGCGCCCGCGTTGCCGAAGGTCTCGTAGAGCCGGCTGATCCCGTTGTGGGACGCGGCGATGAACATGAGGTAGCCGGGACTCCAGGTGTCGAAGTCGCCGTGCGTGAACACGCCCGGCATGCCCAGGCGCGTCATCTCCGAGACGTTGTTCCAGCCCATCATCTGCCACTCGTTGGTGAGGATCGGATCGAGCCAGGCGTTGTAGGGACCGTCGCCCACGGTGTTGTCGTAGAGGAACGGCACCGACTCGTGCAGGTCGTGCAACACCTGCGGTTTCTGGAACAGGTACTCGCCGAGGACGTTGCGCGTGAGGTCGAGGGTCAGGCCCATGGCGTCGCGGTTGTTGTCGTGGGCGACGTAGTGCCCCCAGTAGACGAGGGGCGGCCAGTTGTCCTTCGGATGCGCGAGGTGCCAGTTGTAGACGTCGACCTGCCGGTCACGCCCGTCCACCTCGACCACCGGCGTGATCAGGGTGATCACGTGGTCGCGGATGTAGCGGACGTAGGGACTCTCGTCCACGGCCAGGCGATAGGCCAGCTCCATGAGGGCAGTGGGCGCGCCCGTCTCCGGCGAGTGGATGGTACCGGTGACGTAGTAGACGGGGACGGACGCGGCGACCAGGCGGTCCGCTTCCGCGTCGTCCATCGCGATCGTACGCGGGTCGGCGAGCTTGCCCAGGCGAACGCGGTTGTCGTCCATGGCCGCGAGCAGCGGCTCCGACGCCACCGCGACCGCGATCATCTCGCGGCCCTCTTCCGTCCGGCCGATCGTGCGCACCTTCACGCGCGGGCTCCTGGACGCGAGCAGGCGCATGTAGCGGTACACGTCGGCGGCGTAGGGCAGCTTGCCGGGAGCGCCCGCGACGTCGCCGAGCACGGCCTGCGGCGTGGGCACCTCCGGCGAGGCGGGGAGATAGTCCACGAGCGGCGAAAGGAAGAAGGGCTCGGTCGTGTACTCGCGGATCTTGCGCGTGTAGCCCTCGTCGATGGGCTGCGCGGGGTCGCGCCCGGGGCCAGCCTCTTCGGCGGCGTGGGCGGTGGTGGCAAGGAGAAGGCAAGCGCACGCGGTGAGGCGGGAGAAGGACATGGCCCGGATTCTAACGGCAAGCGGCCGGGCTAAGATCGGGAGGTGAGAGCGGTGACCGCGTTCCCGGGCGCGGCCCAGCGGCAACGCCTACTCGACCTGCTCGCGCGTCCCCCCGCGGAAGCGGCCCGCCTTCTCCTCGGCACCGTGATCGTGCGTGGCGACGGACGCGCCGTGCGCGCGGCCCGGATCGTGGAGACCGAAGCCTACCTGGGCCAGGACGATCCCTCCGCGCATGCCTTCCGCGGCCGCACCACGCGGACGGCGCCGCTGTGGGGGCCGCCGGGCACCGTCTACGTCTATTTCATCTACGGCATGCACCACTGTCTGAACTTCGCGGTCGAGCGCGAGGGGACGGCGGGGTGCGTCCTCATCCGGGCGGCGGAGCCGCTGGCCGGCCTCGCGCCGGGCGCGGCCACCGGTCCCGGCCGGCTCTGCCGCGCCCTGGCCATCGACACGGCCCTGAGCGGCCGCCACCTGTTCGATGCGGACCGCGCGCTCTACCTCCGCGAAGGAACCCCCGCGCGCCGCATCGGCGTCACGACGCGCGTGGGGATCCGCCAGGCCGCGGACTGGCCGCTGCGGTTCTTCGACGCGGACAGCGCGGCCGTGTCTTTCCATCGCGGGCCCACGACGTACTCCCTCGCGACCGCGCGGAGTTAGACTTCCCTCATGAAGACCGACGCCTTCGGGGCCCTCGATACGCTCGATGCCGGCGAGGGGCCGGTCTCCTACTACCGCCTCGGCGCCCTGGAACGCGAAGGCCTGGCCACGGGCCTCGATCACCTGCCGTTCTCGATCAAGGTCCTGCTCGAATCGGTCCTGCGCAACGTCGACGGGGAGCTGGTGACGGAGGCGGACGTCCAACGGCTCGCCGGCTGGAACGCGCTGCGCCCGGCCGACGTCGAGCTGCCCTTCATGCCCGCGCGCGTCATCCTGCAGGACTTCACCGGCGTGCCCGCGGTCGTGGACCTCGCGTCCATGCGTACGGCGGTCAAGCGGCTGGGCGGCGACGCGCGCCGGATCAACCCGCTCGTCCCCGTCGACCTCGTGGTGGACCACTCGGTGCAGGTGGACGTGTTCGGCACGCCCGACGCGCTCGCGCGCAACGCGGAGATGGAGTTCGGCCGCAACCGCGAGCGCTACGAGTTCCTGAAGTGGGGGGCCAGGGCCTTCCAGAACTTCCGCGTCGTTCCGCCCGCCACCGGGATCGTGCACCAGGTGAACCTCGAGTACCTCGCCCAGGGCGTGATGACGGGGAGGCGCGACACGCGCAGCCTCGCCTTCCCGGACACCCTGGTGGGGACGGACTCGCACACCACGATGATCAACGGCCTCGGCGTGCTGGGCTGGGGCGTGGGCGGCATCGAGGCGGAGGCGGCCATGCTGGGCCAGCC
>WNFM01040774.1_pt3 | contig 14812 bp, 13 predicted proteins | sample 5400271 | NCBI WGS metagenome assembly WNFM01 (sample SAMN13153352, study PRJNA577476) | soil metagenome | isolation source: 60 cm saprolite on Douglas fir-dominated hillslope | place: USA:California | collected 2013-09-17 | reverse complement strand
TGCTCGCGGCGGCCGGACTCAAGGCCACCGCGGCGGGCAACATCGGCCGGCCCCTCGCCGATGTCGCGATTTCGGGGGACCGCTATCGTTGGCTCAGCGTCGAGGTCTCCTCGTTCCAGTTGCACGACAGCCCGCATTTCGCCCCCGATGTCGGCATCCTCACGAACCTGGCCCCCGACCACCTCGACCGGTACCCGTCGGTGGAAGCCTACTACGCCGACAAGCGCCTCCTTTTCCGCAATGCGGGGCCGGCGCAAGTGTGGGTCCTGAACGCCGACGACCCCGCCGTGCTGGACCTGGCCCGGAGCGTGCCGGGCCGGCGCGCGCTCTTCTCCCTCAAGAAGCCCGCGGAGGCCTGGTTTGACGCGGCAGCCGGTGTGCTCCGGCTGGGCGGTGCGGCGCTGCTGCGCCGCGAGGAGCTGCGTCTGCTCGGCGACCACAACGTGGCGAACGCCCTCGCTGCCGCGCTCGCGGTGCACGAAGCGGGCGTGTCCCCGAGCCTTATCGGTGAGGGGCTGCGCTCGTTCCAGGCCTTGCCGCACCGCCTCGAGCCGGTGCGCGAGGTGAACGGCGTCCTGTGGATCAACGACTCCAAGGCGACGAACATCGCGTCCACGGTCGTGGCGATCGAAGCGATGAGTCGCCCCTTCGTGCTGCTCCTGGGCGGCCGGCACAAGGGCGAGCCGTACACCCGCCTCGGGCCGCTGCTCAAGGACCGCGCCCGATCGTGGAGCAGGATCTCAAGGGCCAGGTGCCGCTCGAGCGCGGCACGACCTTCGAGGATGTCGTGGCGCGGGCGCGTCGCGCCGCCCGGAGCGGCGACGCGGTGCTGCTGTCGCCCGCGTGCTCGAGCTACGACATGTTCAAGAATTACGAAGAGCGCGGCGCGACATTCCGCAGGCTCGCAGAGGCGATGTGACCGACCGGGCGTGGGAGAGTCGCCTGATCACGGTGGTCGCCGCCGTGCTCGTCGTCTTCGGTCTCGCCGCGGTGTACGGGGCGTCGAGCCTCGTCACCACGGGGGGCGGGGGGCAGGTAGGGGCGAGCTTCGCCCTGCGGCAAGCGGTGGGCGCCGTGGTGGGCGGCCTCCTGGCGACGATCCTCGCCCGCGTGGACTACCAGAAATGGCGCCGCTGGGCGTGGCCGCTGCTCGGCACCACCGCGTTCCTCCTCCTGATTCCCTTGTTGCCCTTCACGCACTCGATCAGCCCGACCATCAACGGGGCCCGCCGCTGGGTGAGTCTGGGGGTGCTGTCGCTCCAGCCCTCGGAGCTCGCCAAGTTCTCGGTCGTGGTGTGGTGCGCCATGCTCGCCGCTAAGAAGGGCGAGCAGCTTCGCAGTTTCCGATTCGGCGTGCTGCCGTTTCTCGTCGTCCTCGTGCCGTTGGTTGGACTCATCTTCCTCGAGCCCAACCTCTCGATGGCGCTGCTCGTAGCGATCCTGGCCGGAACCGTGTTGTTCACGGCGGGTGCCCGCATCGGACATTTTCTCCTGGTTGGGAGCGTGGCGACGCCCGTGCTGTACGGCGCGGTGGCCAGCGCACAGTATCGCCTCGCGCGCGTGCTGACCTTTCTGAACCCGGGCGCCGCACCCACCGAAGCCACGTGGCAAGTCAAGCAATCGCTCATCGGCATCGGGGCGGGACAACTCGTCGGCGTCGGCGTGGGGCAGGGGCAGCAGAAGCTCGGCTATCTCCCGTACGCCTATTCGGACTTCATCTTCTCGACGATCGGCGAGGAGTGGGGGTTCCTCGGCGTGCTGGCCATCGCGCTCCTGTTCGGGACGTTCCTCTGGCTGGGCTTCCGCATCGCGCGCACCGCGGGAGATCTGTTCGGCCAGCTGCTCGCCACCGGCATCACGGTGATGATCGGTCTCAGCGTCGTGCTGCACCTCGGTGTGACGCTGGCCGTGATCCCCGCGACTGGAGTGACGCTGCCGTTCATGTCGTACGGCCGCTCCTCGTTGATCGTCGCCCTCGCGGCGACGGGCGTGCTGGTGAGCGTGGCGCGGGGCCGGAGGCGCGGCGCGGCCGCCGGGTGAAGATCTTGATTGCAGGCGGCGGCACGGGCGGCCACCTGATGCCGGCCCTCGCGTTGGCACGAGCCGCCCAAGACGCAGGTCACGAGCCGGTGTTGGTCGGCGCGGAGCGGGGTATCGAAGCGAAGATCCTGCCGTCCCACCCATTCCGTTACTACCTGCTCCCGTTGGAACCGATCTACCGCCGCACCTGGTGGCGCAACGTGCGCTGGCCCGTGACCCTGTGGCGCGTGTGGCGTGCCGCGGTACGCCTCCTCGACGCCGAGCGACCGGCACTCGCGATTGGCACCGGCGGCTACGCGGCGGGGCCGGCGCTCTGGTTCGCGCGACGGCGCGGCATCCCGATCGTGCTCCAGGAACCCGACGCGTACCCCGGGCTCACGACGCGCATGCTGGCGCGGAAAGCGCGGCAGGTGCATCTGGGTTTCCCTGAAGCACGTACGCGCTTGCGGCTCGGCCCCGACACCGAAGTTTTCACACTCGGCAATCCCATTACACCCCCAAAGCCCGCCGAGCGCACCGCCGCGCTGCGGGCGTTCGGACTCGATGCCGCGCGACCGACAGTCCTCTTCTTCGGCGGCAGTCAAGGAGCACGCGCCCTCAACGACGCGGTCGCGGGCGCACTCGCACAAGGGCAGCTGGTTAGCGCAAACGTGTTGTGGGGCACGGGGACCGTGCAGTATGAGCGCTACGCGGCCCTCGCGCGGCCGGGCAGTGTATGCGTGCACGGGTTCTTCGATCCCATCGCGCCTGCGTACGCCGCCGCCGATCTCGTCGTGTGCCGCGCCGGCGCGATGACCGTCGCCGAGTTGTGCGCGTGGGGGAAGCCGAGCGTCTTGATTCCGCTGCCCAGTGCCGCGGCTGATCACCAAACGTTCAACGCGCGCGCACTCGCGGATGCGGGTGCGGCGGTCTTGCTGCCGGAGAGCGAGCTCTCGCCGCAGTCACTCGCTGCGGTCGTGACGTCGCTCGTCGCGGATCCCCGTCGACTGGCGTCGCTCGCCGTAGCCGCCCGGGGTCGGGGACACCCGGACGCCGCCCGGGCCATCATGTCGAGAATTTTGACACTCGTCGGCTAACCTCAAGCTCTTTCGCAAGTTTAGTAGATTCGCTATACTAGCCCACCACAGATGACCTTGTTTCGACCCGGGGATCCCCGCCCGATCCACTTTATGGGCATAGCCGGAGCGGGGATGAGCGCGCTGGCGCTCATCGCCAGGCACCTCGGGGTGACCATAACGGGATGCGACGCGGACCCGAGCGGCGCCGCCGATTTGGCAGCCTTGGGGGTCCAAGTGTGGCGGGGGCATGACCCGGCCCATCTGGAGGGGGCCCGGGCGGTGGTGGTCACGGCAGCCGTGCCGCCGAACCATCCCGAATTGGAGCGGGCGCGGGCCCTGGCCATTCCGGTCGTGCGTCGCGCCGACGCCCTCGGGGAGCTGGTGGCCGACGGGGGTGGGACCCTCGTGGCGGTCGCGGGGACACATGGAAAGACGACCACCACGGTAATGGTCACGGAGGCACTCACGGCCGCCGGGCGAACCCCCACGGGACTCGCCGGCGGCCGCGTCGCTGCATGGCACGGCAACGCCAAAGTCGGCTCGCCGGACCTGTTCGTGGTGGAGGCAGACGAGTACGACCGCTCCTTCCTGTCGCTCATACCGACAGTGGCGGTCGTGAACAACGTCGAGGCCGATCATCTCGAGTGCTACGGCACGATGGCAGCGCTCGAGGATGCGTTCGCGGAATTCGCCGGCCGCGCTCGGCGCGTGATCGTTGGGGGCGACGACGCCGGTGCGGGTCGGGTGGCCGCTCGGCTCAACGTGCCGGTGTGGCGCGTAGGCCTGGGAGCGAACGCGGACGTGCGGATCAAGGGCGTGGTACAGGAGCCCGCCGGCACGCGTGCGACCGTGGACTTGCCGGGCGGGTCGTCGGTGCAGCTCCGGCTCGCGGTCCCGGGCCTTCACAACGTGCGCAACGCGGCGACCGCCATCGCGGTGCTGCACGCGCTCGAGGCCGATGTGAACGCGGGCGCGAAGGTGCTGGCGACCTTCGGCGGCGTGGGGCGGCGGTTCGAGCGCTTGGGTGAGGCTGGCGGCGTGATGGTCGTGGACGACTACGCGCACCATCCGACCGAAGTGGCGGCGACGCTGGCCGCAGCGCGGCAGGCGTTTCCTGGGCGCCGGGTGATCGCGGTGTTTCAGCCGCACCTCTATTCGCGGACCGCGCTGCACGGCGCGGCGCTGGGTGAGGCGCTGGCCGCGGCGGATGTGGTGGTGGTGGCGCCGATCTACGCGGCTCGCGAGCAGCCGGCGGCGGGAGGCGGCGTGACGCACGACCTGGTGGCGCGCAGTGCGATCCGCGCCGGCGCCTCGACCGTAGCGGTGCGCGAGCGCGCCGATCTCACGGGCCATGTGGTGCGGACGGTGCGGGCCGGGGACGTGGTCTTCACACTGGGGGCGGGCGATGTGACCCGCGTCGGGCCCGAGCTCCTGGGTATCTTGAAGGGGAGGGCGTGAAGCTGCGTTTGTCGCGGCGCGCCCTGGGGGGGGGCGGCGCAGTGCTGGGCGCGTTGGCGCTGTGGCTCGCGGCGCCGTCCGTGCTGCGGCGCCTGGCGTTCTTCCGCGTTCGCCAGGTCGAGGTCGTCGGCGTGAGGAACCTCGATCCGGACGCGGTGCTGGCGGCGTTGCGACTCGCGCCCCAGGCGAGCGTGTTCGACGACACGCGACTGCTGGCCGATCGCGTGCGCGGGCTCGCCGGCGTGGCCGACGCGCGCGTGACGCGGCGGCTGCCGGCGGCGCTGCAGGTGATCGTGCGCGAGGTAGAGCCGGTGGCGCTCGTCCCCGCCGCGGGCGGGTTGGTGGCGGTGGATGCCGGCGGACGGCGCTTGCCGTTCGATCCCTCGCGCGCGGCGGGTGGAGGACTCGATCTTCCGATCGCGCAGGTTGCCGACAGCGGGATCGTGCAGGTGCTGGCCCGGATCCAGGCGTTCGATCCGGTCTTGTTTCAAGACATCGATGCCGCGCGGCGCTTCGGAGCGCGCGGCGACGTACTTCTAGAATTAGGGTCCCACCGCGTGCTGCTGGCGCGCGATGCCGGGCCGGAGGTCGTGCAGGCCGTGGTGCTGGTGGCGAGAGACTTGGCCGCGAAAGCGCGCCGCTACGCCGAATTGGACGCGCGCTACGCCGGACAGGTAGTCGTGCGGCGGAAGGCGAGCGCCTGATGGCCGAGCGTCGTCTCGTCGCCGGGCTTGATCTCGGCAGCACCAAGACGTGCGCGGTGATCGCCGAGGTGGTGGGCGACCTGCCGCGGGCCCCGCTCGCCAAGGTGTTGGGCGTGGGCCTGGCCAAGAACGGCGGCGTGCGGCGCGGCATGGTGCGGGACATCGACGAGACCACCCGCTCCGTGGCCGCCGCCCTCAAGGACGCCGAGCGGATGGCCGGCGTGAAGGTGAACGACGTGACCTGCGGCATCGCGGGCGAGCACGTTTCGGCGCGCGGCTCGCAGGGCGTGGTGGCGGTGAGCCGCGACGAGATCACGGCGCAGGACGTCGCGCGCGTGAACGAGGTGGCGCGGGCGGTGTCGCTGGGCCGGGACCACGAGCTCCTGCACGACATCCCGCAGGAGTACATCGTGGACCAGCAGCGCGGCATTTCGGATCCCGTCGGGATGACGGGCACGCGGCTCGAGGTCGAGATGTACCTGGTGACCGTGCAGTCGACGGCGGCGCAGAATCTACGCAAGAGCGTGCAGCGCGCCGGGTACCGCGTGGCCGACCTCGTGCTGGAACCGCTGGCGGCGTCGTACGCGGTGCTGACCGACGACGAAAAAGAGCTGGGGGTCGCGCTGGTCGAAGTGGGCGGCAGCTCGACGGGCGTGGCGATCTTTCACGACGGGAAGATCCGACACCTGGCGTCGCTCAAGTACGCCGGCACGCACGTGACCAACGATCTGGTGCAGGGCCTCGGCGTGACGCAAGCCGACGCGGAACGGTTGAAGGAGCGCCACGGCGCGGCGTACACGCCGCTCGTGGACGCGGCGGAAATGATCAATCTGCCGTCGACGCCGGGGCAGGGGGCGCGGCAGGCGTCGCGTGAGCTACTGGCGCACATCATCCACCAGCGCGTGGACGAGATCTTTCAGCTGGTGGGCCGGGAGTTCGAGCGGGCGGGGTTCAGCGGGGGGAAGTTGCCCGCGGGCGTGGTGTTGACGGGCGGGACCGCGCATCTCCCGGGGATGGCGGAGCTGGCGCGGGAGGCGTTCGCGGTGCCGGTGCGGGCGGGGCATCCGGAGCTCGGCATTTCGGGCTTGGTGGATAGCGTGGAGGCGCCGCGCTACGCGGTGCCGGTCGGGCTGGTGCTGTACGCGGCGCGCAAGCTGGCGCACGGCGCCGCGCCCGGCGTCCTGTTCGGCGGGACGGGCGTGGACAAATGGTTCGGGCCGCTCAAACGGTGGCTGCAGGATTTCTTCTAGGGGAGAGCCATGATCTTCGAACTCGAAGAAACAGTCACGCAGAACGCGCGGATGAAGGTCGTCGGCGTGGGCGGGGGCGGCGGCAACGCCTTGAACCGCATGATCGACGAGCACGTCGGCGGCGTCGAGTTCATCTCCGTGAACACCGACGCGCAGGCGCTGCTCAACAACAAGGCCGACGTCAAGATCCAGATCGGCAAGAAACTGACGCGCGGCCTTGGCGCCGGAGCCCGGCCGGAGATCGGGCGCCAGGCCATCGAGGAGAACCGCGACGAGGTGCTCCATGCCCTCCAGGGCGCGGACCTCGTCTTCGTCACCTGCGGCATGGGCGGCGGGACGGGCACCGGATCGGCACCGATCATTTCGCAGGTGTCGCGCGACTTGGGCGCCCTCACGATCGGCATCGTGACGAAGCCGTTCCTGTTCGAGGGGCGGAAGCGGATGCGGCAGGCCGAAATGGGCATCGCCGAGATGCGCAAGCACGTGGACACGATGATCGTCGTCCCGAACGAACGGCTCCTGGCCGTCGTGGGGAAGGGGATCCCGTTCCAGGACGCGCTCAAGAAGGCCGACGAAGTGCTGTTGCACGCGACGCAGGGCATCTCGTCCCTGATTTGCGTGACCGGCCTCGTCAATGTCGATTTCGCCGACGTGCGCACGGTGATGCAGAACGGCGGCGCGGCGCTGATGGGCACCGGGACGGGACGCGGCGAGAACCGCGCGATGGAGGCCGCGCAGCAGGCGATTTCCAGTCCGCTGCTCGATAACATCTCGATCGCCGGCGCGACCGGCGTCTTGATCAACATCACCGGCGGTGAAGACCTGACGCTCGGTGAAGTCACCCAGATCAGCGAAGCGATTCACGACGCCGCGGGCGACGAAGCGGAGATCATCTTCGGCGCCGTCAACGACCCCGCGATGCACGGCGAGGTGCGGATCACGGTGATCGCGACCGGGTTCGATCGCAGCGGCGCGCTCGCCGACGCGACGGCGCCGCAGCGCGGCGCGCCCGGCGTCCTGCCGTTCCGCGAGCGCGGTGCCCGTCCCACGCCGCCACCGCCCCCGGGGTACGCGAAGCCCACCGAGGTTGGCGGGGGGCCCGCCAAGCGGCCATCGGCACCGCCATCGGCGCCGCCGGGGAGCCCGGAGTTGAACGAGATGGAGATCCCCACGTTCATCCGGCGCCAGATGGACTAGATGGCCTGGCGCAGGAGTCACTACGTCGTCGCCGGCACACTCGCCGCCGGCGGGTTGCTGTGGGCCGCGCATGAGGCGTGGTCCGCGCGCCGCATGCCGACCGCGCCCGCGATCATCGTGACCAGCGCCTACGACGAGTGGGCCGACACCCTGCGCCCCCGCGAGACGATGTCGGACCTGCTCACGCGCGCCGGCATTACCGGTCGTGAGTACGTCGCATTCCTGAGTGCCGCCCACGCGCTCGATGCGCGCCGCCTCCGGCCGGGCCTCGTGTTCAACGTCCGGCGCTTGAGGGGCGATTCCGTCGCGCAGCGCCTCGGCGTCCGGACGGGTCCCGAGGTGAGGGTGTGGATGGCGCGGGTGCCCGCGGACTCGGGGGGAGGCTGGCGCCAGACGGTCGAAACGATTCCCTGGACCAAGACGCGGCTGCGCGCGAGCGGCGTCATTCAGTCGAACCTGTACGATGCGCTCGACAGCGCCGTCCCCGACTCATTTCTCCCGGGCAAGGAACGGGTCGCCCTGGCCTGGGCGATCGCCGACGTGTACGACTGGGAGGTCGACTTCACGCGCGACATCCGCCCGGGAGACCGCTTCGACGTGCTGATCGAGCGCCTCGAATCGCCCGAGGGGGAACGCCGCTTCGGACGGATCCTCGCCGCGCGCGTGGATGTGGCCGCCACGCCCAGCTACGCATTCTACTTCGACGGCGAGACGGTGGGCGTGGGTGGCTTCTACGACGACAAGGGTCGGTCGCTGCGCCGCGCCTTCCTGCGCGCGCCGCTGCAGTACCGCCGCATCTCGAGCCGGTTCGGCTCGCGCTTTCACCCCATCTTGAAACTGTGGCGGTCGCATCAAGGCACCGACTACGCCGCCGCCTGGGGTACCCCGGTCCGCGCCACTGCCGACGGCGTCGTGACGTTCGTCGGCCGCGAGGGTGGCTACGGCAACCTGATCGAGATCCGGCACGCCAACGGCATCCGGACCCGTTACGGGCACCTCTCGAAGTTCGCCAAGGGGCTCCAGGTCGGGCAGCGTGTGACGCAGGAACAGACGATCGGCTTCGTCGGCGCGACGGGTCTCGCAACGGGACCACACCTGCATTATGAGTTCCTCGTCAACGGCCGGGCCACGAACCCGCAGCGCAAGGACGCGGGGCCGGTGCAGGGTGTGCCGTCCAAGTTGAAACCGTCTTTCGAAACGCTGCGGACGCAGTTGCTCGCGGAGCTCGAGCCGCCGCCCGGGGTCCCTCCCCGCGCCGGGGCTGTCGCCGCGCGCGTCGATTAACTTCCCCCACAATCGTGGAGCTCTACCCCGCCGTTGACGTGCAAGGCGGGCGCGTGGCGCGCGCCCCGGCCGCCGCTGCCGACCCGCTCGCAGTCCTCGAGCGCTACGCGCGCGCCGGGGCGCGCTGGGCCCATTTCGTCGACCTCGATCGCGCGTACGGCCGCGGCACCAACGACGACCTGACCCGCGCCTGCCTGGGGGCGGCTGGCCTGCGCGTGCAAGTGGGGGGCGGCATCTCGACGGAGGCAGCGGTCGACGAGCTCCTGTCGTGGGGTGCCGCGCGCGTCGTGCTGGGCGCGGTGGCCGCCGCCGATGCTGGGCTCGTGGACCGCCTGCTGGCGCGCCACGGCGTCGACCAGCTCGCCGTCGGGATCGATGCGCGCCATGGGAAGCTGGTCCCGCGCGGGAGCCCGGTGGGAATCGGTGCGGCGTCCGGCGTTGCCGTCACAGATCTCGCGCGCCGGCTGCGTGCGCAGGGCGCCCGGACGGTGGTGTACACGGACGTGACGCGCGACGGCACGCTTGAGGGCCCGGACCTGGCCGGCGCGCGCGCCGTAGGTGTCCACCGTGGCCTCGACGTGATCATCTCAGGCGGCGTCGCGTCCCTCGAGGACCTGCGCGCCGCCCGCGCCGCTGGTCTGGCGGGGGCGATCGTCGGGCGGGCGCTGCACGAGGCGAGGTTCACCGTGGCCGAGGCGCTGACGTGCGTCGCGTAAGTCCCGGGCTCGCGGTGCTGCGCGCGACGGGCATCACGGCGCTCGTGCTGCTGCTCTGGAACCCCCTGGCGACCAGCGCCCTCGCTCCCGGCACGCAACCGATCATCCTGCTCGACGCCTCGCTGAGCATGACGAGCCGGTGGCCGGCGGCGCTCGACACGGCTCGGGGACTCGCCGCTCGGGGAGGGGCCGTGGTATGGCGATTTGGCGATCGGGTCGCGTCGTTCGACTCGAGTGCGCCGACAGAGGGCACGAGCCGCCTCGCACCGGCGCTCGAGGCGGCGGCGGCACGTGGCGGACCGGTGATCGTCGTGACCGACGGTGCGGTGGACGACCTCGGCGCGATCCCGGCTGATCTGCTGCGCCGCCCCCGCGTCGTCGTACTGCCGCGCGCGCCGTTCTTCGATGCGTTCATCGCCAACGTCGACGGGCAGCGGCGCGTGACCAGCACCGACACGGTGCGGCTCCGGGTGAGCTACGGGACGGCGGGGAAACGGGAGGCGGGAGGCGCGAGGCGGGATGTGTTGGTGACGGTGAACGGTGAGGGGCGGCAGCTGTCATCTCGCAAGGTTTCACTTCCCGACAGCGGCACAGTGACGACGGAGCTGACGTTCCCCGCATCCCGCATCCCGCATCCTGGGTGGTCCGTACTCGACGTGCGTCTGGACGGCGTCCGCGACGCCGAGCCCCGCGACGATGCGCGGCGCTTTGTGATCGAAGTGAGTGCCCAGCCCGCCGCCGTGATCTTCGGCTCGCCTCCCGATTGGGAGACGCGCTTTCTCGCGCGCGCTCTCGGCGACGTCGCGCGCATTCCCGTGAAGACCTTCGTGGAAACGGAGCCGGGGAAGTGGCGCGACGCGGCGACCCTGGCGCCGGCGACGGTCGCCGACCTGCGGCGAGCGGCTCAGGGCGCGCGCCTGGTGTTGCTCACTGGCGACCCGGAGCGCGCGCGGGGCTACGTGCCCGCCTCCGTCGCGCTCCTCTCGTGGCCGACTGCTGGCGGTAAGCCCGGCGACTGGTACGTCGAGCGGCCGTCCCCCTCGCCGCTCACGGCCGCCCTCGCTGGGATCACGTGGGATTCCCTGCCGCCCGCGCTCGCGGCCGGTGAGCCGCCGCGCGATTCAACAGTGGTCACGGTCCTGACCGCGCGCCTGGCACGCCGTGGAGCCGCCCGGTCTGTGGTGACGCTCGAGCAGCGGGACGGGCGGCGCCGCGCCACGGTCGGCGCGGCAGGCCTGTGGCGCTGGGCGCTTCGCGGCGGCGCGGCCGAGCAAGCGTATCGCGCGCTCGTGGCGGCACTGGCGGACTGGCTGCTCGGCGGCGGCGACGGGAGGAAGGAGCGGGCCGTCCCCCTGACCCTCGAGACGCCGAACGGCCTGCCGCTCGAGTGGCGCTGGACCGGCGCCGGCGAGCCGCGGTCTCTGACGATTGATCTACAGGGCGAAGGGACGCCCGGCGCGCGCCGCGACACGCTCCGCTTCGATGGCGCAGGGCGCGCCGAGCTCCGGCTCCCGCCCGGCGCCTACCACTATTCGCTCGGTACCGCGCCAAGTGCGACTGAGCGCGGCCTGGTCGTGGTCGAGGAGTACTCCGACGAATGGCGCCCGACAGCGCCCGTGCTCGGGCCTCAGGCGGGGACCGCTGCCGCGGGCCTCGCGCGGATCGCGCTCCGCGACCACTGGTGGCTGTTCGCAATCGCGATCGCCGCCTTCGCCGCCGAGTGGGCGTGGCGGCGCCGGCAAGGGCTCCCCTAAATGGGGCTGTGGAGCCGGCTCGCTCGTCTCGTCACGCGTACTGATGCGGCGGCGCGCGCTGACATTGAGCGCGTCCTCCTCGAGGCCGATTTCGGCGTCGCCGCGACCGAAGCGATCCTCGACCGGATCAGCGATCCCGCCGCGCTCGAGGGCGCCGTGATCGAGCTGCTCGGAGGTCCCGGCCTCGCCGCGCCGCTCGCGCGCGCCGACCCGCCACCCACCGTCGTCCTCGTCTGCGGGGTCAACGGCACGGGGAAGACGACGACCGTGGGCAAGCTCGCCTGGCGGCTGCAACGCGACAGGCGCAGTGTCATGCTGGCCGCCGCCGACACGTTTCGCGCCGGTGCCGTGGCGCAGCTCAAGATTTGGGCCGATCGTTTGGACGCCTCCTTCATCGGGGGTGCGGGCGACCCCGCCGCGGTGGCGTTCGACGCCGTGCAGGCTGCGGCGGCGCGAGGCATCGACACGGTCCTGGTGGACACCGCGGGGCGGTTGCACACCGACGAGCGGCTCATCGAAGAGCTGAAGAAAGTCGTGCGCGTCGTGGCGAAGCGGTGCCCCGGGGCGCCGCACGAGGCGCTGCTCGTCGTCGACGCCACGGTCGGCCAGAACGCGGTGGCGCAGGCGCGCGTGTTCGCTGCCGCGGTTCCGCTGACGGGCCTCGTGATCACCAAACTCGACGGGACGGCCAAGGGGGGCAGCGTGGTGGCGTTGCGGCGCGCGGTCTCGCTGCCGGTGCGCTTCCTCGGCATTGGCGAGGGCGTCGAGGATCTCGAGCCGTTCGACGCGAGCGCCTACGCGCGGCGCCTCGTTCGCGACTGATGACGCTCTCGCTCGCGACGTCGGTCAAGTATCTGAAGGGCGTTGGGCCGAAGCGCGCCGAAGCGCTGGCGCGGCTCGGCATCAGGACCGTCGGCGATCTCCTCTATCACGTGCCGCATCGCTACCTCGACGCCACGACCGTGACGCCGCTGGCCCGGGCCGATGTGGGGCTGGAGGTGACGTGCGTCGGTCGCGTGGTGAGCACCGGGGTATTGCCCACGCGCCGCGGCTTGCGCGTATTCCGGGCGGTCCTCCAGGACGACAGCGGCCTGCTCGAGTGCGCCTGGCCGGGCCGCCCCTTCCTGGAGCGCCAGATCAAGAAGGGCCAGCTCCTCCTCGTGACGGGGCCGGTCCGCTACTACCACGGACGCCAGCTCGTCCCACAGGAATTCATCGTGCTCGCGGAAGAGGGAGAGACCAGAGACTCGGGGCTCGTCTTGCCCGTCTACCCCGCCACCGAGGGGCTGACGCATCGTCAGATCCGGGCGTTGCTGCAGCAGCATCTGGACGCGCTGCTGCCCCTCGCGGCCGATCCGCATCCGGCCGCGTTCCGCCAGGCGCAGGGCCTCATCGAGCTGAGGCAGGCTCTGGAGCTATTGCACCGGCCGCGTGCGGTCGCGGAGACGGAGCCGGGCCGCCGCCGGCTGGCGTTCGACGAGCTGTTCGACCAGCAGCTCGTGCAGGCTCGCGCTCGCCATTTGGCCAAACGCGCCCGCGCCGGCATCCGCTTCGAGCTGAAGCGCGAGCTGACGACTCGGCTCAAGGAGCACCTGCCGTTCGAGTTGACCGGCGACCAACGGCACGCCGTCCGGGAGATCACCGAAGACATGATGGCGCCCCTCCGGATGCATCGCCTGTTGATGGGCGACGTCGGGACCGGCAAGACGGTCGTGGCGCTCTTCGCGATGCTGCTCGCCGCGGAGAACGGCTACCAGGCGGCGATCATGGCGCCGACCGAGCTGCTCGCCGAGCAGCATGAGGCCACGCTCACGCGCCTGCTCGAGCCGCTCGGCATCCGGCCGGAGCTGCTGCTCGGCCGGATGACGGCCGCGGAGAAGGCGACGGTACGCGAGCGGCTCGCCGGGGGCGGCGCCCGCCTCGTCGTGGGCACGCATGCGTTGATTCAGGAGGCCGTGACGTTCCGGCGCCTGGGTCTGGCGGTGATCGACGAGCAACATCGCTTCGGGGTCGAGCAGCGCGCGGCGCTGGTCGAGAAGGGAGACGCGCCCGACGTGCTGCTCCTCACCGCGACCCCGATTCCGCGTTCGCTCGCCCTCACGCTGTACGGCGACCTGGACGTGACACAGATCCGCGAGCGCCCGCCGGGGCGCGGCGACGTCAAGACGGCGCTGCGCACCGACGCGGCGCGCGCCAAGATCTACGAGTTCATTCGCAGCGAGTGCGCCGCGGGGCGGCAGGCCTACGTGATCTATCCCGTGATCGACGAGTCGGAGCGCGCCGACCTGAAGGCGGCTACCACGATGGCCGAGACGCTCGGGAAGACGTTCAAGGAGTTCCGGGTAGGGCTCGTGCATGGGCGAATGAAGGGCGACGCGCGCGACGCCACCATGCGCGACTTCCGAGACAACGCGGTGCAGGTGCTCGTGGCGACGAGTGTGATCGAGGTCGGGATCGACGTCGCCAACGCGACGGTGATGTTGATCGAGCACGCCGAGCGCTTCGGCCTAGCGCAGCTGCATCAGCTGCGGGGTCGCGTGGGGCGGGGGACGGCGGCGAGTCACTGCATCCTATTGTCGAACGTGCCCGAGGCGGCGCCGCGATTGGAGGCGTTCTGTCAGACCAGCGACGGCTTCAAGATCGCCGAGCTCGATCTGCAGGAGCGGGGGATGGGAGAGTTGGCCGGTGCGCGGCAGTCGGGCGGGATGTCGCTCCGCTACGCCAACCTGGAGACCGACCTGCCATTGCTCGAAGCCGCGCGTCGCGCAGCCGCCGAGATCATTGCACGCGACCCGGCACTCGAGCGGCGCGAGCACGCGGCGTACCGCGAACGAATTGTGGCCAGGTATGAGAGAGGCTTCGAACTCTTCCGGGTGGGTTAACCCCGGGGCCATGCCCCGGGATTAATCGACGCTAGAACGACAGGGTTAGGCCCAGACGGGCAGCCCCAGTGGTGGGCTCCACCGTCACCCGCAGCGGCCGAAACGGAATATTGTCCGGCTCGTCCTTGTGGCCTCGCAGGTCGAGAATGAAGAGCGCCGCCGTCACGAGCAAGCTTCCCTGCGCGCCGAGCAGGCGACGGTTGGCGCGGCGGTCATAATACAGCGAGCGCTGATAGAGAAACTCCGCGTCGTAGCGAACGTAGCGGCCGTCACTGCCGAGGGCGCACGCCTCGTTGGCGGAGCGACACAACGTGAGCAAGTCGGTCCAGTCGTGGCGCGAGAAGGTGTGTTCGTGCGCCGCCATCACGGTGAACGCCACGGCGGCGCCGGCGGTGAGCCACTTGCCATAGTGTACCGCGCCCTCGCGCAGCGACGTTCCGTGGGGGGAGCGTGCGGTTTGGGCAGGGGC
>WNFM01277462.1_pt1 | contig 14815 bp, 16 predicted proteins | sample 5400271 | NCBI WGS metagenome assembly WNFM01 (sample SAMN13153352, study PRJNA577476) | soil metagenome | isolation source: 60 cm saprolite on Douglas fir-dominated hillslope | place: USA:California | collected 2013-09-17 | reverse complement strand
AGCTGAAGTAGTTTGTCGCGATAATGATCACCTGTTGAATTTCCTGGCCGAAAAACTCTACAAAGTGCAGGGAGTGCTACAAACAGAAACATATATGTACCTGCGCGTCTGCAAGGATACAGGAACACCTGTGCCATTTTCTCCTCGGATGTGAAAGCGAGGGGAGTAGCTGATTTCTATTCGGTTGCGGACAATCTCGTCCGTATTGCGCTGCTTGAATCCTCTGTCACGAAGTTTCAGAAGTTCATCCCGGTGAACCAACAGAAAAGGCTCCGCTTTGTAATTGGTGATTATTCCACGCTTCTGATAGAGACGTATGGTCTTGGCGTGCACGCCAAGGAAATGACCCGCTTCCTTATTGCTGGATGCTGTGCTGGAAGGTCAGAAGGACCAAGCTACCCGCGCCGATATTAACCGGCTAGAGCAGCGTCTAGAGGCATTAGAGAGTGATGTGCAGACGATCAAGGCTGCGGTGACTACTACCAACCGCGATGTTGCTGAGTTAGATCACCGCATGACACGGCTAGAGACGGCGTAGGTGCCTACTTGCGGGCAATAATATGCAACCACACTGCATTCCTTGAGGGATTGTCACTAGCTATTTGTATGCCTGTAGGGCCAGTGTCGGCCAGCAGCGGGCGTATTTGTTCGTCTTGCCGGTATCAGACGAGCGGTAGTTGCCTGCTATTTTTTAAGGTCTGTATGACGGGTGAATTCCCGGGCGCGTTCCTGCTCCTCTACGAATTGGCGGCGGTACCAGCGTGCCCGCAGTGCGTGTTTTGAAAGTGCGCTGCGCTCCTGGGCGCTTAATTGCTCCTTGCATCTCTGGCCGCCAAGATGGAGAAAAGTACTAAAGATATCCTATGAAGAACATGTGTACTCAGTTACTCGTTAAATAAAGTGAGGGAGTTACAAAGCATGGTAAGTTAAGGTTTGGAGGAATGGATACTATGAATGTCGATCCACAGGTAGCTCAACAGGTAGCCGACCTTGGAATTAGGCTTGGAGAGGCTGCAATAAGAAATACAGCTGAAGTTGTATATAACAAAATTCAAACAGTAAAAGCAAAAAAGAACGATCAAGAGACAATCCACGAACTCGAAGAGATAATAAACAACTTAATATTTGATAAAGACGAATTGATTCGCATTGCCCAAGCTTATAAGCAAGAATTTGTTGCGCAACAAATCTCCCAGAAAGACATCGAATATATTACCAAGAGCTTTATACCTGTGCTGAAAGACTTGATTAAGCAGACCTCGAGCGATCAAAGTGGTGTTGGGGTTACAAATATAGAAAAGACCATAGACAGTTTAACACCTTTACTTTCGGTTGAGATGCTAACCGTATTACAGTTAGTAGGCTTTAACTTCAAGAAAGCGATAGGTGAACCCCTCACTCTTTTGCTGCAAAAAGCTATTACATCAAAAGTCCCTGCAGAGCCACAGAGCGACCTTGAGTCTACGAAATTATTAGTGACACTCAATACTGAAGTCCTCAAAGTAGCTCAAGACAAGGATGCGTCTGATAGGTTAGAGCGATTGAGGTCCAAAGGAATGTTATAGCAGTAGGTAGCAGGTGGGAAAAAGTTTACACTGCAATGTATCAGAAAAGGTACGGACATTAGCAGTTTGTCTATTGGCCTCATTCTAGCACGCTTTGCGCAAAGAGGTTTGCTCGTGATCGAAATCATTGTTGCTCTCATTGCCGTATTCGGTGCTGTCCTGCCCTACCTGCTTCAGAAGAACAAGGAATTGAACCTCAAGATTGCGGAGCAGAAACGCGAGGCATACGCCAGTTTTCTGAAGAACTTCACCGAGATAGCAGTCGCTGTCATGCATGATGAGGATGTATCAGGAAAAGATGCAGACATTGAACGGATGTTAGCCAGGGATAAGTTGCTGCTTTATGGTAGCGACGATGTCATTAAGGCATATGATGCATGGGTTAGATATGCGGATATCGAAAAGCACGATTATGACAGGGAGGGTGAACTAGTGAGTCTTATCTTCCTCGCCATACGTAAAGACCTGTTGGGCAAGACCAGGGTAACAACAGAACACCTTGCCAACCTAAATCCCTTTAATCGTGGGTAATAATTTCAAATTAAGAAACGGCTGTTGGGATACGCATCTATCTTATTTTTTTACAGCTGTGCGACCGCAAGATAACGATGCTCGTTTGTGACGAAGCCTCGCTCGTCTACGTTGTTGGCTAGAATACGGCTGAGAATATCCGCACTTTTAAGCGCCTCATTACCGACCAGATCAGCATGGAGCATATCGAGAGCGTTTAACCAGAACACCAGGGATTCAATATCTTCCACAACATACTCAACGTCGTACTCCCTGAAATCTACACAATGCAATCCGTTTGCTTCTACCATTGCTTTGGTAATGACAGGCCTTCCAACTGGCTTGCCGAGCACTTCCTTGATATTCCGCATGTTCTTCTCACCAACCTGTTGGGTGATAAAGTATCCACCCTGCAGTAAATGAGTCTTAACGGCTTCCAAATCGAACGGTGCATGTCGGTTGATAATGGTGTTGAAGCGCAGGTTCAGTCCTGCTAGTTTTTCGTCCAGGACCATAAACGTCATGTTGGCTATTCCCTTAGCGTTCTGTTGAGCGGTCTTTACCATTTCCTCATCAATGTCGATGCCGACGCCGCTTCTGAAATATGGCACAAGGGTAATAAATCGTTCACCTCCACCAATACCGATATCCAGTACATCGTCGTCTGAATGCAGGTACTTTTTAACTTCTTCTACATAGTCCCACTGTACTGGCTCGCGTATAGTATTCATGCGCGAGAAATCCCATCCTAATCGAGGTTCAACGTGCTGAAGTATGACGTCAAGTTCAGCTTGGGTATAGGTAGTTTTCATGCGGTTAGTTTAGCATACCCAGGGAGAACATAGCACCAAAGCGAATCATCAAGAGTGAGACAGCAAAGAGACAGATTGCTGCTGTCTGGAAGCGATCGATCCTGACTGTGCCAATTCTTCGTTTTTGGGACAACTAATACCCTTAGTGGGCTGCTTACAAATGCTCCCTCACCCAAATCCGTACCAGAGTGGTCTGCCTCCGCCTGTGCGCTCATTCGTATTTGTTTGATATTACAAAGGATACTTGCCTAGTCCAACAGCATCTTGTGCTCGGGCCTAAGCCCGGAAAAGCCTACTGTGGGTCGCTCCTCTGTATTGCTGGAGCTGAAAGCCTGCCGTGATGAATGGGCAGAGTCAATACTCTCATGACTTCTTGCTGATCAGGTCCGTGATAACGACCTACGAATGACGTGTAAACCAGTGCAACGAGTGCGATTATCGCAAAAACATTGAGAGATACTCCCGCGATTTGAATATCCAACTTGATGCTTGGGAACACGCTTAACCCTGCTCCTAGCACACCTAGCAGGAGGACCGCCCAGTCGAGGTAGTTTCTCCATTTTAGCCACCAGAGGTATCGAACATTTTTAGTGAGAATGCCATCCACCCGGCTGGCCTCTAACGTGCTATTTGGATAAGAGCGATGAGATCTCTCGTAAAGAGCACGAGCCTCCTGTTCTGTGGCAACATGAAAGCCATAACTAAGCACTTGTTTACCTTGGTAGATCTCCTTAACTTCCCAAAGCGGTTGTATTTTCGTTCCCATTGTTGGCTCCATCTAGTGGTAGAGTTGCGTAGCTGCCATCCATCAGCCTCAGAGTAACTGATGAGGTAAACAACAGGACCTACAACTAAAGTAGACGTAGATTTCCGTCAACTGTCAAATAATTCAATAGCAAGGCCCGCATCCTAGAAGTAACCGCCTAGATCGCCGATGAGTTTGGTGACGAAATCTGGAAGTTTTATCGAGTTCACCACGAATGTGGGTCTCTTGTCGGGGCGTAGTATGTCGTTGGTGGTTGAGCCGACCATGCTGCCCATAGTTTGCTCATGGAAAGCAAGGGGATAATGATACAGTAGCCAATCCTTTTGGACCAGATCGAGCTTCGCCGTATCGATCTCGCCGGTCGCCTTGCTTATATCCTGGGGGTCATACTGTGTGATCCACAAGTTTGCCGTCGTTACTACGATCGGTATAATAAAGTTCCTAGCTGCTGGCTGGCGCGATAGTGATGGGATTTTATCTACAATTCCAGGTACCGCCTCATTAGCCTGCTTGATTGCGTAGTAAGCTCGCAACGCTTTATCGGAGCTCCTGTTGCGGGTGCCGCTATCTTCGTTGAATTCAAAGACGTTGACGCAATTCTCGTAGTCGCCGTAGGTATTGTAGCCGAGGTTTGGAAGATTATAACCTTGTGTGAACGAATTCGCGCCGTCCTTAGTGAACATAAAATACGGCATATCGCGAAGGCCGGTCGGACGGTGCGGTTCGAATACCCAATGCTTCAGTTTGGAATCAGCCTTCTTGCACTCGATCGGCAATATAAGGACGATGCCCCCGTTATCTATACTGGTTTCGGCCAGAACGTCTACTGTCCCATCGATGATGCGTGGGTGGACACCATAGCTGTAGGGGTATTCCCTATAAGCCGTAAAAACCCTATACTTCTTCCAGTCCTTAAATAGTTGGTAGGTATCGCGTTCCAAAAAGATGCCGGTACCGATCAGGTCGTCTTTAATTTTAGCTGATACCTTCGGGCTCACATTACCCCTCCTCGATAGAACCTAGAGATCGATGCGTGTTAAATAGGTGGTAGTTGATTGCCGTTTTTTAGGGCCTGTATGACGGTGTAGGTGAATTCCCGGGCGCGTTCCTGCTCCTCTACGAATTGGCGGCGGTGCCAACGTGCCCGCAAGGCGTGTTTTGAAAGCGCGCTACGCTCCAGGGCGCTTAATTGCGCCATGCGTTTCTGGCCGCCGCGGCTGTCGAGTTCAGCGGCGCGTGGGTCTTTGTGGTGTTCCTGCTGCATATGCCCCCTTTCCCTGCTGGTTGGTTACTCTACCAGTGTATACCTACCGCTTGGGAGGGTAAACGCCTGCAAGCCGCTTAGAAAGGGCGCGCTGCCAGGCGGGTTACTAGGCGGGAGGGCGTACCAAGCGCTTGGTATGAGTGTCTATTTAGTATGTGGGTCGGCGTTATCAGCTAGTTGCTTGGGGTCATGGTGACCTGACTTAAGCCTGAGATTGCAATTACATCACCGTCTGTTAGGGTGACGGTGACTTGTGGTACACCTTGGCCGTTGCTCACGCCTAAGATTTCGTTGTATGAATCAGTACCGTTAACCATAAAGTTGCCGCTGCTGCCTGCTGTAGTGGTTGCGACGTACCTGCCTGCGCCAATGTCTTGGCCGACCGTAAACGTTCCGGCGTAAAGCGTAGTGGCTGTGTGAGAGGTTCTAAAGGGTGCTGTGACTGGGGTAAATATCACCTGGCTCAAGCCTGATATTTGGATTTGGTCGCCGTCTGAGATCCGCACGCGTATTTTTGGCACCCCTTGCCCATAACTGACGCCTAGGATTTCGTTGTAGGAGTCGGTGCCGTTAACCACGAAATTCCCGCTTTGGCCGCTAGTCGTAGTGACATCGTATAGCCCAACTGCAACATCCTTGCCACCGGCGAAGCTGCCTGCTCCCAGGGTAGTAGCTTTGCCGGTGACTTTACGAGTTGCGGCTGTATTAACGGGCTTGGCCTGGGTCGTTTGGGTGTTGCTGCTAGTGGGATTGGCCGTTAAGGTGGCGGTGTTAGTGGTTGGCGACGAATTATCTGAAGATGAGGTCAGGTCTCCACACGCCACAAGAACAAGCGCCATCACGATTAACAGTCCAATCAAGGAAGGTAGTAAATGTTGCCTTTTGGATGCCCTGTCTACAATGTTTTTCATGCCACTTCTCTCCTTTTGACTCACGAATATTTCTCAAAAGATTTTATCTATTGTAGGAGACGCAGTTGATCCGCTCTAGTAACTGAAATAGACCTTATACAGTGCGATGCACTATCAACGGCCTTACCTCGGCGAATGTGTGGCATGTTATTCGCGGGCCAAGCCGTCCTAAGCTCCTTAGCAGCGGCCGCAGCGGCGCGGCTGCTAAGCGGGTTGGCAGGCGGGCCGGATGCTAGGCGCTTGGCATAGAGTTGTCAATATTTAAGGTCACACGAGCCATAGTCAGGTGCCATATCATGACAAATAAAAAAATGATAGTTATGGTCATGCACGGGACCGGTGCCAGCTTCAGTGATATAGATGCCTTTCCAGTGCTGTTTTGAGCCACCACACCCCACGTGCAGGTTATAGGCATCACCTTTGAGGACATACGCAAATTCCACCTCCGGCTGGTTACTATCGGGAGGGCGCAAATCAGCATATCCAGAAATACCTTTATCAACGGTATTACCATCAAACGTATCGACCCAAATGCCTTCTACCGGCTCGTTATCCGCGCATAAAACTTTTCCTGAAATAATTACCGGCTTAACATTGTTGCTTATCCACGGATTAATTATGAACGCATAAGCGCCCACTGCCAGCAGCACAGCAATGAGCAGGCTGAGGGCGACATTCCGTATTATTTTTCTCTTGTTAGGTAAGGGTGCATCCAACCTCATTCCCAAAAAGAGTAGTCTTACTCTTCAATGGAGCGCAAAGCTTATAGGCAAAGTAACACATGACATTGTCTCTTATCTGGTGTATAATGCCTTCGCGGGCTTTTTTGTTTGCCCACTGAAGTATAAAACAGATCCTTGTCTATGATGCCCCGTTGCCAATACTATATTCGTGAGAACGATAAAGGAGACACTCTCTATGATGATGGAGACGCTTCCGTCGGGCACAGTACTGCACGGGCGCTATCGTATTGAGCGTGTTTTGGGCAGCGGCGGCTTTGGACATGTCTATTTATCGGTAGACCTGCAGACAAATCAACAGTACGCGATTAAAGAATATCTGGTTGCAGGCGCGAGCGGGAAAGCGCAGCTCGAGCATGAAGCGCGCGTCCTCAGCCACTTGCACCATCCGAATCTGCCAGCATTCCAGGCAGCATTTGACGAACGTGGGCGCTACTATGTCGTATTGGGCTACATTGAAGGCAGTGATCTGACCGATTACCTACGCGTGGTGCGCCAGCGCAATGAAGTTGTGCCGTTGGCACGCATTATGACCTGGATCATTTCGATTTGCGATGCCGTTACCTTCCTGCACAGACAGAATCCAGCTGTCATCCATCGCGATATTAAGCCGGATAACATTCGTATTACACCCAATGGAACTGCCATATTAGTAGACCTGGGTAATGCCAAAGCCGCGGCGGATGGAGCACGCACGCTCTTTTTCATCCGCCATCAAGGAACACCCGGCTATGCTCCACTAGAACAATACCCAGGGGGCTCGGGAACCGATACTCGTTCGGACGTCTATGCCCTCGGTGGCACCCTCTTTTTCGCGCTTACAACACATGAACCTCCCAGCGTCTCAACCCGCAACCAGTCAATTCAGCAGGGCTTGCCAGATTTACCATCGCTGCAGGAGCAACTCGCGCAGAATCCACCCGAAACGAGTGCGGAGCCTGGCAGCGGGCGCCAATTCCGCTTAGGTGTCACGAAGCCGGCGAAACCCGCGCCACGCCATTCTCGCCACCTGGCACAACTCGGTATACTCCCACCAGAACTGCTTGAGAACCTCAATACCATAATCAAGCGAGCGATGGCGATGAAGCCAAAGGATCGCTACCAATCCGTTGCAGATTTGAGCAACGATCTCAAGATGGTCCTGGCATCGCTGCCAGCATCAACGCAACCGCCCTCAGTGTCACGGCGCCAGGTAGACCCACACAGCACACAGCCTGATTTGCCGCTGCTTTATGATGCCTTGCAGAATCAATCAGAAGTAGATACCAACCTGGAATCACAAGATGCATCTGATACCGCGCCTATCAGTATTTCACAGCCTTCGTCACCATCGACCCTCCGTTGCCCGCACTGCAATGGGGAACTACTTCGACAGGCCGCTTTTTGTCCTTATTGCGGGAAACCGCTGGCAAATACGCCCTCGAGCAATGCAACACCACCACCGCCGACGGCTGACTCGACCATTCCTGGCACGAAAAATCCTACACCAGGAAATAATAGAGTGATACCCAATACTTCAGCAGAATCAAGGATGGTAGTCACTCCACCGTCACCAAATTCGCTGCCCATGCCAGCACAAACACCAAAGCAGGTTCCTGGTGTTTCACCACCCGCGCAAAATGCGGCACGACTTCTAACCACCACTCCTGCACAGGATAGGGCGTTCTCCCCTGCGCCTCAGCAGGTACCACCCAGGCCGTTTATACAGTCCTCAGCTCCCGCCTCGGTGGGCATCTCACAGGTCACAGATACACCATCTGCGTCGTCGAATACGCAGCCAACGCATACCGCTGATTCCAGCAGAACCCGTAAAATACTCGTCCTCGTGATTATTGTCTTAGTTGTGATAATGTTGACCGCTTTCATCCTTACTTTGCTCACTACCCAGCATCATTCGTCCAATCATAGCAGCGGTCAATACTACGCCATTGCGACACAGTGCTATTTAAAAGTTGAGCAAAGCAGGGTTCCAAGGGGCGCCAGCCCCTTGGCGGGGTGTGGGCTGTCCCCACCTTTTCCCCTTTTCCAGGGGTAGGGAGGGGAAGAAGACGACTTTTAAATCACCCTGATTGCGACACAGGTATGTACTTATGAGCGAAACAACTCTATCTGTATTACGTCCACCGCTCCGTCTACTCGTGCTGGGTTACGGGCACGTCGCTCAGGCGTTCCTCTCACTGCTGGCATCACGGAGCGAATGGTTGGGCCGCGAGTTAGGCATACGCCCGCTGATCGTGGGGCTTGGCTCACGTAGCCGAGGACTCTACATTCATCCCGGCGGAATAGATGCCGGCTTTTTTGCACACGAGCAGGACCCATTCTACTGGTTCAGCAGCACAGGAACTCGTGTAGAAAATGCTGAGGCATTTATTCAAAACGGAAAAGATGCGAGGGCGTCACTATTCATCGAGCTTACCACACTCAACCCGCGCGACGGTCAACCTGCTCTCACTCATATTCGCAAAGCTCTACAAGCGGGTATGGATGTGATTACAGCGAATAAGGGGCCGGTGGCATACGCTCAAGTTGAGCTTCAATCCCTGGCACGCCTGCACGAAGTACAGTTTCGTTTCGAATCGACGGTAATGGACGGTCTGCCAGTGATTAACCTTGCAGAATTTACCCTGCCAGCAGTCGGTATACGCTCATACCAAGCCATCCTGAACTCAACCAGCAGTCTTGTCCTGAGCTTGATTGAGCAGGGTTTTTCACGGGACGAGGCCATCCGCAGAGCGCAGCAAACCGGTGTGGCAGAGGCCGACCCCTGGTATGATTTGGACGGCTGGGATGCTGTGATGAAGACAACTATCCTGGCAAATACCCTACTTGATGGTCAACTCACTCCTCAGATGGTCGGACGCCAGGGCATCGGCGACCTCACTTCCGATGAAATCTGCGCAGCAGCGCAGGCTGGATCACCCATCCGCCTGGTAAGCCAGGCACATCGCAAATATAGCATGCTCATCGCAGAAGTGCGGCCCCGCCGCATCAGTCCAGATGATATCTTGCATATCGGGTCAGGTACAACAGGCGTCATCTCACTTGAAACCGAAGCTATGGGTACAATCACTGTAGTGGAACATGAACCAAGCGTAACGCAGACAGCTTACGGAGTTCTCAGCGACCTGATTACGATACAACGACAACGCGGCGCGATGCAGTGAACAAACCTTGCATCAATCATGAGGAGGGAGTTATGAATTCAGAAATCGATGTAATTGGCGTAGGAGGAGCGGGTGGTTTCCTGGCTTCCTCACTGTACCAGGGTGGAATGCGGCCCCGTATAATCTCTCGTGGCACAGCCCTGCTACAGCTACAAGAGGTGGGCTTGACAATCATTTCAGACGACAAACGCTCTATCTACTCCCCCATCAACTGCTCAGCACTTGATGATGTCCAGCAATTTGCTCCAATCGTGCTGCTTACCACTAAATCCTACGATATACCTGCACTATTAGAGGAGGTAGCCCCACGGATTGCAGCGGACACACTACTCATAACCGTGCAAAATGGTTTTGCTGCATATGATAACGTCAGCAGCATGTTTGGTTCCACGAGGTCCATCATGGGAGTGCTTTATATTGGCGCGCACATCGTCTCACCCGGCGTGATAGATGTGAAGCCAGGAGTAGCGCAATTATTTCTTCCCACGACACACCGTGCCGCTCTGGAGCCCCTGGTGAATGCACTAGAAACTGGTGGTGTCGAGGCAGCCCTGGTGGATGATATTGAGCGGCGTATGTGGATGAAGCAACTCTTCCTGGTGCCTTTTGCCATTATCAACGCCGAGATGCGCCAACCTATCGGGTTAATTCGCGAAAATGAGGAAGCGCGCTCACGCTGGGGAGAGATAGCAAGGGAGATCGCTCATATAGCTCAAGCCTGTGGAACTGCGATGCCCGTCGACGCAGCAGCAGCAAGCCTGGCAGTAGCAGAACGTTTTGATCCGCTAGCCGATTCTTCGTTCGCTCGCGACATATGGGCCAACCGGCCGCATGAAGCGGAAGCGCTCTTCGGGCCTCTTTTGCAACGAGCAGGCGAACATAATATCTCATGTCCACTCCTGCAACAGGCGTATGCATATTACGTAAGCTAATATTCTTACCTACAGGGGGACCTTTGACTCGTATGATGCTGGATGTAACTCTGCATTTTGGCAGTACCTAGAAAGCGCCTCATCGAGTTGCTGAATCATGCCACCAAGTAGTGAGTTATAAAAAGAATAATATTCACTGCTAGTAATGACAAAGAAAAGAGCATGATCAACTGGTCGAAATGCGATCGTTTTCCCCAAAATGCAAATAGTATCGCAAGCGGAAAGATCGACATCATGTACCGTGCCTGGGAGCCTAGCGGAAACGTGATCTGGGGGAAACTGAGCGTGAAGAGCATTAAGCCTAAAGCGAACAGCGCGTAATGCAAGGGTATACGTCTCCAACCTATAGCAAGGGCACCCACTGCAATAAGCGTAAAGCCAAGATCGAGTAAGTTTTGTAAAAGGCTCCTACTGAAAACTGGTGCTATCAAAATTGAGTTAATTGCAGAGACGAATCCAACCAAGGGGAAGGTAAAGGAACGATGCCAGGCGTACGTGCTCTCTTGTGAGATGAAAATGAAAGGATTGCCCTTTGTATAGTACAGGTAGATCATATACGCTGCGACACCGGCGGGGATCAGCGCAACTGGTACAAACGCGTTGAGCTTTTGTACCCAACTTCGTTGTGTGCGTTCAGTCCTTGCCCAGTAGCGTTGTATGTACATGACCAGGTACGGGATGACTAAGATGATCCCTGATGAACGAGTCAGCGCTGCCACGAAACCAAGCAGACCTGCCAGCCACCAATCAAGTGGCCTACCCCGCCGCAGCAGCAAAAAGAAACCTACGCTTAGAAGCACGAAAAGCGACTCTGTATAGCCCGCAAAGAAGAAAAGCGCGTAAGGAGCAAGAGCGAAATAAAACAGGGCCCGCCTTGCCAGGGTTGGTTCGAAATCCTCAGCTAGCAAGCAGTACAGCAGGACGAGCGCAAAGTAAAAGCAGATATTCGCGAGCAGCACTCCGGCGACATAGTACGAGTCGGGGAAAAAGCCACCCAGCAACAGTCCACCAAAATGTTCCATCAATGGCCAAAACGGGAAAAATGCCGTGTCGGGTATGTAGGTATAGCCATGGGCTGCGATATTTACGTATGCGAAAGCATCCCAGTGATACCATGCAAGGAGACAGGGACGGAGGCTAGCAGTGCAGTTCACGGGCGAACGTTGCCCGTTTATAGGAAATAACACAATGCCGATATAAGTAATCAGCAATATTAGCAGGCGGCTGAGTCCAAAGACCCAGGCCGCCTCCTTCCATGCAGATTTCAAACTGTACATCTATTATAACCTCCCTAAAACCACTTCGACAGTATAGCCCTCCAATTTTTTCATTGAGTGCGGCGAGATACTCTCGCGATAGACTTCATTGGGCACAGCTGCGCCTGGCTGACCCACATGAATGGACAGAGCATCGGCAAGCGTTTCTGACCGCAGAGTCTCTACATGCCGGCGCAGGATCGAAGCCAAAGCCTCATCGGTATAAAGCGTCAGCGTGATATGATCCTCGATGTTGAAGCCTGCTTTTTTACGCATATCCTGCACGTAGTGCGTCAAGTCCCGCACCAGGCCTTCTTCACGCAATTCTGGCGTAATCGTGGTTTCCAGGGCTACCACATATCCGCGCTCTTCAGCAGCTACAAAACCAGGACGAGCAGTTGCAACCACCTCTATCTCATCGGGAGTAAGTTCGATTTGCTGACCCTCGATCGTGAAATTGAGCCTGCCTGTCTCGTTGAGCAACTTTGCCGCTTCATGCGCCCCATGAGCATCGAGCGCCTTAAATGCGGCCAGGATTTTCTGTACTAATGGGCCATATGTAGGGCCGAGCACCTTCACCTTGGGCTTCAAAGTATACGCCAGCATGTTGCTGTCGTCGCTCATCAGGTGCAGTTGCTTGATATTCAACTCTTCAAGCACCTGTCCTTTGAGACGCAGCAACGCCTCCGCTTCGATAGCGTTTGGCACGCGCACATACAGTGCGTTCAATGGCTGGCGTACCTTGATCTGCGCCTTCTCGCGAGCGGCACGACCCAGGCCAACCACGCGCATTACGAGGTGCGTTTCGTTCGTTAACTTCTCGTCAAACAGTTCCTCATTCACCTTTGGCCAATCGCACAGGTGGACGCTGAAAGGAGCATCCTGATTGACGCTGCGCACCAGGTTTTGATAAATCTCTTCGGTCGTGAACGGTATGAAAGGGGCAAGCAGCGTGACAAAGGTGGTCAGGCACTCATACAGCGTGAGATATGCCGCTATCTTATCGTTGTCCAATGCAGTTTTCCAGAAACGTTCGCGACTGCGCCGCAAGTACCAGTTTGATAGGCTCTCCAGGAATTCCTGCATAGCAGCCGAAGGCTTCGACGTGTCATACTGATCCAGACCGTTTGTGACCTCCCGGATTGTCTGCTGCAATTCAGAAAGAATCCAGCGGTCCAGTTCGCTGCGCTCTGCTACAGGCAACCGGTATTGCATAGGATCAAACGCATCAATGTTAGCATAGGTCACAAAGAAACCATACACGTTCCAGAGCTTATCCATGGTCCTGCGCACCAGCATCCACTTCTCGCTGAGTCGCATAGGAAGACCAGTTTCCGCTGATTTCTCTATATCCTCATCCGTGGGGATACGTGGGAAGTTGAGGTTCTGTTCAGGGACATGATTGGCAAAGAGCCAACGCATTATATCTGAGCCAACACGTTCAGCAGCCTCGTCAAAAACGACGAGATTGCCCTTCGACTTATGCATTGGCGTGCCATCCTCACCCATGAGTGTGCCGTAGCCAAAGAGTGTTTTAAACGGCGTCTGGTTCTCTAACACCGTGCTCATGACGAGCAGGGAGTAGAACCAGTTTTTAAACTGACCCGGGAATGATTCGGTCACGAAGTCAGCAGGGAACCACTGCTGCCAGTACTGGCGATTCGTGCGATAGTGTAGCGTCGAATATGGGACGATACCCGCATCCAGCCAGGGATTACCGACATCTTTGATGCGCGAGACGACATTGCCGCACTTTTTGCAGCGAATCTTAACAGCATCCACCCAGGGCCGGTGGGGCGTATGGCCCTCAAACTCTTCCCAGCCTTCTACAGCCCGTTCCTTTAGCTCGTGTTCGCTACCGATGACCTCAAATGTACCGCACTGGGGGCAATCATAGATAGGCAAAGCCAGTCCCCAGTAGCGTTTCTTAGAGATCATCCAGTCGTCCATATTGCGCAGCCAATCCAACTCACGCTCCAGGCCAAAAGCAGGGATCCAGGTAGCCTGGCGCGCCACGTCCATGATCTCATAGCGCAACTGGTCCATGGAGATGTACCACTCATCGACCAGGCGGAAGATCAGTTCCGTCTTACAGCGCCAGCAGACGGGATAACGGTGCTTATAGTTTTGTGGACGGTAAAGCAAGCCCTTTTGCGCCAGGTTTTCTGCGATTTCCTGCCCCGCATCGGAGGCTTTCTGCCCGGTCAACCAGTCATAGCCCTCAATGTAGACACCGAATTCATCTACCGGCGCGATGACTGGCAGGTTGAATTCCTTTGCAAGAGCAAAGTCTTCACGGCCACAGCCTGGCGCAATATGTACGATACCCGTTCCCTCGATGGCACTTACCTCTTTCCATGGAATGACTGTGTGAACGACACCCTGTTCCGCGGGAAGCTCGTCGAACGGCCCGCGATATTGCCAGCCCACCATGTCGCTGCCTTTCAGCGTCTCCACCACGTGATAGTCGCCCTTGTCACGGCCCTTGAGGGCTTTCAACACTGGCAAGAGGGCTTCGGCAAGGTAATAGTACTCTCCGTCCTGTTCTACCTTGACGTATGGCAGATCTGGATGCACTGCCGCAGCAACGTTGGCAGCAAGTGTCCAGGGTGTGGTCGTCCATACCAGCAGGTACTCACCTGGCCGGTCGACTAATGGGAAGCGTACATACAGGCTCAGATGGGTGGTTTCCACATAATTCTCTGAGAGCGTTTCCATGTTAGAGATGCCGGTAGCGCATCGTGGGCACCAGGTCATCACATCGTGCCCCTTGTAGATCAAGCCTCTTTCATAGCATCTCTTAAGGAACGACCAGATGGTATAGTTGTTCTCGTCCGAGAGCGTGTAGTAGTCGTTGCCCCAATCCATCCAGTAACCCAGGCGGATCGATTGTTC
>WNFM01078811.1_pt1 | contig 14815 bp, 13 predicted proteins | sample 5400271 | NCBI WGS metagenome assembly WNFM01 (sample SAMN13153352, study PRJNA577476) | soil metagenome | isolation source: 60 cm saprolite on Douglas fir-dominated hillslope | place: USA:California | collected 2013-09-17 | reverse complement strand
GGCGCCGACACCATCTGCAGGGCAGCGATTAGAGTCTTCAAGGCGTGGGCTTCACGGCGTCACCGTTTCGGTCGGCGGCGGGATCACCGTCAGCTTCTCGACCTTGGGCTCGATCCAGCTGCCCGAGACCTGGAACTCGTGCGCGAAGATCTGGCCGAGCGGGTTCCTGAGAACGCGCTGCGCGATCGCCGCGGCGAGGCCCGCGACCGGATTGACCAGCGCCACCGCGGTCGACGCGGTGCCGCCGAGGCTCGGCACGACGCGCAGCTTGAGGTTCTGTGTCTCGTGCTCGAGGTCGACCTGGCCCGACATCGCGACATCGGCCGCCGGCCCGGCCATGCGGAATTCCTTGAGCTGCATCGTGCCGCGCTCGAGGCCCGACACGGCGTCGATGCGATCGAAGCGGAAGCCTTTCGAGAACACGTCGCGGAAGTCGAGCGTGATGCGCCGCGGCAGCGCCTGCAGGTTCATGAGCGAGATCAGCTTGCCGATGCCCGGATCGATCTCGAGGAACTGGCCGTCTTCGGCGACGAGCTTGAGATCGCCCGACAGGCTCGGATAGTCGATGGTGAGGAGCGCGCCCCGCCAGCCGACCTTGCCGGAGAACTCGGCGTGCCCGCCCATCACCATGCCGGGAGATCCCATGCGCCCGAGGAACTTGCCGATGTCACTCGCGGCGAGCTTGAAATCGAGCTCGCTCGCCGGCGCCACGCCGCCGTGCCAGCGACCACTCGCGCTGAGGCTCGCGTCGGCATTCACCATGGTGGCCTTGTCAATGCGCCAGTCATCCCCCGAGCGGTTCGCGAGCAGCTCGACCTTGCCCAGGGGATTGCCGCGCAGATTGAAGCGCTCGGCCGTGAAATCGATCGACGGCAGGTCGGCGATCTTCGCCGCAGGCGTCGACGCCGCATTGGCGAGCGTGGGCGGCACGGTGAACTGCAGGAGCCGGGCAACCAGCTGGCCCGGACCCTCATTCCTGTAGGTCACCTGGCCGGCAACCTCGTCGGCATCGACCACCGCCGACCAGCCGCTCGAGTCGGAGGCGGCGCGCAGCGCGATGTTGTTGAAGCGCTTGCCGTACATGTCGACGCGGCCGAGCTTGAGCTCGTACGTGCCGGGCAGCGTTTCGCCCCCGGACGGCATCAGGGCGCGCCAGCGGTCCATGTCCAGCGCCGGCAGCGAGCCGTACACGAGGAGGCCGTTGCGCTCCGGCAGGCGCACCGACTGCGACGCGGGGGTGAACGAGACACCGACGCGGCGCATCACCATCGCATCGCCCTCGCGCCGCCGGTGGATCTCGGCGAGCGCCACGCGCGAGAGGGAGACCAGGATGCGGTCGCGTGCGCCTTCTTCGAGCGGCACGTATTCCACGCGCAGCGGCAGCGCATCGCTCGATGCCTTGGCGAGCGGCGCCGGCAACGCGCTCTCGACGCCGCGCAGCGAAGACTCGACCACGACCCGCTGCAGCCCGTTGCGCAAGCTCACGTTCGCGACGTAGGCAGTCGAGCCCTTCAGCTGGCCGAGCAGCGCATGCTCGAGGAGCGGCGCGAGCGCATTGGGCTGCGCGTCGCCGCGCGCGACGAATTCGATGTTGCCGCGCGGACGCGAGCCGCCGCTCACGGACACTTCGCCGCCGAAGATCCTGCCGCGCGCCTCGCGCACCGCGAAGCTCGATTCGGTAAAGGAGATCTTGCCGCCCGCGTCCTCGATCGGCGGCAGCACCGCGGCGAGCATCAGCTGGTTGCCGGCGAGCTCGTAATCGCCAGCCACCTTGGTCTTCGACAAGTCGGCGAGCGGCAGCTCGAGCTTGAGGTGCAAGCGCCCCTCGCCGTTTGCGTTCATGGCACTCGCGAAGCGACCCGCGGTATCGCGCAAAGGCGAGGCTTGCAGAAACTTGAGGAACTCGGCCGTGGGGCCCTGCGCCTCGCCGTTCACGACGATGCGCCGCCCGGGCGACTTGAGGTCGGCGATGCCGACCTTCACGTCGTGCAGCCTGGCGCCGAGGACCAGGCCGCTCTTGGCGGCGATGTCCATGCGGTTGCGCTCGAAGGCGAGCTCGGCGTCTATCTCCTCGATGCGCGGCCAGCCCTGCGCGTAGCTGAGGAGCCCGTGCTGGACGTGCGCCTTGACCAGGAACTGGCCGCTCGCCGGATCGTTGAAGGGAAACTGGCGCAAGTCGCCCTGCACCCGCACCTGCACGTCGCTCGCCTCGCCCGCGAGAATTCCCCGCACCAGCCACTGGCGCGTGGTCTCGCCCATCAGCGCGCCAAGCGGCAGGTAGCGCGGCAGGCTCTTGGCGTCGGCGCGGTTCAGCACTGCCGAGACATCGAGCACGCCAGGACCATCGCCCGTATAGGCATAGCTGCCGAAGGCGTTGCCGGCGAGATCGGCGTTGGTGAACGTGATCGAGCCGATCTCGACCTTCACGCCGGCGCCTTCGCGCTGCCAGTCGAGCTGCCCGGTGAGGATGTCGAACGACAGGCGCGGCTCGGGAAAGATCCGCGGCAGCTCGATCTCGGCGCCGCGTGATTGCAGATAGACCCGTCCGCCCGCCTCGCTTGCCTCGAGGCTGCCGGCCAGCTTGGCAAATCCCGGCGCGCTTTCGCGCGGCTTGAGGCCGAGGTCGAAGAAGCGGGCGCGGGCACGGTACTGCGCCGGGGCGTCGATCGCCCCCTGCCATTCGAAGCGCACGTCGCCGAGCTGGCCGCGCGGCTCGAGCTCGAGCGCGAGCCGGCGCACGTCCGCCGGCAGCGGCAGCGCCTCGGCAAAGTGGGCGAGCGGCGCCAGCTCGAGCGTATTCGCACTCACCACGCCGCTCTCCGCCTTCCAGGCGAGCTGGAAGTCGACCGGCGCGTGCGGCGTGCCGTCCCGCGGCGTCAGCGTGAGCCGGCGAGCGGTGAGCTGGTAACCGTCGGGCAGCGCGCGTGCCTGCAGCCGTCCGGTGATGGAGGCAAGCTCGAGCGGCGGCAGCTCGGCGCCGAGCTTGGCGGTGAAGCCGGCGAGCGCGAGGTCGGCGGTGGCCAGGCGCGGCGCGCCGTTCTCCAGCGTGAGCCAAAGGCGCACGGCGCCTTCGCCGCGCTGCACGTCCACCGGGTAATCGAACCATGCGCGCCATGCGGCGAGATTGGTGTAGCCGAGCTCGGTATAGACCTGACCGCTCCAGCCGGCCGCCTCACCGATGCTGCGTCCGGTCAGCTCGGCGCGCAGCTCGAGCTTCGCACCGAGCGCCTCGGGTGGCCGCGCGGCGAGGCCGAGCGCATGATGCTCGCCCTCGTTGGTAAGGCGCAGGTCGATCGACGTCAGCTTGAGCGCCGGCGCGCCGCGTTTCTCGTCGAGCCATTCGATGTCGGCATTGCGGATCTCGATGACTTCCTGCCCCAGCAGCCAGTCGCTGAAGCTGGTATCGCCCGAGCCGCCGTTCACTCCCACGGCGAGCTTGATGCCGGCGACGTACAACGCGCCCGCTGCGTCGCGCCGCATCGCGAGCTTGGGGCCTTCGACGCGCAGCGCATGCAATCGCAGGCGACCGTGCGCGAGCGAGCGCCATGAGAGAATGTTTTCCACCGACGGCAGCACCAGAGCCTCGCGGCCTTCGGCGTCGAAGATGCGCACATCCGAGAGGTTGATCTGCGGACGAAGGCCCAGCCATTCGGCTTCGATGCGGCCGATGGTGACCGGCTTGCCGACGGTCGCCGCAACCCGCGCGACGATCTCCGGGCGCAGCCGCTCCACCTGCGGCAACAGGCCATAGCGCAGGACGAGCAGCGCCGCGGCGACGGAAAAAAACGTCGCCCAGGCGATGATTTCGAGGGTTCGCCACAGCCGCTTCATATTCGGATTAACGTTCAGGCCGTCATTTTAGTCTGGCAGTGGCGCAGATGATTGATCTCACATCGATTTCCCGCTTCGCGGCGCACGTCCTCGCCGTGCGGCCGGTGCTTGGGAAAGAACTACACGAGCCCGCCGCCTTCACTCGCGCCGAAATGGCGGCCGCGCTCGAGGGTGCCAAGGCAGACGATGAAGCCGCTTTCAAGCGCCGCCTGCGGCGGCTGCGCGAACGGGTGCTGCTGCGGGTGATGGCGCGCGACCTGAATGCCGCCGCGCCGCTGGAGGAAGTCTGCGGCACGATGAGCGACCTCGCGGAGCTCTCGATCGCAGCGGCGCTCGACTGGCTCGGCACGCCGCAGCTGGTGGTGATCGGCATGGGCAAGCTCGGCGGCCGCGAGCTCAACGTCTCCTCCGACATCGACCTGGTCTTCCTGCACTCGAGGGCGGAAGAGGCGGCGCGCCTGGAAGCGCCGGCGCGCCGGCTGATGCGCCTCCTCGCCGATGTGACCGAGGACGGCTTCGTGTTCCGCGTCGACATGCGCCTGCGCCCTTACGGCGACTCGGGGCCGCTCGTCGCGAGCTACGACTTCCTCGAGCAGTACTTCGTCACCCAGGGCCGCGAATGGGAGCGCTATGCGTGGATCAAGGCCCGGGCGCTTACCGGAAGCGCGCACGACGAGCTCGACAAGATCGTGCGCCCCTTCGTCTTTCGCAAGTACCTGGACTACGCCACGCTCGACGCCATGCGCGGCTTGCACGCCGAAGTGCGCCGCGACGTCGAGCGGCGCGAGCTCGCCGGCCATGTGAAGCTCGGGCCGGGCGGCATCCGCGAGGTCGAGTTCATCGCGCAGGCGCTGCAGCTCATCCGCGGCGGCCGCGATGCCTCGCTAACCGTGCGTCCGACGCTCGCCGTGCTGGCGGTGCTCGCCGAGCGCCAGCAATTGCCGCCAGCCGCGGCGCTCGAGCTCGCGCAGGCCTATGTTTTCCTGCGGCGCGTCGAGCACGCGCTGCAATACCTCGACGATGCGCAACGCCATGACCTGCCGGAGGACGCCGAGGACCAGCGCCGCATCGCACGCATGCTCGGATTTCAGGACTGGGCGGCCTGCTCGGCCGCGCTCGCCGGCCACCGCTCGGCGGTGACGCGGCATTTCAATAGCGTCTTCGCCGAGCGCGCACCGTCCGCGCAGGCGCCATGGCCCGACCATCCGCAGCTCGCCGCGCTGCGCGCGAGCCAGCGCTACGCGGCGCTGCCGGCAGAATCGCGGCGCCGCCTGGATCGCGTCGTGCCGGTGTTCGCGCAGGCGGCGGCGCGCACACCCAACCCGGAAGCGACTCTCCTGCGCGGCATTGCCCTTCTCGAGGCGATCGCCAGCCGCGCCGCCTACCTCGCGCTCCTCGCCGAGCATCCCGACGCGCTCGAGCGCGTGGCGCGCATCGTCGGCGCCTCGAGCTGGGCGGCAGAGTTCATCACGCGGCATCCGCTGCTGCTCGACGAGCTGCTCGACGACCGCGTGCTCTATGCGCCGCAGGATCTCGCCGCACTTGCCGCCGGACTGCGCGCACGGCTCGCGCAAAGCGCAGGCGACACCGAGCGGCGCATGAACCTGCTGCGTGAAGCGCACCAGGCGCAGGTCTTCCGCCTGCTCGCGCAGGACCTCGCCGGTCGCCTCACGGTCGAGCGTCTCGCCGACCATCTCTCCGCGCTCGCCGACCTGATGCTCGAGCTCGCCATCGAGTGCGCCTGGGGCGATCTCGCTCGCAAGCACCGCGCAGACGCGCCGCGCTTCGCGGTCATCGGCTACGGCAAGCTCGGCGGCAAGGAGCTCGGCTACGCCTCGGACCTCGACATCATCTTTGTCTACGACGATCCTGCGGAGCAGGCCGGCGAGGTCTACGCGCGCCTCGCGCAGCGCGTGAACAGCTGGCTGTCGAACCGCACCACCTCGGGCATCCTCTTCGAGACCGACCTCGAGCTGCGTCCGAGCGGCGCCTCAGGACTGCTCGTCTCGCCGCTCGGCGCCTTTGCCGAATACCAGGCGAGCCAGGCCTGGGTCTGGGAGCACCAGGCGCTGACGCGCGCCCGCTTCTGCGCCGGCGATCGCGCCATCGGCGAAGGCTTCGAGCGGATCCGCATCGATATCCTCACGCGCAGCCGCGAACCGGCGACGCTCGGGCGCGAGATCGTCGCGATGCGCGACAAGCTGCACGCGGCGCATCCCAATGCCAGCGGCCTCTTTGACCTGAAGCACGACCGCGGCGGCATGATCGACATCGAGTTCGCCGTGCAATACCTGGTGCTTGCCAACGCGCAGCGCCACCGCGATCTCACCGGCAACCTCGGCAATATCGCGCTCCTGCAGATGGCCGCGGGGCACGGCCTGATCGACGCAGGGCTCGCCGAGCGCTGCCGCAATGCCTACCGCGAGTTCCGGCGACTGCAGCACGGCCTGCGGTTGAACGGCGCGCCGTACGCACGCGTGCCTCGCGCCGACGTGCAGGCGCATGTGGATGCGGTGCTCGAGCTGTGGAAAACCGTCTTGCCTAGACCCGCTTCTTGACCTGCTCGTGCCGCACCTCGGGCACATCCGTGTCGCCGAGGCCGCGCCGCAGCTTCTCGCGCGCCTCCTCGGCGATCTTGCAATAGGTCGCCCGGATGCGGTCGAGCTCGTCGTCCTCGAGCTCTTCCAAGTCGAGCAGCACGTTGTGGCCGCCCTTGGAAAGGCGGATCAGCTCGTCGAGCTTCACCTGGATCGCCTCCGCGTCGCGGTTCTGCGTGTTCTGGATGAGGAACACCATCAGGAACGTGATGATGGTGGTGGCGGTGTTGATGATGAGCTGCCAGGTGTCGCTGAAGCCGAAGACCGGGCCGGTGGCGGCCCAGACGATGATCACCGCGACGGCAATCGTGAAGGTCATGGGCCGGCCGGTCGCCTTCGCCGTCCATTTGGCGAAGCGCGTGAACCAGGCCTTTGAGTGGGTGGGGCGCACGCCCCATTACAGCAATTTGGGTGCCTAGATCGCTTCGCGCTGCCGCCTCGGCGGTGCGGGCTCCGCTCCGCTGGCGAGCTCGGCGGCAAAACCGCTCAACGCCTCCATCACGGTGTCGCGCACCAGGCCGTAGAGCACGCGTTGCCCGTCGCGCCGGCTCGCCGCGAGGCCGGCGTTCTCGAGCACCGAGAGGTGCCGCGAGACGGCGGGCGCGCTCATGGCGAAGCGCGCGGCGAGCTCGCTGGTGGTGCGCTCGCCGGCCGACAGCTCGCGCAGGATCTGCCGGCGGGGCGCGGAAGCGAGCGCGTCGAAGACCCGGTCCATATTCATGGCGCTATCTTAACCGTTTGGTTAATCCTTTAAACGATTGCGCCGCAGGCGCCGCTGGCTAGAATCGACGCTCCACACTTGGGAGCATTCCATGGCGCAAGGTAAGAAAGCGCCGCGCGCGCCGGTGTCGATGGCCGACCGCGACGGCTGGATCTGGTATGACGGCAAGCTCGTGCCGTGGCGCGAAGCCAACACGCACGTTCTTACCCACTCGCTGCATTACGGCCTCGCCGTCTTCGAGGGCGTGCGCGCCTACAAGACCACGCTCGGCACGGCGATCTTCCGGCTGAAGGAGCACACCGACCGCCTGTTCGCCTCGGCGCACATCTACCTGATGAAGCTTCCGTTCACGCGCGAGCGGCTGATGGAGGCGCAGCTCGAGGTGGTGCGCGCGAACCAGCACGCGTCCTGCTACATCCGGCCGATCGCCTTCTACGGCTCGGAGAAGATGGGCGTCTCGCCGATCGGCGCCAAGGTGCACGTGGCGATCGCCGCCTGGCCCTGGGGCGCCTACCTCGGGCCCGATGCGCTCTCCAAGGGCATCCGCGTCAAGACTTCGTCCTACGCGCGGCATCACGTCAACGTGACGATGGCGCGCGCCAAGATGTCGGGCACCTATCCCAATTCGGTGCTCGCCACGTTGGAGGCCACCATGCATGGCTACGACGAAGGGCTGCTCCTCGACGTCGACGGCTTCGTCGCCGAAGGCGCAGGCGAGAACATCTTCCTCGTGAAGGACGGCCGCCTCTGGGAGCCCGAGCTCACCTCGGCGCTCACCGGCATCACGCGCACCTCGGTGATCGAGCTCGCAGCCGAGCTCGGCTACGAAGTGCGCGCCAAGCGCCTCACGCGCGACGACGTATACATCGCCGACGAGGCCTTCTTCACCGGCACGGCCGCCGAAGTGACGCCGATCCGCGAGCTCGACGGCCGCCAGATCGGTGCCGGCAAGGCGGGCCCTGTCACCAAGGCGATCCAGAAAGCCTTCTTCGACGTGGTCACCGGCAAGGACCGCAAGCGCCGCCATTGGCTTACCGCGGTCAAGGCAAAAAAGGGAAAATGAGGGCGATGGCCACCGACACCGCCAAGGAAGTAGAGATCTCCGAGAAGCAGCTGCCGCTGCATTGCCCGATGCCTGGCGCGCCGCTCTGGTCTGCCCCTATTGCGGCACGCTCTACGTTTACAAAGGCGCGCCGGTTAAAGGACACTGAGGATGTGCCCCGCATCCTAGTTGTCGCACCGAACTGGATAGGCGACGCGCTGATGGCGCAGCCGATGCTCGCCCGCCTGCGCGAAAAGCGGCCCGGCGTGGAAGTGCACATGCTCGCGCCGGAGTGGGTCGCGCCGGTCGCGCGGCGCATGCCCGAAGTCGACGAAGTCATCCCGGTACCTTTCCGCCACGGCGCCTTGCAGCTCGGCAGCCGCTGGCGCCTCGCGCGCACGCTGAGAGCGCGCGCCTACGATGAAGCCATCGTGCTGCCGAATAGCTGGAAGTCGGCGCTGGTGCCGTTCCTCGCCCACATTCCGCGCCGCACCGGCTACGTCGGCGAGGTGCGCTATGGCCTCATCAACCGCCTCCATAGGAAGCCCGACCGCGCGATGCGCCGTCACTATGCGCGCCTCGCCGACGTACCCGATGCGGCGGACGGTGAAAAGCTGCCCGAAGTCAGGCTGCGCGTCGATCCGGCGCGGGCGCTCGCCACGCGCGAGCGCTTCGGCATCCACGGACGCTATGCGGTGCTCTGCCCGGGCGCCGAATATGGTCCTGCGAAACGCTGGCCCTATTTCGCCGAGCTCGCGGGCCGCATCGGCATGCCGGTGGTGCTGCTCGGCTCGAGCAAGGACGCCGGCGCCGCAATGGGCATCGGCGGCACGAGCCTCGTCGGCAAGACCACGCTCGACGAGGCGATCGACCTCATCGCCGGCGCGGAGCTCGTCATCAGCAATGATTCGGGCCTGATGCACGTCGCCGCCGCGCTCGGCCGGCCGCTGGTGGCGCTCTTCGGCTCTTCGAGTCCCGAGAAAACACCGCCGGCCGCCGGCCACTCGCGTGTACTCTGGCTTAAAGTGGAGTGCAGCCCCTGTTTCGAGCGCGAATGCCCGCTCGGGCACTTCAAGTGCATGCGTGAAATGTCCGTCGACATGGTGCTGGCAGAGATCGCAAAGCTATGAGTGCACGCAACTTCCCGACGGCGCAGGACGCCGAGAACGCGTTCTACGAGGCGCTCGAGCGCTGCGATCTCGAAGGCATGATGGCGGTGTGGGCCGAGGACGATGACATCGTCTGCGTCCATCCCGCCGGCCCGCGCCTCACCGGGCAGGACCAGATCCGCGAGAGCTGGGCGCGCATCTTCTCCGCAGGAGCGCGCGCACGCGTGCACATCACAAACCAGGTGGCGATCAGCGGCATGATGCTCGCGGTGCACAGCGTGCACGAGAATTTCACGGTGGGACAGCCACGGGGCGATGCTCCGGCGCAGCCGGTGCCGGTGGTCGCGACCAACGTCTATCTGCGCACCGCGGCGGGCTGGCGCATGATCGTGCACCACGCCTCGCCCGCGCCCGCGGCCACGCAAAAGCCCGCGCCGCGCGAAACGCCGCCCAAGCTCCTGCATTGATCGGACACTGGCAGACCGTCTCGGCGGCGCTTTTTCCAGCGCCGGCCGTGCGCTTTCAGCGCAGCCGCTGGGAAACGCCGGACGGTGATTTCATCGATGTCGACTTCGCCGGCGCCATCAACGCCCGCCCCATGGTGCTGCTCCACGGCCTGGAAGGCTGCTCCGACAGCCATTACGCGCGCCTGCTCGCGAGCGCGCTGCCCGCCGCAGGCTGGCGCGTCGCCATTCCACACTGGCGCGGCTGCTCGGGCGAAGCCAACCGCAAACCGCGCGCCTACCACTCGGGCGACACCGCTGAGCTCGACTGGATCCTGCGGCGCTTCAAGCATCCGGTGGACGCGATCGGCATCTCGCTCGGCGGCAACGTGCTCCTCAAGTGGCTCGGCGAGCGCGGCACCGAAGCCAAGGCGCTCGTGCGCCGCGCCGCAGCCGTGTCCGCTCCGCTCGACCTCGCCGCCGCCGGCGCCGCGCTAGACCGCGGCTTGAACCGCCTGATATATACCCGGATGTTCCTCTCGACGCTGAAACCGAAATCACTCGCCCAGCTCGATCGCTTTCCCGGCATCTTCGATCGCGCGCGGCTCGGCGCTTCGCGCACGTTCCGCGAGTTCGACGATGTCTACACCGCGCCGATGCACGGCTTCCGCGGCGTCGACCATTACTGGAGCGACTCCTCGAGCGGGCCCTGGCTCGAGCGCATCGAAGTGCCGACGCTGGTCCTCAACGCGCGCAATGACCCGTTCCTGCCGGAGCAGGCGCTCCTCGCGGCCAGCCGGCAGGCCGCAGCCTGCGTGTTGCTAGAATTCCCGCGCAACGGCGGCCATGTCGGCTTCCGCGGCGCATGGTTGTCGCGGCGCCTGATCGACTTCTTCCAAGCGTGAAACTACCTCAAGAGATTTTTCGCACCTACGACATCCGCGGCGTCGTCGGCAGCAGCCTGACGCCCGACATCGTGCGCGCCATCGGACAGGCGCTCGGCTCGCTCGGCCGCGAGCGCAATGCGCCCACTTTTGCCGTATGCCGCGACGGTCGGCTGTCGGGCCCCGAGCTCTCGGCGGCCCTGATCGACGGCTTGGTGAGCGCGGGCGCCGATGCGATCGACGTCGGCATGGCACCGACGCCGATCGCCTATTTCGCCGCCTTCCACCTGAAGTGCGCTAGCTGCGTGGCAGTGAGCGGCAGCCACAACCCGCCCGATTACAACGGACTCAAGATGGTGGTGGCCGGCGACACGCTCTATGGCGACGACATCCAGGGCCTCAAGCAGCGCGCCGAGCGGGGCGACGTCAAGAGCGGCAAGGGCAAGCGGAGCGTTGCCGACGTGCTCGATGCCTACGTCGAGCGCATCGCCGGCGACGTAAGACTCGCGCGGCCGATGAAGATCGCGATCGATTGCGGCAACGGCGTCGCCGGAATGCTGGCGCCGCGCCTCTACCGGCGCCTGGGCTGCGAGGTCACCGAGCTCTATTGCGAGGTCGACGGGCGCTTCCCCAACCACCATCCGGATCCGGCGCAGCCGAAGAACCTCGTCGAGCTGATCGATACGGTGAAGACGGGCAGCGCCGAGCTCGGCATCGCCTTCGACGGCGACGGCGACCGGCTGGGCGTCGTGACGAAGGACGGCGAGATCATCTTTGCCGACCGCCAGCTGATGCTGCTCGCCAAGGACGTGCTGTCGCGCAATCCCGGCGCGCAGATCATCTACGACGTGAAGAGCACGCGCCTGCTCGCGCCGTGGATCGAGAAATACGGCGGCAGACCGCTCATCTGGAAGACCGGCCACTCGCTCATCAAGGCGAAGCTCAAGGAAACCGGCGCGCCGCTCGCCGGCGAGATGTCGGGCCACACGTTCTTCAAGGAGCGCTGGTACGGCTTCGACGACGCGCTCTACGGCGGCGCGCGCCTCCTCGAGATCCTGTCCCGCGACCAGAATCCCAGCGCCGTGCTCAAGGCGCTGCCGAACGCCCCTTCGACGCCGGAGATCCATTGGGCGCTCGAAGAAGGCGAGCCGCACGCCCTCGTCGAGAAGCTGCAGGCCACAAAGCCCTTCCCAGGCGCCCAGCGCGTGCTTACGATTGACGGCGTGCGAGTGGAATACTCCGATGGCTTCGGCCTCGCCCGCGCGTCGAATACGACGCCGGTGGTCGTGATCCGCTTCGAAGCCGACAACCACGCCGCGCTCGAACGCATCAAGCAACAGTTCCGTGCGGCACTACAACCATTAAAGCCCGATGCGCCTCTTCCTTATTAGCCTTTTCTTTTTGAGCAGCTCCGCCATGGCCGCCTGCCCCTCATTGCTCGATCGCAGCATGCAAACGCTCGATGAGCGCAATCAGTCGCTTTGCGAATACACCGGCAAGGTCGTGCTCGTCGTGAACACCGCGAGCCAGTGCGGCTACACGCCCCAATACGATGGGCTCGAAGCGCTCTACCGCAAGTACAAGGCGAAGGGCCTGGTGATAATGGGTTTCCCGATGAACGACTTCGGCGGCCAGGAGCCGGGCTCGAACAAGGAGATCTCGACCTTCTGCGTCAACGAGTACGCGATCGACTTTCCGATGTTCGCCAAGACCGGCCTCAAGACCAATCCGCTCTATTCGGACCTCGCCAAGGCCACCGGCGAATCGCCGAAGTGGAATTTCCACAAGTATCTCGTCGACCGCAGCGGCAAGCAGGTGCAGAGCTTCGGCACGAAGGTCGAGCCGAACGACGCCAAGCTGGTCGGAGCCATCGAACGCCTACTGGAGGATGCGAAATGAAACTTTTCATCGCCGCGCTGTGCCTCGCCCTCGTGACCTCGGGAAGCTGGGCGCAGGACAAAAAAGATGCGAAGAAGGAGCCGACGGCGGCGCAGAAGAAGCAGCAGGAGCGCATGAAGGACTGCAACGCCAAGGCCGCCGACAAGAAAGGCGACGAGCGCCAGAAATTCATGAGCGGCTGCCTGAAAGGCGGCAGCGGCGCCGAGGCGACGCCCGCGCAAAAAGCGCAGCAGGAGCGCATGACCGCCTGCAACAAGCAGGCGACCGAGAAGAAGCTGAAAGGCGACGACCGCAAGAAGTTCATGTCGGGTTGCCTCAAAAGCTGAGCGCTTTCGCACCGTTCTTTTCGGATAACCCTCCTCGATCGGACAGAGGGATAACGCTCGCCTCGCGGGTAGGCGTAGGGTAGCGGCTGCATGGTCGGCGCCCTGCCCGAGTCGCGCGAAGAGCTTCTCCATCATCTGGAGGAGTTGACCGGTCGCTCGTTCCACACGCACGAGGACGTGCGCAAGTTCATTGCCGAGGTCGAGGTGCAGGCTGTGGCCAAGCAACAGCGCTCGACGAGTGGCTGGCGCGCGGTGAAAACGACGACGCTGCTCGTCCTGCTGATGCTTTCCTTCGTCCAGTACTACCTGACCGACTCGCTCTTGCAGACGGTGTCGCTGCCTGAGATGACTTTCTTCGTCCCGGTCAAGGCCGACCTGCACTCGTAGGCCTCGAGCGCGTCGGGCGCGCTCTTGCCGCCGCGCCACACCGCTTCCAGCTCTTCCTCCAGGATCTCGCGCTCGCGGTAGGCCTGCGCCGCGTGCGCGGCGAGAAAGGCGAGGAAATTCGTGACGCCGACCGACTGGCGCTCGACCCACACGGCCGGCGCGCTCGCCGGCAGCGCGCGCGACACGACATCGGAATCGGCGTAATACGGCAAGGGCGCCACGCCGAGATTGAAGTGCACTTGCCTGGCGAGCGCGCGGCGGCTCGCCGATGACGCAGTGAGGACGGCACACTCGCCGCTTGCGAAGCGCGCTTCCGCCTCGTTCGCGGGACCTGAGTAGCTGAAGAAGCCCGCCTTCTCCCAGGTGGCGAGCATCGAGGTCCAGCGCACCATCAGCTGACGGCTGAGCGTACCGCCGGAATTCTCGAGCATCACCCAGGCCGGCCACGCCGTCGTGTAGGCGCACGATTGGCCTGACGCGGCCAGCGAGCCGAGGGTGCCCGCCATCTCGTACCAGGTCTTCGGCGCCTTGCTCGGATTGAGCTTGGCGCGCCGGAACGCGTCGCGGTTGTAGTAGAGCACCGGCCGCGCGGTGTTGAGCGGCAGCGCGAGGCGCACGCTCTTGGCCGGCGCCCGTCGCACGCGCATGAACTCCACCTCGAATTCGTCCTGCGCCGCGTTGTACTCGGCGGCAAGGCGCTCGAGCTGCAGGGTCATCGGCTGGTCGAGCGCGTGTCGCAGCCGCACATGCTCGGCGGCGTACGCGGCGGGCACGCAAATCAGGGAAAACGCCAATGCCCGGAGCATCGCGCGAGTATATATTCCGAGCGATGGCCGGCATTCACGAACTCGGCGCGAGCGAGCTCACGGCGTACTACGCGAGCGGCAAGCTGTCGCCGGTCGAAGTGACGCGCGCGCTCCTCGAGCGGATCGAATCCTGGGAGCCGCGCATCAACGCCATGTATCGCGTGAGCGCGGAGCGCGCGCTCGACGAGGCACGCGCCGCGGAGGCGCGCTGGCGCAGCGGCCGCGCGCTTTCGTCGCTCGACGGCGTGCCGCTCACCCTCAAGGAGAACATCTACACGCGCGGCGATCCGTCGCCGATCGGCACGCACGCCAACGAGGCCGCGCTGCCTCAGCCGGTAGATTCACCACCGGCCTCTCGAGTCCGCGAAGCAGGCTGCATCGTGCTCGGCAAGACCACGATGCCCGACTACGGCATGCTGTCTTCCGGGCTTTCCAGCCTGCATGGCGTGACGCGTAACCCTTGGCAGCTCGATCGCAACACGTCGGGCTCGAGCTCCGGTGCCGGCGCCGCGGCCGTGGCGCGCTACGCACCGCTGCATCTCGGCACCGACATCGGCGGCTCGGTGCGCCTTCCCGCGACGCACTGCGGCATCTTTGCGCTCAAGCCCTCGCTCGGCCGCGTGCCGATCCAGCCGCCGTACCTGGGGCGGGTGACCGGACCGATGACGCGAAGCGTCGAGGACGCGGCGCTCCTCATGAACGTGATCTCGCGCCCGGATGCGCGCGACTTCATGTCGCTGCCTTTCGAAGGCCGCGATTTCGCCGCGGGC
>WNFM01088677.1_pt1 | contig 14820 bp, 17 predicted proteins | sample 5400271 | NCBI WGS metagenome assembly WNFM01 (sample SAMN13153352, study PRJNA577476) | soil metagenome | isolation source: 60 cm saprolite on Douglas fir-dominated hillslope | place: USA:California | collected 2013-09-17 | reverse complement strand
TTGACCAGGCGCTGCATGATCCGATACATCCAGCCGGTGCCTTCGCGACACGGCGTGCACTGGCCGCAGCTTTCATGCATGTAGAAATGTGCCAGGCGGGCAATCGCCTCGACGATATCGGTCGACTTGTCCATCACGATCACAGCCGCCGTGCCAAGACCCGATTGCACTGCGCGCAGTGAATCGAAATCCATCAGGACTTCATCACAGATCGATTTCGGCAGCATCGGCACCGATGAGCCACCGGGGATGATCGCCAGCAGATTGTCCCAACCGCCGCGTACGCCACCGGCATGGCGTTCGATCAGTTCTTTCAGCGGGATGCCCATTTCCTCTTCCACATTGCAGGGCTTGTTCACATGCCCGGAAATGCAGAACAGCTTGGTGCCTGTGTTCTTCGGCCGACCGAGGCCGGCAAACCAGGCGGCACCGCGGCGCAGAATGGTCGGGGCAACAGCGATGGATTCGACGTTATTGACGGTGGTCGGGCAACCATAGAGGCCGCAGGCCGCCGGGAAAGGCGGCTTCAGACGCGGCTGGCCCTTCTTGCCTTCCAGGCTTTCGATCAGTGCGGATTCTTCACCGCAGATATAGGCGCCGGCACCGCGATGCAGATAGATATCGTAATCATAGCCCGAGCCGCAGGCATTCTTGCCGATCAGACCGGCCGCATAGGCTTCGTCGATCGCCACCTGAATATTCGAGGCCTCATTGTAGAACTCACCCCGAATATAGATGTAGCAGGCCGAGGCGCGCATCGCAAAACCGGCGATCAGACAGCCTTCCAGCAGCATATGCGGATCGAACCGGCAGATCTCGCGATCCTTGCAGGTACCGGGTTCCGATTCGTCGGAATTGACCACCAGATAAGACGGCCGACCATCCGATTGCTTCGGCATGAAGGACCACTTCATCCCGGTTGGAAAACCGGCGCCACCGCGACCGCGCAGCTCCGACTTCTTGATCTCGTCGATGATGTGATCCTGGCCAAGATCCATCAGCGCCTTGGTGTTATCCCAAATGCCACGCCGCTTGGCACCAGCCAGCCGCCAGTCATCCTGACCATAGAGATTGCGGAAAATGCGATCCTGATCCTTCAACATGACCTCAATCCCCCGCGCCCGGTTTGGTGCCCAGCTCTGTCAACGTGGTCGCACCACCGATTGGCGCCGAGTTCAAGCGGTCGATCTGCGGGCCATGCGCCGGCTTCTTGCCGGCTTTCAGATCGTCGAGCAGCTTGTCGAGCTTCACGGCGTCGAGATCCTCATAGAAATCGTCGTTCACCTGGACCACCGGGGCATTGACGCAAGCTCCCAGGCACTCGACCTCGACCAAGGTAAACAAGCCATCAGCGGTGGTTTCCTTGAGCCCGATCCCCAGCTTCTTCTTGCAGGTCTCGGTCATGCTGTCGGCGCCGCGCAGCCAACAAGGCGTGGTGCGGCAAACCTGCAGCAGGTATTTGCCGACCGGCTTCAGATTGAACATCGTATAGAAGGTCGCAACCTCATAGACGCGGATTGGCGCCATGCTGAGGATCTCGGCAACATGTTCCATTGCCGCCCGCGGCAGCCAACCGCCGGCCTGACGCTGCGCCATATCGAGCAACGGCAGCACGGCGCTGGCCTGCCGACCTTGCGGATAACGGGCGATGATTTTGTCGGCTTTGGCGCGATTTTCCGCCGAGAAGGCGAAACTTGCCGGCTGGACCACATCGCTGTTTTCTGTCGCACTCATCGATCGATCTCGCCGAACACGATATCCATGGAACCCAAAATGGCGACGGAATCCGCCAGCATGTAACCCTTGCTGCAGAAATCCATCGATTGCAGATGCGCGAAGCCTGGCGCGCGGATCTTGCAACGATACGGACGATTGCTGCCGTCCGAGATCAGATAGACGCCAAATTCGCCTTTCGGTGCTTCGACGGCCGTGTAGGTCTCACCCGCCGGCACATGGAAGCCTTCCGTGTAAAGCTTGAAATGGTGGATCAGCGCTTCCATCGAGCGCTTCATCTCACTGCGTGGCGGTGGTGTGATTTTGCGGTCATCCGAGCTCGCCGGGCCACCCGGCATCTGCGCCACGCACTGCTTCACGATCTTCAGCGACTGACGCATCTCTTCCATGCGGACCAAATAACGATCATAGCAATCGCCGTTCTTGCCGATGGGAATATCGAAGTCCATCTTGTCATAGACAAGATAAGGCTGCGACTTGCGCAGATCCCAGGGCACGCCGGCAGCCCGCAACATGGGGCCGGTAAAGCCCCAATCCATAGCATCTTGCGCCGAGACATGGCCGACATCGACCAGCCGCTGCTTGAAGATGCGGTTCTCGGTCAGTAAGCCTTCGAGATCGTTCAACACGCGGGGAAACTTCTCCGCCCAGGCACCGATATCATCGAGCAAACCAGCCGGTAAATCCTGATGGACGCCACCCGGGCGATAATATGCGGCATGCAGTCGTGCACCGCTGACCCGCTCATAGAACTCCATCAGCAACTCGCGTTCCTCAAAGGCCCAGAGGAACGGTGTCACCGCGCCGACATCCATCGCATAAGCGGGAACGTTCAGCAGATGATTGAGGATACGGCCGATCTCATCGAACAGGACGCGAATATACTGGCCGCGAGCCGGAACCTCGAGCCCCAGCAGCTTCTCGACGGCCAGCACGAAAGCGTGCTCCTGATTCATTGGTGCGACATAATCGAGGCGATCGAAATAGGGCAGCGCCTGCAGATAGGTTTTGTTCTCGATCAGCTTTTCGGTACCGCGATGCAACAGGCCGATATGCGGGTCGATGCGACGGACGATTTCGCCATCCATCTCCATGACCATGCGCAACACGCCATGGGCCGCCGGGTGCTGCGGCCCGAAATTCATGGTGAGCGGTTTGATCTGCGTTTCGGCCATCAGTTGGTCTTTCCAGCCTTTTCATCCCCAGGCAAGACGCGCGGCTGCAGCATGCCTTCCCAGGGACTGACGAAATCGAAATTGCGGAATTCCTGCACCAAACGCACGGGTTCGTAGACAACGCGCTTCTGCTCTTCGTCGTAACGCACCTCGACATAGCCGGTCAGCGGGAAATCCTTGCGGAAGGCATGTCCCTCAAAGCCGTAATCGGTCAGAAGGCGCCGCAGATCCGGGTTGCCGTCGAAGAAGATGCCGAACATGTCATAGGCTTCGCGTTCGAACCAGCCAGCTGCGGAGAACACGGTGACGACCGACGGAATGGCGGCATCTTCGGCGACCGGCGCCTTGATCCGGATGCGATAGTTATGCTTGAGGCTGAGGAGGTTGTAGACGACGTCGAAGCGCAGTTCGCGATCGGGGAAATCGACCCCACAGATATCAATTAGAATCTTGAACAGGCAGTTCTTGTCGTCGCGCAGAAATGTCAGCACCTGACCAATCTGGCCGGGCTGAATCGTCAGCATCAATTCGCCGAGGCGCACATCGCTGTGCTGCACGGCAGTACCGAGCGACGCAGTGATATAGTCTGCAAGCTCGCGGTAAACATCACTCATCGGGTGGGCTCCTCAGATCGTCCCGGCCATGCACGCGATCAACGCGCGATCGACCCGGTCCGCCTGATTTTCTTTTGCAGCTGCAGGATGCCATAGACCAAGGCTTCCGCGGTCGGTGGGCAGCCAGGCACATAGATATCGACCGGTACGATCCGATCGCAGCCGCGCACCACGGCGTAAGAATAGTGATAATAGCCGCCGCCATTGGCACACGAGCCCATGGAAATGACCCAGCGCGGCTCAGCCATCTGGTCATAAACCTTGCGCAGAGCCGGGGCCATCTTGTTAGTCAGCGTGCCGGCAACGATCATCACATCGGATTGGCGCGGGCTGCCGCGCGGCACCACGCCAAATCGATCCAGATCGTAGCGCGCCATGTAAGCATGCATCATTTCGACAGCGCAGCAAGCCAGACCGAAGGTCATCGGCCAGAGCGAGCCGGTACGCGCCCAATTAACCAGCTTGTCGACTTGGGCAACCACAAAGCCCTTATCCGTCAGCTCGTCATTGACGGCCCGCAAAATGCGATCTTGCGCCGGTCCCGGTGGCAAGCCGTTCGCCGGTAAGGAAGTCGGCGTCACGGTAACACTCCCGCTCATTCCCATTCCAGGGCTCCCTTCTTCCATTCATAGATGAACCCGACAGTGAGGACGCCGAGGAAGATCATCATCGACCAGAAACCGAACATGCCGATCTTGCCCAGGGACACCGCCCAAGGAAACAGAAAGGCAACTTCCAGATCGAAGATGATGAAGAGAATCGACACCAGATAGAAGCGCACATCGAACTGCCGACGGGCATCGTCGAACGCCTCGAACCCGCACTCGTAGGGTGACAACTTCTCGGCATCAGGTTTCTGCCGCCCGACCAACAAGGAGGCCACGACCATCACGAGTGAAAGCCCCGTCGCGATCACAATGAAGATCAGGATCGGCAGATACTCACGTAACAGATCATTCATCCCAACAACACCCCATCAGGACGCCTGGCTCGGCGCAAACAATTTCCCCGATCATCCGCACCAGCCAGCAAAATCACGCGCCAGCAAACCGGTGCCGGTCATGCTGCGCTGCGTCGCCACTATAAGGCCCGGTGCGTGTCGACGAAAGGATAAAAACGCCGATTCGCAGTTGAGAATGCGTCGCAGCAATTTATGCCTTGTCTTTGACAAATAAAGGAAATTTCAATCGCCTTGAGAGGCGAAATGGCGCGAGTGACGGGACTTGAACCCGCGGCCTCCGGCGTGACAGGCCGGCGCTCTAACCAACTGAGCTACACCCGCGCAACGAACCGCATTGCGGTGGCGGTCATGTACTAAAGCTCGCGCTACCATGTCAACACAATTAACGAACCAAGTTGAATTTGCTGTGAATGCGGGAGATAAGCGCCGGCATCAACAAACCGGCCCGGCGACGGAAGTTACCCCGTTTTGCCCCGGCAACCGCAGAAAACGGCGGCCCGAGGACACTATCCGCCGATAAACCTTCAGGGCACGCGGACCTTCTGCCAACCGCTCGGCGTCCAGCGCAGCAGAAACCATATGCTCGGCTTTGGCCGCGGAATCACGTGCCAGCGATGCCAGGGCGCGGATCGATTGCGTGCCGTTCTCTTCGGCATAGAGAACCGTGTCATTGGCGGGTACGGCGACCAGCAGGCGGCCGCTCAAACGTTGCGCCAGATTCGCCCAGTCCGTTGCCAGCAGGATCCGGCTCGAATCAAATGCATCCCCCTGGGTGACCCCGATCTGATGAAGTGCCAGGTCATGGGTGACCGCGGTCAAGGGCGGTAATGAGATGGCCAGATTCTGCACCCCATTGGTAGCGCATCGCTCTCAGAAGGCTTTAGTTGATCGAGATCCGCTGCCATGGCGAAACGCAGTGTCTGCGGGCGATCAAACACCAACACTTCCGAAAGTTCCTTGGTCAACTGCCGAGCTTCTTGAATCGGTCAATGATGAACTGGAGATCATCATTGCTGGAAGTCTTACTAGACCGGCGTGAAGGCAAAATGCTTTTGAAAGCCGTCATGACCGGCTTTCGTGACGCGCAGCGCCCGGCTATCGCGCAGTCGCTCGATCCAACCGAGCTCGAAGCAGCGATCGGCAATGGCAACCCCCAGGGCGCCACCGATATGCGGGCGCCGTTCGCTCCAGTCGAGACAGGGTTTGCAGAAGACGCGATTCGATACCGTTTCCTGCGAGACCGGCACGGCCAGCCGCTGCAACAGGCTTTGCCCCGCCGCCGTCAACACACCGGCATCCTCGCCCAATACCAGTTGCTGTTGCGCCAGCATGGCATCCGCCAGGGCAACGCCCAGGCGACCGGCAAGATGGTTGTAACAGGTCCTGGCGGCGCGCAGCTTCTCGTCCCGACAGGACGAAGGCCGATAGCGCGGCGGTCCTTCCAGAGCCGCAACGGCCATCAACCCTTCCAGCATGCTGCCGACCAGCGGCGATGCCAGGCGATAATATCGGTGACGCCCCTGCTGCAGGACACTGACCAACCTTGCTTCATGCAGCTTGCCCAGATGTCCGCTGGCGGTGGAAGCAACAACGCCGCCAGCATAGGCCAATTCACTGGCTGTTAAGGCCCGGCCATCCATCAGCGCCGTCAACATATTGGCGCCGGCGGGATCACCGACCAAAGCAGCTATTTCCGCAATATTCGTGCCTGGGTTCATGGCGCCATTCTACGATCCCCCTGCCCCGGTACAAGCCGAAACGCTTCGCTCGCGACCGAAACAACCGAGCCGACTGACGTGCCATCCTGCCGCCATCCTCGATCTGGACAGTGGGAGAACCCGACGATGCCCTGCCCCAATGACACCACTCAGACAGGCGCTACCAGCGGATTGCGCACCACAATGTCCGTGATTGTCGCACAGGCTTTGGCGATCCTCATCGTGCTTGATGAGCGTCGCCGTCAGCGGTGTGCATTGAATCGCCTCAACGACCGATTACTGAACGATATTGGCCTTAGTCCGGTGCTGGCGCGTCGTGAGGCTGATCTGCCCTGTTGGCGTCGATAGCCATCAATGGCCCGAGGAAAGAGAGCCGGCAGCAAGCAAACAGGGAGTTGAAGTTTGTGGTGCCTGGCGGAAGAATTGGCTAGGCGGGTCGGCTTTCCAGAGGCACCTTGGCTCGTGGCTTGCGAATCTGCGGCCAGACCGTCGCCATCAATATAGCAGCAACGATGATGGCGCCGCCGAGAAAGACACCCGGTTTGACTGGCTCGCCATGTGTGATCCAAGCCCAAAGGGGGTTGAGAACGACATCACCAAGTGAAATCAGAATCGCCTGCACCGCCGGCACATATTTTGCGCCCTCGACATAGAGGACCAGGGGAATGGCGAGCTGCACCAGACCCATCACAGCGATGACGGTGTAATCATGCAAGCTCAAAATCGGCAGACCACGGATCACCAGAACCGACAGGGTTACCAGAAATCCGCCATACATGATGGCTGGCGTCATTTCCATATGGCGATAGCGGCGCAATGAAACGGTCTGTCCGGCAAACGTAAAGCCCACCATCACGCCGACAAAGGTACCGAGCAACCCGCTCTGCATGGCGGCTTCTTCGGCACTGGCGATCAGATAGACACCGACCATCACCAGGACAGTCGCAATCAGCACCAGCGGTGAGGTGCGTTCGCCGATCATGGCCCAGGCCAGTAAGGCGGCAAAGATCGGGCTCGTGGCCCCCAGCACCGATACTGACGCAACGCTTGCCATGCTGAGGGCAAGAATATAGAGCGTGGAGCCCGCGGCGAAAAAGCCGGCGGAGATGACGAAGCCCATGGGCCGTCGTGGTAGGAGATGTCGGATTACGTCACCGCGATACCGTACCCACATATAGATCAGCAGGCAGGTACCGGTCGAAAGGCCGCGATAAGCATTGATGGTCCAGGGATCGACCGCGGGAACCGACCGAACGAACGCCCCGCTCAAACTCCAGCAAACCGTGGCCAGGCAACAAAACAGAATTCCACGTAAATAACCGCCCGATTCCCCATTAGACTGCACCACCGAAACCCTCACCCGGATGTTTGCTGGACGTTAAGTCGCTGGAGATCGGACGACCAGCGGCCAAACTGCATGCCGCGACCGCTTGCCGCGCAGATGCGAGCGGCCGGACACAGGTCGCCTCGTCGAGAACTTTCGCGCTCAGGAAACGGCCGTCAGGGGCAGCATGAAGGCAGTTTCCGCAATCTCGAACGGGCCGCGCACCATGAGGATATCGCCGTCCTCATGCCTAAAAGGTACCGCTGAGAAATCGCCCTGCAGACGATCGGCCGGAAACAGGATGTCGATCTCCTCGTCCGGACGCACAAGCTGCAATACGTCAGCCAACTCATCCATCGAAGGCAATTTAGCGCCGACGATATCAAACAACCGAGCCCGCCCCTCACTTCGATCCCAGACGACCAGGACATCAATCTGTTCCAGGTAGCTAAGTCGGAAATTAGGTCTGAGCATCAGATTTCCGAAAAAGATCCCTTCGTTATGGCACACGGCAAAATGCTCCGAGATCGGTAGCCGACTTGTGAAAAGCCGGCGCATCAGCGAAACGTCGCCTGGCTCGCGGACGGATAGGGTGCGGATCGACAATGCTGCTCCATCGACCTTGGCTATCGGCAAGCGGCCCGAGAAGCTTTGCTCGGTAAGTTCGCGAAACCCGAACCGGCGATAGAGACCTGGCGTACCAGTATAAAGCAGCAGGCATTCATAACTGGTATCGGCAAAAGCCAGCGCCTGTTCCATCAAATTCTGAAACAGGCCACGGCGACGATAGGCTGGCCGCGTTGCCACCCCTTGCAATTGCCCAGCCATGACGTTGCGGCCGGCAAGGCGTAATGGCAAGGGATTACAGCTGACATTGGCCGCGATCACTTCACCGTGCATATAGGAAAAGGCCCGATAATCCGCCGGCCAGATGTCGAGTTGACTGAATTCTTTGAAATCGAGGCCAAAGATGTCGCGCAGCAGCTCCACCCAAGCCACACGCTTGGCCGGCGTGGCAAGGCGATCGACACGGAATTCTAGTTCATTGCCCAAGGCAAAAGACATTGACCCAAGACTCATCCTACCGGTTTTGACCGGTGGGATGATCGCCGCTTTGGCGCCATTAACACAAGCCTGAAGTCACAGTTGTCCTGCAATATGCCTTCCAATTGGCTTGTATCAACTGTCAGCCGTGCGCTGCCCGACTATCCGCCGGTGCCTCATCGCGTTCGTGCAGTCCGTAGTCGCGTAACACGGAGGCGATGCGTAGGCGGTAATTGCTAAAGACACGGGACCGCCCGGCCGCTTGCGTCTCGCGATGGCCCGCGTGATTGCGCCAGGTCGCAACAGCCGCCTCGTCACGCCAGAAAGAGAGCGACAGCAATTTCCCCGGTTCGGTCAAACTCTGAAAGCGTTCAATCGAGATGAAGCCATCGATACGATCAAGATCGGACCGCAATGCGGCAGCCAGATCGAGATAGTGATCCTTTTCGCCGGCAGCAGGCCAAACTTCGAAGATGACAGCGATCATGGTGCAAACTCCGGAATACGCGCATTGGGTAAGGGACGATAGGTAACGGTGTTGGCGATGCAATCTAGTTCGGATGCCCCAGGATGCCTGCTCGGATCGCAGCCGGCGATCAGATCTGCATGGCTCGCTGCTGAGATCGCATCCTGTGGGTTGGTCACGTTTCACTCCACGTCAAGAGAGCGGGCAGATCATAGCTGACTGGCAAGCCCGACGCTTCGGTCTCGGCCAAAGCAGCCGGCAAATATTTCACATAATAATCAATGTGTTATAACTTACAGGTCACGCCCTTGCGCAACCTCATTTCATTCTCCGGCCCCTTTACGTTTACATCTTGTCGATTGCTTCCGTTCTGGGTATTGTGTGTACATGTATATACAAGTTAACAAGGAGACTATGCCGTGACAACCGCACCCCAAACCGGCACTCGTTTCAACGCCCGGGTCATTCGCGCACCGCGCGGGACAGAGCTCAATGCCAAGAGCTGGCTGACAGAAGCGCCGCTCCGCATGCTGATGAACAATCTGGATCCGGACAATGCCGAGAATCCCAACGAATTGGTTGTCTATGGCGGCATCGGCCGGGCGGCCCGCAATTGGGAATGTTACGACCGCATCGTCGAGACCTTGAAAACACTCAATGACGACGAAACCTTGCTGATCCAGTCCGGCAAACCAGTTGGCGTCTTCAAGACCCATAAGGATGCGCCGCGCGTCCTGCTGGCGAATTCCAATCTGGTCCCCCATTGGGCGACCTGGGAGCATTTCCGCGAATTGGATGCCAAGGGCCTGATGATGTATGGCCAAATGACGGCCGGTTCCTGGATCTATATCGGCAGCCAGGGCATCGTCCAGGGCACCTATGAAACCTTCGTCGAGGCCGGTCGTCAGCATTACGGCGGCACTTTGAAGGGCCGCTGGATTCTGACCGGTGGGCTTGGCGGCATGGGCGGCGCTCAACCGCTTGCCGCCACCATGGCCGGCGCCTCCATGCTGGCGGTCGAATGCGAGCCGTCCCGCATCGAAAGGCGCCTGGAAACCCGATATCTCGACACCAAGGCGAGCAGCCTCGACGAAGCGATGGCAATTCTCGACGAGGCCAAGAAGGACGGCAAGGCGATCTCCGTCGGCCTGCTCGGCAATGCCGCCGAAGTCTTCCCGGAAATCGTCAAGCGCGGCATTCGCCCCGATATGGTCACCGACCAGACCAGCGCCCATGATCCGCTGAATGGCTATCTGCCGGCCGGCTGGAGCCTCGCCAAGGCAGCCGAGATGCGGCTGAAGGATCCGGATGCCGTCGTGAAGGCTGCCAAGCAGTCGATGGCGGTACAGGTCCGCGCCATGCTCGATTTCCATAAGCAGGGCATCCCCACCCTCGATTACGGCAACAACATCCGCCAGATGGCCAAGGAAGAAGGCGTCGAGAATGCCTTTGAATTCCCGGGCTTCGTGCCGGCTTATATTCGCCCCCTCTTCTGCCGCGGCATCGGTCCGTTCCGCTGGGCAGCACTCAGCGGCGATCCCGAGGACATCTACAAGACCGATGCCAAGGTGAAGGAACTCATTCCGGATAACCCGCATCTGCACAACTGGCTCGACATGGCGCGCGAGCGCATCAGCTTCCAAGGCCTGCCAGCACGCATCTGCTGGGTCGGTCTTGGCGAGCGCGCCAAGCTCGGCCTCGCCTTCAACGAAATGGTGGCAAAGGGCGAGTTGAAGGCGCCGATCGTGATCGGTCGCGACCATCTCGATTCCGGCTCGGTCGCAAGTCCCAATCGCGAAACGGAAGCGATGAAGGACGGTTCTGATGCCGTCTCCGATTGGCCACTGCTCAATGCTTTGCTGAATTGCGCATCTGGGGCGACCTGGGTCAGCCTGCATCACGGTGGCGGTGTCGGTATGGGCTTCTCACAGCATTCCGGCATGGTCATCTGTTGTGACGGCACCGAAGACGCCGCGCGCCGGATCGGCCGAGTGCTCACCAATGACCCCGGGACTGGCGTCATGCGACATGCCGATGCCGGCTACCAGATCGCCATTGACTGCGCCAAGGAGCAGGGCCTCAACCTGCCGATGCTGCAGAAGTAACATCGCGGGAGCTCACGCCAGCACCGAGCTGGCGTGAGCTCCCGATTGATCATTTTGGCCAATCTGGTGGCACTGGGCGCGCAATCCCGGGTTCCGGCGGCCCTCGTCCGATGCTAGGTTGATTGCTGACCCACACAGATGAGAACATCACATGCCGCGCCAAAAGCCAGCCCCTGAAACCGCTTGGGATTGCCTCATTACCGAATGCCATGTGGCAACTATGGCCCGTGCCGACGGCTATGGCGAAATCCGGGATGCGGCGATCGCCATAAAGGAAGGCCGCATCGCCTGGATCGGCGCCGAGGATGACCTGCCGGAGATGGCGGAAGACGCGCTGGATGAGGTCAGCCTCAATGGTGCCTGGGTCACGCCGGGCCTGATCGATTGCCATACCCATCTGGTCTATGGCGGTCAACGGGCCAACGAATTCGAGATGCGCCTCAATGGCGCCAGCTATGAAGATATCGCCAAGGCAGGCGGCGGCATCATCTCGACTGTGGCAGCAACCCGCGCCGCCAGCCTGGATGATCTGACGGCCAGTGCCGGCCAACGGCTCGAAAGTCTGATTGACGAAGGTGTCACGACGATCGAAATCAAATCCGGCTATGGCCTTGATTTGGAAACCGAGCGGCGCATGTTGCAGGCCGCACGCCAGCTTGAAACCATCTATCCCGTCAACGTGGTCACAACCTGTCTGGCCGCACATGCCCTGCCGCCGGAATATGCCGGCCGTCAGAGTGCCTATGTCGATCTGGTCTGCGACACCATCATTCCAACGTTGGCCGAGGAAGGCCTGGTCGATACCGTCGATGCCTTTTGCGAGAAAATCGCCTTCACTCTGGCGGAAACCGAGCGCATTTTCCAAACAGCGCAGAAGCTGCGACTGCCGGTGAAGCTGCACGCCGAGCAACTCTCTGATCAGAAAGGCGCCGTGCTGGCAGCCAAATATGAAGCGCTTTCCGCCGATCACGTTGAGTATATTGGCCTGGATGGGGTTCAGGCGATGGCGAAAGCGGGAACCATTGCCGTTCTCCTGCCGGGTGCCTTCTACTGCCTGCGCGAAACAAAGGTGCCGCCGATCGATCTCTTTCGGCAGCATGGCGTCAAAATGGCAATATCCACTGATAGCAATCCAGGCACCTCGCCGACTTTGTCCTTGCGTTTGATGCTCAGCATGGCCTGCGCCTTCTTCCGGATGACGCCACAAGAGGCTTTGCGTGGTGTGACAATTAATGCCGCAACGGCCCTCGGCATTGACGATACCCATGGCTCGCTGGAGCTGGGCAAGGTCGCCGATCTATGCGCCTGGCATATCGGGCAGCCGGCTGAGCTCGCTTATTGGATCGGTGGCAATCCTTGCCGCGACGTCATGAAGAATGGCTTCTGGACCAAGCGCAGCTATTGAGCCGCGATTGACCTGACAACGTCTGTTCCCGGAGCAATGCCCTGGAAAAACGGCCAGGGCTCGACGACGCAGCTTCTATCTGAACCGGCTGCCGACGGTGGTTTCAACTGGCGCGTCAGCATTGCTGAGGTCGGCCAGTCCGGCCCCTTCTCCGACTTCACGGGTTATGATCGGATCATTACCCTGATCGAGGGCAATGGGATGGTGCTGACCTTCAATGACAGTATGGAGCGGCGGATCGACAAACCATTCGCGCCCTTGCCATTCGACGGTGGCTGGAAGACTGATTGTCGCTTGATCGACTGCCCCTTGCGCGATTTCAATCTGATGGTGGCGCGGAAATGGGGACATGGCTTCTTGACGATTCTGCGCCTTGACCAGGGAGAGAACTGCGAGATCGGCGAATCGCCTGCGATTGTCCTGCACGTCTTCAGCGGGGCGGCAGATCTGGATTTGGGAACCGCAAAGGCGACCCTGACGGCAGGCGATACCTTGCACCTTCAGGCAGCACCCGACAGTCTGCTCGTAGCGAAATCGACGGCAATTATCGCCGCCATTTATCTGGAGCCGCGTATATGAGCGATATCTTGACACCTGCCTACGACTTCACGCCGGGTCAATCACCTTTGCTGATCAGCATGCCTCATGTCGGCACCTTGCTGCCCGAAGCCGTCCAAGCCGGACTCATCCCGGAAGCCCTGGACCTGCGTGACACCGACTGGCATTTGCCGAGATTGTATGATTTTTCACCGGCCCTCGGGGCCGGAATCCTGGCGGCGCGGTATTCTCGCTTTGCCATCGATCTCAATCGCCCCTCGGATGACAAGCCACTTTATCAGACGGCAACAACCGGCCTCTATCCCGAGATCCTGTTCGACGGGACGCCGCTTTTTCGCCCCGGCTGCACGCCCAGTGCCGAAGCGCGTCAAACATATCTCGACCAGATCTGGCAGCCCTATCACGACCGCATCGAGCGTGAGTTGACCCGGTTGCGCGCCAAGTTCGGCTATGCCGTACTGTTCGATGCCCATTCCATTAAGGGCGAAATTCCGCGTCTTTTCGACGGGCAATTGCCGGATTTCAATATCGGCACCAATAGCGGCGCTTCTTGCACACCAGAGCTTGCAGCACGGCTGGCGGCAAGCTGTGACGCCCCCGGCTACAGTCACGTCGTCAATGGCCGCTTCAAAGGGGGCTATATCACGCGGCATTATGGGCAACCCGATCAAGGGATCCATGCGGTTCAGCTTGAGCTCGCGCAACGCACCTATATGTGTGAAGCGGCACCCTTCGACTATCTGCCGGCGACCGCTGATCGTGTCCGACCGGCCCTGCAGGCCTTCGTCAAATCCCTGATCGACTTTCGGCCCCCCGCACGGGCATAGACGCCTTATATGTTCGGTAATGCCACTGCGTCCAAGATTGCAGGACACGACAACAACCAGTACTTGCCCGGCCTGGCAAAATCGATCAGTCTTAGTGGATGAGTGAGGATAGCTTCCGCCTGCTTGCTGCGGCTGAAATCGCCAATTTCAAATGCCGGACGCGCGTTTTAGAGCGGCTGCTGTCCTATTGGGATCAGAAGCGCGCAGGGCGCCGCGTGCCGGCCCGATCCGATATCGATCCGATCGATCTCAAATATCTGCTGCCCCATCTCATGATCGTCGATCTGACTGATGGCCCATTTCGTGTTCGCTACAGATTGGTTGGAACTGAAATTGCCCGGGTCGCACATTTCGACTTCACGGGACACTTCCTCGACCAACTGAACTTTGAGAGTGGCGATACGATGGATTGGACCGGGTGCTATCGTCAGGTAGCAGAGAACGGAGTACCGGGGTTTGGGATTGTTCATTGGAAGACAAGCGATGTTTCACATCGTTGGATCGAATTTTTGATCTGCCCGTTGTCACAAGATGAGTCAAGCGTCACCCAATGTATCGCTGCCGAAGACTATGAACCCTTGAATCCGATCGAGCTCGATCGTGTCGGTCATGCCAAGCCACGAGATTGAAGCCATGTCCGCATCGGACCAAAACGTTCCGATAACCGAACAACAGTATCAAGATATCGCGCTTGTCGATCTCTATGACCAACTCAATCCCCTTGGCCGCGACAGTGACTACTTCATCTCGGCCTGTGCCCCGACGACCTATTTCGTCCTCGATCTCGGATGCGGTACAGGCCTTCTGTCTGCCACACTTACGGATCAGGGACATACCGTGTTGGGGGTCGATCCGTCGGAGGCAATGCTGCGGATTGCACGAGATCGGA
>WNFM01254171.1_pt2 | contig 14822 bp, 21 predicted proteins | sample 5400271 | NCBI WGS metagenome assembly WNFM01 (sample SAMN13153352, study PRJNA577476) | soil metagenome | isolation source: 60 cm saprolite on Douglas fir-dominated hillslope | place: USA:California | collected 2013-09-17 | reverse complement strand
CGGCGGGCTGCGTGCGCTGGCATGGCGGGGATTGCGCGGCAAAACCAGGTGCCTTGTCACGGTGAGCGTGGTTAGGTTTCGGGCATGCCGAGTGTGATCAAGTCTGTTTCCTTCGACGCTGCGGATGCGCTCGCGCTGGCCAGATTTTGGGCGGCTGCCTTTGGCTCGGATGTGGATGAGGACTCGACCGCGGACAAGGCGTTCGTTGAGGCTGCGGGCTGGGGCGGCCCGAACATCTGGTTCACCAGGGTTCCTGAGCCCAAGACCACGAAGAACCGCCTGCATTTCGACCTGCGGGCTCCGGGTTCGGTAGCCGCCGAGGTGGCCAGGCTGGAGAAACTGGGTGCCACCATGGTTCGCCGCTATCGCGGCCACACGATGATGCAAGACCCGGAGGGCAACGAATTCTGCGTCGAGCCCGGTCCCGACTAGTAGCGGCGCCACCCTCAGGGTCTGCAGCGGGTGCATCAGCTGCTGGCGCGGCTGGGATACCCAGCAGCGGCATGTGCGGTCGATTCCCCGACCGCGGGCAGCCATCCCACTGCGGCGCAGGTTCGGATCGAGCGCCGCATGATGGCGCCTCGATGCGGCAGGATCGTTGACGTGGCGTCGTCGAATTGGCTCGACCGTTACCGCGAGGGGCAGCGCGGTCTTGTTTGGCACGAGTTGCGTCAACTCGGCAGCACGGTCCGGGAGTCCGACCTTTTCGAGGAGGCGCAGCTCGTCTGCGACGAGATGGCCCGACGGGCGCGTCAGAACGTCGAGGTGATCGTCGAACGACCTCTCGAGTGAGAGGTACCGCTTTTCACTCGAACGACGATGCGCAGACCCCCACGACGCCCCACGTCCCGCCGACGGTCGCGGCGGGAGAGCATGCAGATTGGCTAGAGGAACGCTTCGGCCACGTGCCCATGACCCTTCTTTCGTGGGTGCGGCTAGTTGGAGACGTCTGGCTGGTCGGCACGCACCGGCAGAGGGCCACGTCGGCGTCGGCTGACCCGCTGGTGATCGAGCTAGAGGGTTCGCGCTACGCCAACGCGTCGATCCGCAACTACTTCGAAGGAGAGCTCGAAGCGTGGCACGAATGGGGTGCGCTAGAGCCGGAGGCCGACCCGTTCGTCCTACTGCTTGCGCCGGACAGGCTCCACAAGGAGAACGTCAGCGGCGGCCAGCCTTACGGCATCGTCCTCCCAGACGGCTGCGTCGACGGGCTGTTCATCGGCGAGACGACGATGCCCTTTGTGTCCCCGGCGGGGCCAGATCAAACCGTCACAACACCCGGACCACCACCAGCCGGGGCCAGATCAAGCCGTCCCGGTGGGGCCAAACGAACCTGTCAGAACCACAACGCACGACTCCCGAGCCAATGCACGCTCATCGGCATGACCGAGCGTGAGGTGGCAGGGAGGTTAGGGCTAGCGCAGCGCTGCCCTGCTGGCTGCGAGGGCCGCTGGCAGGTGGTTCGCGGCCAACGCGGCTGGCGGCGGCTTCTGCCTTTACGCGACCGCGCCATGGACATTGTTGATCTTCGCAAGGCCATCTTGGGCGAGGGCTCGGGGGAGCCTGCTAGCGTCAGCCTTCTGGTTCGGGCGGCAACGCCGGGAGTTATCCAGTTATCTGCTGCGGGAGCGCTGTAGCTACCAGCCGCATATACGGCCCGGTCGTGTTTTCGCAGGTAGAGCAGTGTTTGCCGGAGATGCCTGGATGAGCGGGGTGACCATCTGCCTGAACTGCGGCCGTCTCGCGGCAGCCAAGTGTTCGAGGTGTTTTCCCAGGTCAGATGGGTTAACGAGTGCGCCTGGAGGGATTCGAACCCCCGCCCCGCTGCTTAGAAGCTATCCGCGCCTGAGCGCTATAGCCACCAGGAGAAACGCAGACCGCGGCCGAGCGTCATAGCCAAAGTTATCTGCTCACCATTGCGGGCCCTCCGGTGCGCTGGTCAAGGCCTTGACTCAAAGCTATCCCAGTCGGAGCTCGCAGCAAGAGGCTCGGACAGTCTGTGAGACAACCGTGAGAGATCAGTCCAGCCGGACCGGCATGTGTCCTTTGACCGGGGCCTGCCAAGAACAGCGCTAGCCACGTGGCGCGTGGTCTAGGGTCTCGCCATGCGTGACGATGCCATCCGGAACTCACCGTGGACGTGGGACGAGGTGGTGCTCGGTATGTGCGGCTGGCCGAAGATCCTAAGGAGCCCGCCGCGAGAGTCGTGCTTGATGTCGTTGACCGCGACGGTGACCCGGACGTGAACTGGGCCCAGAACATGCGCCAGCGCATCGTCGGAGACGGGATACTCGCGAGGGTTCCGACCCCAGAGGAGTACGACTTCCTGATTGCGCTACGCAAGGATCGCGGCTACGGCAAGGGCGGCTACATAGTCCGCTAGCCCCACGGACAAAGGGCCCCGGTAGCGCCGCCCAAGGGAAGGGGAGACGCCACCGGGGGCCCGGGCCCCTGGTTCAGGAGTGGCTTACTTCACGGCTCGGTGCCGGATAGCTTGCCGGCCAGTTCCTGGCCGGTATGGGCGACGATGTAATGGATGCTGCGGCCGTCTTCGCTGCGGTGCTCAGCGGTCCACAGCCCGAGTCCCAGCGGGTGGGCGCGGATCGTCCAGCCGGGATGCTCGCGGCGGAGGTGCAGGAGCAGATCGGTCGGCGTCTCGGCCGGGATCATGACGAGGCCCCGGCCCGGGAGCGGATCTGCTCGCGCAGGTCGCCAGGCGACTCGCCGTGCACCATGACGGGCGGGGTGCTGCCTATTAAGCGGGCATGCCAGAGGCCGTTGATCAGGCCCTGCCACGCCTCCCAGCCGGGAAACTCCTGGCTGATCGCCCGTATCTGCTCGTCGCGTGCCGCCATCGCGTTGCCGGTCATGACGAGGCATCCCTGCACAGGCAGGTGCCCTGAGCGTGGGCGTTCGGCTGCTCGCACGGCGGCAGGGGCAGCGCAGGCTCCCCGTAGCGGGACAGGAGCTCGTCATCAGGGCCGACTGTGCCCGCCACCAACTGGTAGACGAGGCTCGCCTCCCACGAGCCGGGACGCCCGGCTATCAGCGCCTCGCTGCTGCCCAGCCGCGCCGCTGCCCGGCAGAGAACTGAGCCCAGCCACCCTCCGAAGTCCTGTTCCTCGCTGACTGCGGTGACGATGGCCTCTACGGCTGCGTGGGTGTGGCCTGCCACCTCGGGCGGACGGCCGGGGAGGGCGCGGATCATGGCGGCCACCTCGGCAGTCTCCTCGGCAGTCTCCTCGGCCAGGCGGACGGCGCTCCGGGCCTCGGCCTCGCCGGGCTCAGGCCGGGCGTTGGCCACGTCAGCGAGATCGGTGATGATGCTCTGAATGGTGGCGATCACCGCGACGTTGGCGGGCAGCCCCGCGGTGCTGGGGTAGGTGAGCGGGTCTCGCGCTGGCGCGGTGTCCTGTCGGACGGGATCATGGTTCATTAGCCGGGGCTCCTTCCCGGTCAGGGCCCGGTTTGGCGTTCACACCGCCGACCGGGCCCGCTGATTGGGGGGTGGTTCACGGTCGTCTACCGTGTTTACAACACCATACGACGAGTTACAGCGAATACCAGGACATCATGGGAGATGATGGCAACTGGTAGACAAACAGCGCCTGGTAGACGTACCTGCGGCTGCTGGCCCCGATACGGTCGGCAACCGTGGCGGATCATGAGGGGGAGGGCATCGACCACGCCTCTCCCGTCCCCTTCTATGAGCAGCTGACCGCCATCCTGCGGCGCGAGATCGCCTCGGGCCGCCTGCCGCCCGGCAAGATCGAGGGCGGGGAGGACCGGCTGGCACAGCGCTACGGCGTGTCGCGGCCGACCGTCCGCCGGGCGCTGGACACGCTCAAGGCTGAGGGCCTGGTCACCACCTCGCGGAGCAAGGGGACGTACGTCCTGAGACCGGAGGATCGGCGTCCGCAGCGGTAGCTGCGGGCATGGGGAAGCTGCGCCCAGCATGTGGGGCCCCCTGCGGCTATGGCAACGGGGGACGAGTGAGGCGTAAGCCACCCCCGTTTTGTCGTACCTGCTCGGCAGACTCTCATCCATGAGCATGTACTTGACCTTGCTGACCAGCGGTGGACTCATTGCAGCAGGCGCAGTGGCAAGCGGTTTGCTGACCAACTGGCAGGGCGCTAGACGGGATAAGCGCAGGTACAAGCACGAGCGGGAGACAGCCCGGGAGGCCCGGTACCAGGAACGGCTCGACCAGGCATACATCGCGCTGGGAGAGTACTTGTCCCGCTTCGGGGACTGGGCACGGTCGGTGCATCCGTTCCTCGGCCCGGTTCCCGCGCCGGATCCGCTGCAACCTGGGGAGCGGTGGCACATAGAGGCGCTGGTCACGGCGTACGGCAGCGAAGAGGTCCAGCGGCTACTCGATCGGTGGGGCGAATGCGCCCAGCGAATCGAGAACGCCGACATCGTGATCCGGATGGCCAGCGAGTCTTGCGACCCGGGTGCGCTTGATCAGGAAGCGCTCCGGGAGAAACACGCGCTCGAAGACTACCGGAAGGCGATGCAGGACGCCGCTGACGCGATCCGCGCCCAGATACGGCGGGAGCTGGCACTTGGCGCGTCTCACCGCCCGTAGCGCAGAAGGCCTGAAGCTTATCGGCCCGGCCTCGTCCGCGGGCTTCCAACGGCAGCCCCCTGCCTAATGCGGTAGCCCGGTCGTGGCGCGGCTGGTAAAGCACCGACCGGCATGCGGGCTCCCGGCATGCGATCTTCCGGTGCCCGCTGCCCCGCGGCTGCGCCTGCCGCTCGGGCTCGCATTGGCATGGCATCCATGACACCCCGGTTATCCTGGGTACAAACATGAGGAAATTGGACATTGCCCAGGTCGTGGCGTCACGGACGCGTCCGCGACGGGAAGCGCAAGAGCGGCAGCGACGAGAGGTTGTCTCGAGATGAGCACTGCGGAACCGTCCGCGCCGCAGACAGCCGACTGCAGCGACGGAGGAGGAATGGACAAAGCGGGGCCGTCACCCGCCGTCGCTGACGCCTGTCGGCGACCCCGGATTACGTTGGAGTGATGGTTTAGGATCTGACCGTTGACCAGTGAGGCTTGTCTGGAAGGGACGTTGGCGTCGGGCCGGTCGAGCCAGTGCGGTACTGCCCGCCGGTCGGGCTAGGAGTCGGTCGAGCGCGGGCAGCGGGCACGGGAGCGGCCACGACCACGGCCACCCGAGGCCGCATTCGCGGCGCCCGCCGACCCGCTGAGATGATGAACTTTGGCGACCTGACGCTCGACGCCCGGTGAGGAGGCACGATGGTGGCACAGCAGCGAGCACCCGTGTTCGAGCTTCACATCCGGCCGATGTTCCGGTTGCTCGAACGCGAGCACATGACGACCCAAGCGCAACCTCATCCTTGAGCACCTGCGCGCCGAGGGGCTCCAGAACATGCCCGGCGTGCCGGTGGGGGGCCCCTGGCCCGCCGAATGGATCACCCTGTTCGAACGCTGGGCCGCCACAGGCTCCGATGCCGAGCCCGGACACCATCTCGTGCTTGCCAAGCCGGACGGCCCCTACGAGGTACGGACACTCACCGGGGACCTGCGGCGGCTGACGGCGACGGTCACCGCACCCACGGGCGGCTGCCGGGTCTGGTTCGGGCTCGACACCGTCTCCAGCGGTCAGCGCGACTACACACTGCATCTGGAACCCGCGTTCCCCAGCCAGCCGGCGAACCCCACGCCAGTAGAGGCCAACGAGTTCTTCGCCAAGGGCAACACGACGAAGGTCGTCATCCGCGATGCAGACGGCACTCACGAGGTGCCGATCCCCTGAGCTGCGGTCAGTCGACCGTGCCGCCGGAGAACTCTGCACCGTCGAGTTGGACGGTGCCGCCGTTCAGGCCTTGCCAGGACACCACCGCGTCCTTCCTGAGGTGCCCGGCGATGACACCTATCACCGGGTGTTCCGGCTGCTTGGCGGGTCTGGCTGCACTGCGGAGTTGATTCGCCTGGCGAGCTGGTCGCCGTATTCGTCAAGCAGTCGTTTGAGGTCGGCATAGCGGCGCAGTGGCCGCGCGTTTTTGAACCTGACGACACGTTGGGCTGCGAGCAAATACGAGGAAACCTGGAATGCGTCGGAGCAGGAAGCTGATATGGGAAGTTATGCTAATCAAGAGACTGCCGACGAGTTTTCGCGCCGCGTTGAGCACCTTTGGCCAGACGACTACAACTGGATGCTCCGCGCCGCCGTTGTGCGGGACGCAGTTACTGCTTTCGAGGTTTATTTGGAGATTTGGAGAAGAGCCTTGATGAAGTACTTGCCCGCAGGGCTAGGGTCCAGGTAAGGAGGCGGTGGCCGCACGAGTCTCCACCTTGGCATATCTTGGCGCGGGGTCACGGCATGATAGGGAATGAAGTCGCAACCGATCGAATAAAACACATTCGCGCCTTGCGGCACACGCTCGCCCATCAGCGCGGCGAGCTACGGACAGAGGAAATGCGTAAAAAATTCGCGGTCGACTTTGTACTTGCTACGGACGTAGATAGTGGCGAAGAAATCTGGGATCGCGCGTATGTCGGCGGGAAAGTGCAATTGACCTCTGACGTCGTCAGCGTGGTCCTGGATGATCTAGGGTCGGCTGTTCGTTCAGCTGACAAGCGGGTATGGGCGATTGCCTGGGGTAGAGCCGCAGCTCCTCAACTGGACGCCCTGAGGGAGCAATACGAGAGGCGATCTGCGGACTCTTAAGCTCGTCGGTGGTCATCAGCTCTGTCGGCGTAGGCGTCACAGAGCCGCGTCCTGGTCATAGTGGACAGCCGAGATGACCCCTGTAAGGTGATCCTGCGGTGCCGTTGCTGTCATGGCTGGTGTCACCGACCGCCTGATCCGTCGCAAGATTTCGCCCGTCCAGATCAGTCCGTGGTTGTCGGATTGGCCTGCTAAAGATCTTTAAAGGCAGAGGTTACGGGCGGCGTACGGTACGGTGCCTGGAATCGTGAGGCCTGCTGGCCGTGATCGCAGATTCATCGGGTAGCGAACGGCGCGTGACGCGGGCCTGCCGGAAGAGAGACTGGCAGGCGTGGTTCCGGATGGTTTCGTTCGTGCCCTCGATGGCTTCGAGGCCGTGGTCGCTGGGGTGCCCGCGGGCCGCTGGGACGCGCCGTCGCCGTGCGAGGGCTGGTGCGCCGCCGACGTTGCGGGTCATGTGATCGGTGCGCTGCGGGCGATCCAGGCTCGCGCGGCGGGCGGCCCCGTGCCAGGCGCCGCGGCTGAGCCGCGGTCAGTGGCGGGTGACGATCCGCTGGCGGCGTGGCGGGCGGCGCGAGCGGACATGATGGCGGTGCTGGAGCCTGCGGCCCTGGCCCGGTCTGTGCCGTTGCCGTGGGGCGGGCAGATGCCGCTGGGTGAGTTCGTGGAGCGGTATCCGCTGGAGATCGTGGTACATACCTGGGACCTGGCGCAGGCCACGGGCCAGGCTGTCGTGCTGGATCCGGGCCTGGTGCGCGGCGTGCTGGTGACGGCCCGGCAGTTCGCTGCCGCGGGGCGGGCGGCGGGCTTGGTCGGCCCCGAATGCGCCGTGGCTGACGACGCCGGGGACCTGCCCCGGCTGCTGGCGATCTTTGGCCGTACCGTAACCCCGACCAGTAAAGATCTTTAGTCAGGGTGGCGGACGGTGGCCCGGTCCAGTTGCATCCAGAGTCATCCACGTCCGTTGTTAGCAAATCCGTTAGCAAGATCGCTCGCTGACCCGTTTGCAAGGAGGGCTATCGTCCGCAGCGGTGCAGGAGGTAGCCGAGTGCGCAGCTGGCGGGAATCAGCGCGGCAGGCACCAGGTTGATGGGCACCCGGGCGACGCGAGGAAGGTGGCCTGGCTCGTCTTCGACATCGGCGCCGGAGATGGCCAGAGCCGGGAAGAACGGCACCCATGCGATCGCGGAAAGCAGCGCGGCGGTGGCCACGGCCATGTCGTGGTCGCTTGCTTGCTGGCCGGGCCGCCACAGCAGCCATAGTGCAAGGAGCTGGGACCCGGCCACCGTTCCCCACCCGGTGGCGTTATGGAACCGGGCGTGCGGCGGCCAGGCCGGGTTGAAGACATGGGTGGAGTTGAGATCGGCCCGCCCGGTGCCGATGATCGTGCCGATCGCCGCGCCGCTGAGGATCAGACGGCTAATTCTCATGCCCGTAGTTGTCCTTCCGGCCGGTCCGGCGCGCTGGCAGGGCCCTTGGCTGTGCTGCGGATGCGTGTGGCGGATCGGGCTGCCTGGCGGCGCGATAGCTCGCGGGGCAACAGCGGAAGCGCCCGCATCGCGATCCGGTAGGCCCGGCCGGGGAAGACCAGCGGCACCCCGCGGTCAAAGCCCGCCAGGGCCTCGCGCGCACACTGGGCCGCGCTGATCCGCAGGAACTGCGGCGGGCCGCCGGTCATCCCGCCCGCCGACCCGGCGATCTGGTCGAACTCGCTGTCCACCGGGCCGGGGCAGACCTGGGTGACCACCACCCCGGTGCCGGTTAGATCCGCGCGCAGTGCCTCGCTAAAACCGTCCATGAAGTGCTTGCTGGCCGAATACGCCGCAGCCGCGGGCATCACCGTCAGCCCGGCCCCGGAGCCCATGTTCAGCACTCCCCCTCGCCCGCGGTCCACCATCGCGGGCACCAGGGCCGTGGTCAGCTGCGCGACCGCCAGCACATTGGTGCGCAGCACGCTCCGGACCCGCGCCCAGTCCGCCTGGTCGGCCAGTGCCTGATCGCCGACGCCAGCGTTGTTCACCAGGACATCCACCGCCCCGGCCTGCTCACCTGCTTCGGCCAAGGCCCGGTCCACATCCTTCTCATCGGACAGATCGACGGGCAGGGTCAGTACCTGCAGCTGCGGGTGCCTTGCCAGCAGGCTGGTCCGCAGCTCCTCGAGGCGCGCGGCTCGCCGGGCCAGCAAAATGAGCGCCCTGGCCCGCGGCGCGAGCTGCACCGCCAGCTCACGGCCGATCCCCGCCGAGGCGCCGGTGACCAGGACGGTGCCGCCATCGATTGGAGGACGCGCGGTCTCAGCCACGATCACATCTTCCGTCCGCTGATCCGCCGATTACAAGATTGCAGGCTGAGCCTGGCTGCGGCTCGCGAGCCACGGTCGTGTGGTATCGAACGGTGCTTTGCTGTCCGTCGGCGTCCCGCTCCTAGGCTGCGCCTTTGCCTGCAAGGTGTCGTGCGCCGCATTAGCAGCTCGGGGCACAGTTGTTCGAATCGGTTCAAGAAGGACCAACGTCCTCGGTCGGTCCGCCGTGCACGACATCGCACGGCGTTGAACTGCAACCCGAATTGCAACCACGCGCCCTATCGGGCTCGGCTGCCGGGTACCCGGCCGACTTCGATGAGGGGTCAGCCGAGCACCCGGACTAGGGGTCGTATCAGCTCCTGTTCAGCTCTTCAGACAGCTCTGCGAGAGCCGCGCGGATCTCCTCGACAAGGGTGGTCACATGACCAGCTCCCTCATCGATCTTCTTGGTGGCGGCGGTGAAGCAGCTCCGGGCGGACTGGTGCCTGGCGAGCGCCTGGCGGGCTTTGGTGAGGGCGGCCTCGACGCGTCCGGCGTCGATCGTCGTTCGGTCGCTGGTGAGATTGCGGCGGCAGACCCACCGGGCCCAGGCGTAGCCGAGCTGGAGGGCGTTGTCGTCGGGGTCCTCTTTGTCGTAGACCAGTACGGCCCGGTTACCCGACCAGGAGAAGGGAAGCGGGTTCGGGGAGTGTTCGGTCCGGCTGAAGACGGCTATGGCTGCCTGGGCGGCGTGGTTGTCCATGGCCTTGGCCAGCTCGTCCATGGCCTTGGTCATGCTGAGGTGGCGGTCTTTGCATTCGAGGACGAATCGGGCCTCCTCGCCGCAGGTGTCCTCGGCGTTGACGGTGACCAGGTAGTCGCCTTTCTGGGTGCCGGTCAGGCCGGTTCTCCTGCCTACCGGCTCGGCGATGTCTCCGTGCACAGAAGCGATGGACGCCAGGCCGTGCTGGAGCATCGCCTCGTAGGTAAACCCCTTGATGGCGGTCAGCTCGGTGGTTTGGGCTCGCGCCCTACCGGCTGCGACGGCTATAGCCAGTTCTCGGAGCTGCTCGTCCTGGTCGCGAGCCACTTGCTTCACGGTCTCTAGGATTTCCCGCTTGGCCTTGCCCAGGGCACTGTTGGGAGTATCGGGGTCCAGTGCAGACCGCACCCTGTGGTCGAGCTGCTGGACGACGCCGTCGAAGATGGCATCGATCTTGGCGATGGCGCTGGACTTGGAGTCGGGGTCGAAGGTGTTGTCGAGCATCGCTTTCAGCCCGGTCCTGGTCTGGTCGAGGAGCCGGGTCAGCGTCCCGTTTTCCCCGTCCAGCAGGTCGGAGCTGACCTGGCCTATCTGGGATACTGCGCTGCCGAGCGAAGCATCAAAGGTCCTGGCGAGGCCTTCGAAGCGGCGTTCGATTACCTGTGCCTCCAGGTCGGTTCCGGCGATCAAGGTTGCCTGGGCTCCGATGCGCAGGATGGTGTGGGTGATTTCCTCGGGGTCGTCAGCGTCGGCGAGGACGCGGTGAACATGGGGGTCGGTCTCGATGAAGTCGATGATCTGCACCTCGCCGTCGAGTACGAGGAGATGCTGCTGGGGCTGAGGGAATTGCGCGGTATTCACCACGGGCTCCTTTTCCTGGTCTGACCAGGGGTTGGGGCCGGTGCCGCGGGTACCCTGAGATGTGGAATCGCCGCACACGCGGCACTGGCCTGCTGATTTGTCAGTGGAGCCGGGAGGGCTCGCTCTTGCCGGGGCGAGCCCTCGTCCGTCTCTGGAGCAGTGTCACACGGGGCGGGGAGTAGCGATATGAGGGAAAAATGTAAGCTGAAGCTCCATGAGTATCAGTCCGCGGGTGCTGACCGAGTTGCTCGGGAGTGCGGGGTACCCGATCACCGAGCGCCGCCTTACTGACTGGCGGGCCAAGCGGTGGATCCCCGACGTCTGTAGGGCAGAGCGCCCGGTCGGGACGGGACGCGGTGCCCACTACGAGTGGCCGGACAGCGAGATCATCGCCCAGGTCTTCACTCTGCTCAGCATGCTCGAGCTGCGAGGTCGGATGGAGACCGCCAGCGTCCTTGCATGGTTCAGCGGCTTCGACGTCCCACGCGATGACATCCGGAACCTGTGGGTCGCCTTCGAGGCCCTCCCCTGGGAGAAGACCCTGCGATCGGCGCTAGCTGGCGAGGAGGGCTCGGTCCAGGATGCCGTGGACATTCTCGTCACCGGAGAGCGACAGAAGCAGCGTAAAAAGAAGGACGGATACTCGGACGGGTTCGTCGACGCCATCGCGCGTATGGGCGTTGACCCGGCTTTCGATGCTAGGACGCACCTGTCGCGCGAGCGTGTTGCGAAGATTCTCGCGGGCGACGTCCCGAAGCTTGTCAAGCACGGGGCTGAGATTGCTCCGATGCTGTCCGCAGACGTCGTCCGAAGCCTCGCCATTCTGGTGCAGGACTACTGGTCGGCGCCGCGGCTGATGGAAGTGATCCAGAGTATCCCCGACGAGGTGCTCACAAAAGCACACGCCGACGTCAGGTTCCTGCTCAGTCCATACCGTGCGTGGGTGGAGTCGTCCGTGAGCAAGATAGCGGGCGGCTTCCTTACAGACTTTGAGCCCTCTCTGCTGTGGATGGGGCCACGTCTGGCTTGGCAGGTGGGTCGATTCCTGATGCGACTGGACGTTGCACTCCGGCGCCTGGGCTACGGGGATGAGGTCGACGCAACCATCGCGATGCTGCGAGGCCTCGCTGCCAAGGCTGAGACGCACGAGGTTGTGAGGGTGCTCGTTCAGAAGCCTCTGGCCTTGCTGAGGACGCGTCGAGCGCGCTTGCCCAGGGGCTCATGAGGGATCCCGCCTATGACAAGGCAGCGGAAATTTTCCAGTCCATCGGCCCGGCGCTCAAGGTCCTGTGGCTGCCGCGCCTCCAACTGGCGCTTGCCGAGGCGGCAATGGAAGGCATCGAGAATCCGGCAGCGTCAACGGTTTGACATCGTAGCCCAACTACCGACGATTAGAGACGCTTGCTCCGAAGGGAAGCTCTTAAGACAAAGCTGGTAGTGCCTGTGGAAAGCACCGCCACCGCGACCAGCTTGGAAGATCGGTAGGGCAGCCTGGCGCAGTCATCAGCCTGAACGGCGGTCCTGCTCAGCGGGCGAAGAGGGCAGGTGAATGACCGTGACTGACCGCTGGTCGCTGTCGCGCATGGCACGGGTGTGGCACGGCTGGCCGGTCGGGTGACCTCTTCCGTGTCAGAGTGTTGTGACCTCGCAGAGGATAGCGAGTTTGCCGCTGTGACCTGGGGCTTGCTACGGCAAGGGTCCGCCGCTTTGCCCTGGTTGACCTGGGGATTCCTGGGCGTTCTAGGGCCGCTGTAGGGTCTGGCCCTAGTGCCATTACTGGTCCGCTGGCATGCGCATTTACCTGCGAGCTTTCGAGCGAAACAGCAGGCCGAGCAAGCCAGCGAAGGTAAGCACCACGAGAATGCCACCGATCCACATCGGCGATAGCACCCACCACCACGACCAGGTGATGATCCTCGTCATCTTGAGCACTATAAACGTGATCAGCGCGATGTCGCCGATCGGGCCCGGAATGCTTATGCGTCGCAGCGTTTTCCGTGTCGGTAGCTCTATCCGGATGCTGAACACCCCGCCAGGGTACGGCGCCGGTCTTGAGCTGCGCTATGCCCGCCCAGACCCGTCGCACACGGTGCAGATCATAGGCGTGCAAGTGTGCGCGGTCCCGTTGCAGGTGCATCCGGGAGCGGGCACCAGGCCGCCGCCCTTGCACGCAGCGCACTTGCCGTATGCGGCCTTGCCGTGCTCGTGGTCCTGGTGCTCGTCGGCCCACGCCGTGGCGCAGGTCCAGTGACAGGGCTTGCCCCGCGGTGACCGCATGATCGCGGGCTGGCGGCAGAGGACGCAGGGCGCAAGATCTTTGGCTGCTGTCCATCCCTGCTGGCTGAGCTTGGTGGTCATCGGGTCCTCCGGGGCCGTGCTGGTGGCCTCCCACCTGGTGGCCTTCACCCGATAGGCGCCGATCACTGCCCGGAGCGGGAGCCGTCAAGGGCCTGGTCCGCAGGACTTCCAAGAAGCTTTGGCCGTGCAGAGACTCCACGCGCGCGAGGTTTATGTGAGTGAGGAGGGGCGCGGCCAAAGGATCTTGGAACCCTTGACGGCTCCCGTAGAGGGCTGATAATCCCGCGCCGGGTGAAGGCCGCCCCGCCCCCGACTCATGCGATCGAGTGGGCCAGCATCCGCCGGATTCAGCCGAGCTGCCAGTCGATGGCCGGTATCCGTTGCGCCAGGCCCGCCAGCGCACGCTGGGAGAGGCCCGGTTCGCCAAGCGTCATGATGTGCGCCATTCCTTGGTCACCTGCGGCAGCGGCGGCCGGGATCCAATCGAGCATGGCCTGGATCCGCTGCGGGACCGCGTAGAGGATCTGGCGCGCGTCGAGCCCGCCGTAGGCCGCAGCGATGACTCGTAGCCGCTCGGCAGCGGCCCCGGGGCCGGTGTCGCGCCACAGGGGCACGCAGTTCCACGCGATGAAGGCTAGTTCGAGCAGCGGCGTCGTTGGTCCTGCCAGGTCCCAGTCGAACACGCCCACGACTTCGTCACCCTCAAAGCACACGTTGTAGGGCGCGATATCGTTGTGCCCGATCAACGACGGGTCGGCTACCGGGAAGAATCGCCACGGGCCAGCGTGGGTGAAGCCCGCCACAACGTCGTGGAAGGCGCGCGTCCATCCGACCAATGACACGACCTGCCCGATGCTGAGCGTCTCGCTGTCGCCGTCGAGCACGCGACCGGGCAGGTAGGACAGCACCTCACGTCCCTGCTCGTCGTACCCGAGAACGCGGGGAACGCTGGGTACCCGGTTGTCGAGGTAGCCGAGCAGTGCGTGCACGGCCTCGGTCCACGGTCCCGTGGGCCGATGCACCGTGTCACCGATGCGCATTGCTCCCCCGACGCTGCCCGGCAGGTGTACCTCCATACCGTCCTGGCCGGAAACGGATGGACCCGGCTGGACCTCCTCGCCCACGAGATGATGGTAGCGACCCGGGCCGAGTCTCCCGGCCGCGCTGGATTCGGCCCGGTCCGGGGCCGCCTTGAACGCGGTGACCGCAAGCTGGACACTTGCAGCGAGAAGACGGCTCTGCGCCGCCGCATGCCTCTGCGCGCCGAGTGAGCCGAACTGATCGTGCGGTCGGCTGTGGCGTGGGGCCGGCGCGCGTCGGCCGGGCCTTCCGAGGCAGAGGCCGGACGCTGGCACCGGCCCGCGGCGCCGCCTTGATCATAGGAGCGGATTAATTCGGCACTCAGCGACCCCAGGGAGGCTGCTGGCCAGCTGCGGCAACGACGACACGGTGCGGGCGCACTGCAGGAAGTTCGCCAGTTATCTGCTGTCCCAGCGCTGTAGCTAACGGCCCTGGCTGCGCTGACCCACGTTTCCGCAGCTAGAACCGCAGGTCCGTGAGCTATGTGGGGTGGGGGCGGTGACCTGCTGCCTGGGCCACCCGCCGACCGCAGCAGCCGGAAATCGTTGCGTTTTCCCAGGTCAGGGCGCGCCTGGAGGGATTCGAACCCCCGTCCCGCTGCTTAGAAGCTATCCGCGCCCCAGCGCCATAGCCACCAGCGAAAACCCAGGCCAGCTGCGAGCGTCGTAGCCCAAGTTATCTGCTCACCCGTTAGACGTGGCCGCCGCCTTTTCTGCTGGGCGGGCCCCGGGACGCTGCGCCGCTCACGAGGAGTCGGCTCATGGGCTGTGCTGTTCGAGGCGGGCGATGAGGGCCTGGGCGTCGGCGGTGGCTTGGGCGGCGCCGGGGCCGACAC
>WNFM01024038.1_pt1 | contig 14825 bp, 15 predicted proteins | sample 5400271 | NCBI WGS metagenome assembly WNFM01 (sample SAMN13153352, study PRJNA577476) | soil metagenome | isolation source: 60 cm saprolite on Douglas fir-dominated hillslope | place: USA:California | collected 2013-09-17 | reverse complement strand
GTCCCCCGTTTCCGTTGCTGGGACGCTGCTTCGAAGTTCTGCCGCTTCGCAATCACCAGCCCACAGTTTGGTGCCTTTGACCGTCCCAACGAACTTGCACCCAGGCGAGCCCTTCGGCTTCATCTGCACCAACGGTTTGTTGCCGATCTTGGGAGTTTGGGCGAATGCGGTTACTGAAAAGCAGATCGCAACGAGAATGAGTAAGACCTTCATCGTCATTTCCCCTTCGCCTTAAGCCCTCGGAGTGTCGGGCGTGAGCTGACGCCTTTCAGAGAAACTCTTTGCGAACGAAATCCAACGATCTCCTGAAGTATCTTGCGCCGGTCCGGCCCGGGAGGAAGCTTGCGACCGACCGGCCTAAACCGGAGTAACAAAGCTCTGCGTGCTCCGACATTTGGTGCATTCATAGATGTGATGTACGAAGCCCGGTTTGTCCGGTTCGATGCAGGAAAAGCGCATCTTGGAGCCGCACTTCACGCACTTAGGGTCTTTGTCGAGACCCTGTACATCGTAGCTCTTCGGCATGCTCGGACCCCATCATTGGAGTGCTGGCAGCCTGCAAGCTACGGTTCCACAATCATTGCGGCAAGCAACCAGAATGTGCTCTGCACAGGCGGTGCACCCTTCTGCTTGCGATCACCGCGTCGCTTACACCGCCCGTCATGGGCTTATGCCGCCGCGCGGTCCTCTTTGTCTGTCCCGCGCGCCACGATCTTCAACGCATCGTCGGGCAATGGCCGCTGCCGCGCCTTGGCCTCATCCCACGGTGCGCGCATCCAGACGTCCCGCTCTTCCTCTGTCGTCAGGATCACCGGCATCGCCTTGGGGTGTATTGGCTCGACGATCGCGTTTGGCGCCGTCGTCAGGAAGCCGTAGACGAGATGCGGGCCAGGGACAGGCTTCGATTTGGTACCGCGGTCGCCGCGGAATTCGGTCCAGATCCCGCCGAAGGCAAATAACGGCCGATCGTCATTGAGCGCGAACCACACGACGTCCTTCTTGCCCGTCGCGGGGTTAGCCTCTGGGGCGTACTCCGCAAAGCTGTTCGCTGGGACCAGACACCGGTTTTCCGGCTTCAGCCAGCCCCGCCAGTGTGGTGACGTCGTGTTGCGGATATTGGTGACGGGGTAACCGCCGGCGCGCGGTGGTGGCGGCATTCCCCAACGCATCATTGTCAGCTCGCGCTCGGTGCCTGCGTTGCGGATCACCGGCGCCGGAAAGTCGGGAAAGACCCCTGGCATCGGCGGCAGGTTGCCGACGTAGCGGTTCAAGACTCGGAATAGGCCGATGATCGCGGCTTGGTTGGTGGTGATGCTGTAGAGATTGCACATCAGCCGCGCTCTTTCGGGCGCGCTTGCGACCCGCGATCGATGGTGCTGGCCCTTGGAAAGAAAAGAGGCCGCCAACCGAGACAGCCTTAGGGGATTGGCGGCCAGTTAGTTAGCCAGTGAACCCTGACTGTGGCACCACCATGCGGCCTCTTCTGACCTCCAACCATTATGCACTGCATAGTGCATGCACGCGAGGTAGTCGTGGCGGCCGCAACTCTCGCCGGCGGATTCAAGCGGCGCAGAATAAGCATACTTGAATTCGTGAAGCAACTCGGGCTTTCCAGTGCCGCAGTCGATGCGATCAAAACTGAATTGAGAGGAACTGGTGCTGCAGAGGAACTTTTTCGTTTCGATGTGGATGAGTTCAAAAGCCATATCGGCTATCGGTCTGTTGAGTTGAGCAATGGCGGCATGCTTACCGCAGAAACCGACAAGTTCGAGAACGTTTTCCACAAGGAAGAAACTGGTAAGGGAAGGGTCCGCTTCTCGACCGAGGGTGAGATAGTGAACGAAAAGCTTAGGAAGTCTCGATGACGAGACTGGCGGAAGCCTATCAACGCCGATTCGAATCTGCTTTGGTGCCAGTCGCAAAGGCGCTGGAACATCATTTGCAGGACTTGTTCGGCCGCGAGGCTCGGATTGATCGCATAACGGCCCGACCTAAATCGGTAGATCGATTTCTTGTCAAAGCCGAAACGGCGATTGACGGCAAGAAAAAATACTCTCAGCCATTGCAGGAAATTCAGGACCAACTCGGTGCAAGAATCATCACTTTTTATAAAGCGGATGTAGATCGCATCAAAGCGCTAGTTATAAAGTATTTTAAGGCCATCGAATCCAAAGAATTGGTCCCAGATTCCGAATGGGAGTTCGGCTACTTCGGACACCATCTTATCTTGCTTGTTCCGTCCGACGCGATCGATCCGTCAGTCGATAAATCTTTAGTGCCTCGGTTTTTTGAGTTGCAGGTAAAAACGCTTTTTCAGCACGCTTGGTCCGAGACTAACCATGACCTCGGATATAAGCCCGCTGACCTCTGATGAAAAAAGAAGACTTGCGTTCGCGTCGGCTCAGGCTTGGGGAGCAGACCGCGTCTTTGACGAGTTGTTCAGGGAACGGCAAACCCCACCAGCTCCAACATAAACCAGTCGATTTGAAAGCGGTTATTCCGAATGACAGGCAGCGAGATTCAGGAAGCTATATGTAACGCTCTGGCTAAATCTTTGGGCCCGGACAAGTCGTGTCTGAATGGAATATGCGCAAGGGTGCCACGGATGCGTTTCAAGACGCCGCGTCGTATGCGCCCCGAGTGGATGTTGCCATCGGTCCGTTTAATCTATCCTTTCAAAACCAGGAACGGGATGCCGAGCGGATACGGACGTTCGACCACCCGCTCGTCGAACAGCTCAAGCAGGTGGTATGGCGACAAAACCACGGGGGCGTACCCAGCGCTTCTTTACTACCGGGAAGCCATGTTCTCATCCTGATCTACAGAATAAGCGAAACAAATCCGCCTACGGTTCAATGGTATGGGCTTGATCAAGCAAGGACCGTAGCGACGTACAACCTCGATGCGCCCTGGTGGGCCGTCGATCAAGAGATCCGGCGCCTAATGGGCTAAATCGGCCAGGATGTGCAATAGCTGCAGTAGGTCAGTGGCTGACTTCTTCCATAACAACTGATTAGCGAATGAACGGTGTTCGTGTAATGAGGACTATGGAATTCGGCGCCTCTGGGATGACGGGGCGCGCTTGGGCTGTGATTTCGCGCTCCCGCCGAACGAGGCCGCTGCGCGGGCTGCGCTATCCAAGCGGGCGCTGCTCCACTCCTGTTTGATTAGGTTGATCATCGCGCGGGCATAGGGTGCTGAGTGTGGCAGTACTTCTTTGCTTGTACATCGGTGCCTGGTCAGTTCCAGGTCGCAGACGCGATCCCTGTTCCGGTGCCCGCCGGCGTGCGGTAGGCGGATAGTATTCCGACCGGTTTTTGGCGGGATGCTCGGGCATCGCAGCCGTCATCACCCAGTTCAGGATCTCGGACGAACCTGAGTTCAGTTCGTTGCGGGAGAGCGCTCGGAGGGTGGCAGCATCCTTCCGCTTGATGGCATCCAGCACCTTGCGGTCGAGCGTCTCGTCGACGACGAAATGGCTCAGGCCCCGACCGGCCGCGACCGCGATCCCCAAGTCGCGTCTTGAGCGGTTGATCACGGATGCGAGGGTGCGCCCGCAGCGGCGTGCGTTCGGCGGATAATAGATGTTGAGCAGGACCGGCACGACGGGAATGGGCTTGTTGCGGAACAGCCATTCGATAATGAAGCCGTAGGCGTGACCGAAACCGGCCTTGAGCGGATCCTCAACCCTGGCACGCAGTTCGCGACCGGCGGCTGATGGCGCTACAGCGTCTCCACCGCCCTCCGAGGGACGCTCACGTCCTTTCGGGGCTGCGAGCGCGCGCCGTCGGCCGGTCGTCAGGCTTTGGCATCTGGCCCAGTGCTTTCTCCAGGATCCAGCGCGCAGTCGCGCGCACCTTTTCCAGGTCGATGGCGTCGCCTTCGAGCAGCCACTGGATCGCGATCCCCCGGAGCATTCCCACGAGAACGATGGCAATCGTTTCGGTATTCACTTCGCGTGGGTGCTTTCCGATCCTGGTTTCGTCGATGCTTTGCTCAAACGCCTGCCGCAGCTGAAGATTGTGCTCGGCATAGTCGGCGCGATCGGGCGATTCCAGGGTCAAGGCTTCGGTTAGCAGGATATAGAGCGCACGTCCGCCCTCGTCGGCGTGGGAGACCCAGTCCAGATAGGCATCGAATGCGTCGGTCGGGCGTCGCGCCGAGGCATGTGGCTCCCATGTGTCGTGGGACTGTTGGCGTATGGTCATCCTGATGTTTCGGATGAACTCGGCGCGTGATCCAAACCGGGCTCCGGCCATCGCATGGCTGAAGCCGGAACATCGTCCGACTTCCGCCAGCGAGAAGTTCGAGCCCCGTCTGGCAATCAGGCCGACGGCGCTTTTCAGCAGCTGCTCGTCCGAGGCGGCGCGCCGCTCCTGCTGGGTGCGTTTCGATTTGGTGGTGATCGCGGGGCGCTTTGGCGGTTGAGTTTTTTTGCGTGCTGTCATTCCGGGCGTCACCTGCGTTGGCCGACGTCGTTGCTGCGAGCCTTAGAGCCCTTGCGAAGGCGAGTCAAACATGATAGTAGTTGATAAACAACTAAGATAATTGTGCATCTGCTGCTCCATTCGCCGTCGGCGATCTGAGGGGTTGCGGTGAGATGCGGAGAACGACCAACGCTAAGCGGAGAGGAAAATGTCCAAGAGTACGAACGGCGCGACGCAGCGCACCGCCGTCTACGTCAGCGGGATGAGTTTCAGGGGAATGCCGGTTCCGTTCGGGAGTCGTAAAGGCCCGCTGTTCGCCTCGAGTGGCATTCCGGGCGGCGATCCAGAGACAGAGGTGTTTCCTGAAGACGGGGCCCTTCAGGTCAAGTTCCTGTTTGCAAATATCAAGCGCGGGATTGAGGCAGCTGGCGGCAGCCTCGAGGACATCATCAAATGCACCTTCTATCTTCGCGATGAAGAGATTCGTCAGCACATCAATGGAAGCTGGGAAGCGTCATTTCCGGACCCAGCCAGCCGTCCGGCGCGCCACACGCTGATGCTCCATAATTTCCCGCGAGAGATCGCCGTCATGGCCGAATTCCTCGCCGTTCTTCCCGCGAACTGAGAAGGAAAGGTCAAGGCTATGAGTGCGACTTCCGACACGCGGACGACCGGTCCGGTGAATGCGAAACCCTGGATTTTCGAGAACAAGAGCCATGGGCGGTTTGACGTGCGAAGGGCGGCGTTTACGGCTGATCTCGTCGAAGTGGAAATGAGAGGGATCTTCGACAGGTCCTGGCTTTACGCCGGGCATGAGTCGGAGATTCCAAATAACGGCGATTTCGTCACGCGCACCGTTGCCGGCCGGCCGCTCGTGCTTGTGCGGTCGTCGGACGAGATGATCCGCGTGCTCCAGAATTCGTGTTCGCACCGCGGAGCAGAGGTGTGCCGCGAGCGGCGCGGAAATGCGCGGCTATTTGTTTGCCCCTACCACGCCTGGACGTTTCAGAACGATGGCCAATTGCGTGGCACGTCGTTTCCGGAAGGCGTCTCCAAGGGCTTCGACCGGAAGCGCATGGGGCTGAAGACGCCACCGCGGATGGAGATTTACCGCGAACTGGTGTTCGTCAGTTTCGATCGTGACATCGTCGACCTGCAAACTTACCTGGGGCGGGCGAAGGAGTATCTGGACCAGATTCTCGATCAAGGGGAGTTCGGCACCGAGATCGTTGAGGGCACCCACGAGTATTCGATCGACGCGAACTGGAAGCTGCTGATCGAGAACAGCATCGATGGCTATCACGCGCCATCGACGCACCAGCGCTATTTCGACTACTTGAAGCGGAATTCCGGCAGCATAGACCGAGGGCCTCAGCGCTACTCACGCGGAATGGATCTGGGCAATGGGCATGCGCTCATGACGGGTGAAGCGACATTCCCGCGTCCCGTGGCCCTGTGGGCGGCCATGATGGGAGACGAGGCACAACCGGAACTCGATCGCGTGATGAAGAGGCTCGTGGAGCGGTTTGGTCCCGATCGCGCCGATCGGATCGCGACCCACTCGCGCAATCTTTTCATTTTTCCCAACCTGATCATCAACGACGTTCAAGCGATCACCGTCCGGACCTTCTTTCCGGTCCGGCCAGATCGGATGAGCGTGATTTCATGGGCTCTCGCGCCAAGGAACGAGCCGGAGGACCTGAGAAAGGTTCGGCTGGACAGCTATTTGAGCTTTCTTGGCCCTGGCGGCTTTGCAACGCCGGATGACATCGAACTTCTGGAAAGTTGCCAGCGAGGCTTCGCCAATCGCGAGGCCGAATGGTCGGACTTGTCTCGTGGCATGAGCGATGCGGAGCCCGATATGCTGAGCGAGGAGCAGATGCGGGCCTTCTGGCGGCAGTGGGACCACATGATGCGTGATGGCGAAGCACACGCCTCGACAGCGACAGGGGGGCGCATATGAGCACGACGTCACTGCGGTCGGAGATTGAAGATTTCCTCTATCGCGAAGCATCTCTGCTGGATGGTTGGCAACTCGACGAATGGCTGGGTCTGTTCGCGCCAGACACCTTCTACGGCGTGCCGTCGCCGGATGCGCCGGATTCGAACTCCGATCGCTCGCTGTATCTGATCGCCGATGATCGCGCCCGGCTTGCCGATCGGGTAGCGCAGCTTCTGGGGAAGGAGGTTTGGGCGGAGCGGCCGCGTTCAAGAACGCGACGGATGATCACAAATGTCATTCCGAACGAGAAGGCGAACGGCGACATCGACGTATGGGCGAATTTCGCGCTCTACAGAACCAGGCTCGATAAGATCGGCGTCTTCTTCGGGCGGCACAACCATGTCTTGCAGCGTGTCAACGGCGGCTTCGCCATTCGCCGAAGGCTTTCGGTGCTGGATCTCGAGTCGCTGCAGTCCGTCGGCAAGATCAGCTTCATCCTGTAGTCGATCAGATGAGCAAGGAAACCCGGCGATGGGTGCTGGCACGACGCCCCCATGGCGTTGTCCAGCCCGACGATTTCCGTCTCGAGACCGTGCCTCTTGGCGCTCTGCAGCCCGGGCAGGTCCATGTCCGGGCGGTTGCCTTCGGCAATGCGCCAGCCATGCGTGAATGGATGGATGAGCACAGTGAGGGAACTGCACCTTCCATTCTCGTCGGGGAGCCCCTGCGCGGAGGCGGGGTCGCGGTCGTCGTCCAATCAGCCCATTCCGAGTTTCGTGAAGGCGACATGGTCACGGGGCTGATGGATTGGTGCGAGGAGGCCATCATCGACCCGCACCAGGTCTGGCCGCGCGATGCGAAGGCGTGGGCGGGCGCCAGGAAATATCGGCGGCTGGATGCGGGTTCAGATCCCGGCCTGGCGCTGGGCGTCTTGGGCGGCAATGGGTTGGCCGCGTATTTCGGAATCATGGATGTCGCGCAACCAAAGGCGGGCGAGACCGTGGTCGTTTCCGCTGCAGCCGGATCGGTAGGATCGATTGCGGGTCAAATCGCGCGGATTTGCGGTGCGCGCGTCGTCGGTATTGCCGGCGGGAAAGGCAAGATCCGGCAACTTGTCGAAGATCTGGGATTCGACACAGGTATCGATCGATCCGCGCCCGACTTCGCCCTGCAGCTTCGGGACGCCTGTCCCGAAGGCATCAATGTCTATTTCGACAACGTGCAGGGCGAGGTGCTCGATAGTTGCCTCGAACACCTGGCCAAGGGTGGCCGCGTCGCGATGTGCGGCGGCGTTTCGGTGTTGAACGAGGACGGTGGGCGCGCATGCTATAATTTGATGCGCGTGGTGTGGAAGCGCGCGCGACTGCAAGGATTCAGCATCTTCGAATATCCCGAGCAGAAGCGGCACGAAGCGCTTGAGCAACTCGGGCAATGGATCCGGCAGGGTCGACTTCGCATCATCCAGGAGCACAGGCACGGCTTCGATCAGCTGCCCCAGGCGTTCATCGATCTGCTGGCGGGCCGGAGCTCCGGCAGCCAGGTCGTTTGGATCGACGGTCTGAATTGATGCACGGCAAGCGCGCGGGAGTTTCGATGTCTACAACTATCGATATATGCCGGCTGGCAACCTTTATGCAATCGTACCATCTACATCGTACCATCTACACGGTGTTCTTTGGCGCGGCCCAAAGGTAGCCCGTCTCGCTTCGTCATGCAGGACTACGATCGGTGGGCAAATCGCCCTCAGCCACCTTCTTAAGCCGGCAAAAGGAAACGCCATGAACCCGACCATGACCCCGGAAGAGGCGGCAGATCGCCTCGCCATCAGAGAACTGATCGACGCCTATGCCCATTGCGCCGATCGGCGCGACGCAAACGGACAGATGGCTCTCTTCACTGAGGACACGGCCTTTCACGTTTTCATGGACAGTCGCTCGTCCGAGCCGACCTATGTCCTCCACGGTCGCAGCGCGCTTGCTCCTGTCTTCGCTGATTTGAACCAATATCAGGCGACGACGCACTTTAACGGCCAGAGCACCATCCGGCTCGATGGTGATAGAGCGACCGGTGAAAGTTACTGCATTGCTCATCACGTGACCTTGGACGGCGACAAGCGCACGCTGATGATAGCGTCGATCCGTTACCTGGATAAGTTCGTGAAGCAGGACGGCGCTTGGCTCTTCGCCGAGCGCAGGCTCATGGTCGACTGGACTGAAACGCGCAGCTCGGCTCCCTAGGAAAGACGGCACCAATGAAAAATCGGCAAGTATGGTTGTGTTCACGCCCCAACGGAATTCCACAGGCGACGGACTTTGCGCTTCGCGAGGCGGAGGTGCCGAGGATTTCGGACGGCGAGTTCCTCGTTCGCAACATCTTCCTATCGGCAGATCCGGCAATGCGCGGATGGATTGCCGATAAGAGCACCTATTGGCCGAGGATAGAAGTTGGCGACACCATGCGCGCGTTCTCGGTCGGAGAGGTAATTGAATCGCGAAACCTTGATTATGCAGTTGGCGACAAGGTCATGGGCATATTCGGCTGGCAGGACTATGCCGCAGTCAAACCGCAGCAGGTCATGCGGAAGGTCCTTGAAGATGACCTTCCCCTGTCGCTCTCCTTGGGCGTGCTTGGACTGAACGGTTTGACGGCATATTTTGGTCTCCTGGACGTCTGCCGACCGAAGGCAGGAGACACTGTCGTGGTCTCGACGGCCGCCGGCGGGGTTGGCTCCGCGGTGGGCAGATTGCGAAGATCAAGGGTTGTCATGCGATCGGGTTCGCCGGAGGGCAGGAGAAGGTGCGACAGTGCGTTGAAGAATTCGGCTATAATTCTGCCGTCGACTACAAGTCGACTGCGGATCTGGAAAAGGCGCTCGTCCGCCTTTGTCCCAATGGGGTGGACGCATTTTTCGATAATACGTCCGGCCCTATTCACGATGCCGTTCTTCGGCAGGTCAATGTGGGAGCGCGGATTGCTATCTGCGGGACCGCCTCATATGCGAGCTGGGATCCCTGGAACGAGGGACCGCGGCCGGAGCGGCATCTCCTCGTAAAGCGCGCAATCATGCAGGGCTTCCTCACCACCGACTTTGCTCCACGGTATGAAGAGGCCGTTGCGGCGCTCGCCAGTTGGGTCCGCGACGGAAGGCTCAAGTATCGTGAGGACATGCAGGAAGGTATCGAGGCCGCTCCCGCATCGATTGCGATGCTCTACGCCGGGGAGAACCACGGGAAGTTGGTCATCAAATTGTAGCGGCCCCAACGCTGTTCGATCGGTTGCGACCCGGCCGTACATCCTCAGGCGGATGATGCACCCCGCATGCGCTTAGAAGGCAGGCTTTCAGGCGCGTCGGCCTCGCTTGGCTTTACCTTTGCGGATTTCGCAGCCGGCTCGCGCCCGGACGATACTGCGTCGAGGATGACTTTTGCGGTCATTTGCAAGTGCTCGTTCATCAGCGCGACGGCGCGTTGGCTGTCTCGCGACAAGGTGGCATCCGCAATTTCGCGATGTTCCTTGTCGAGGTCCCTTTCCACTTTTGACAACGGGCCGGAAAACCAACGATAGCGTTCGGAGTGATTGAAAAGAATCGTTCGCAAATGAAGGAGCCAGGGGCTGCCGCATCCCGCGGCGATGACTTCATGAAAAATCTCATGAGCCTTCGCATATTCGTCGCTGTAGCGTCGCGTAGCCTTGTCTGCCCACACCGGTGTGTGTGTCAGGCGATGCAGGGCAGCGACGACTTGGGATTGCCACTCGACTCCACCTTTCTCGATCGCACCTCGAAGGCACAGTGCTTCAATGTTGCATCGAACATCGGTGAGATCGCGAAGAGCATCGATGGACAGTGGTGCCACACGGAAACCTCGCTGAGGTTCGCTGACGACAAACCCCTCCGATGCGAGGCGCGAGAGGGCCTCGCGCACGGCGCTCGATCCGACCGCAAAACGACGGCACAAATCGTCGATCTTCAGCTTCTCTCCGGGCGCGAAGTGGCACGCGAGCAACTGGGACCGAAGCTCCGCATAGGCTCCGTGGGTCAGACTTGTCGGCGATTCCATGGTCCTCATACCCATAACAGACGGGGTGACTGGCGTCAGCCATAATATGCACACTTCAAAAATAATGCACGATCTATTGCAATATGCATTTTTTTGAGGTATAGGGATAGAACACATCGAGGAAAACGTCCATGCGCTTCATCGCTTACGAGAGAAACGGAGTACGTGGCCTCGCGGTGGCCGATCAGGCCGGCCGGCATTGGGGGCTTGATGATGGCGGAGCACGTAGCCGGCTCGATAGCGCGCTTGGCAGCGGGAGGGACGGACTGAAGGATCTCGCGACCGCTCTTCTCAAGGGCGAGCCGATCGATCCGGACGCGGTGAGTTTCCTTCCCCCGCTGTCCTCACCCGGCAAGATCATCTGTGTGGGATTGAACTACGCGGACCACACGGCCGAAAGCAGCATCCAGCAGCCTGACTACCCCACGCTTTTTGGCCGGTTCTCGTCGAGCCTCATCGGGCACGGTGCGCCGATCGTGCGACCGAATGTCTCGGAAGCGCTCGACTACGAAGGAGAGCTTGTCGCAGTCATCGGGCGCGGCGGCCGCCATATCCCCCAGTCCACAGCTCTGAACCATGTCGCCGGATATTCGATTTTCAACGATGGTACGGTCCGGGACTATCAGTTCCGTACGCCGCAATGGACCATGGGCAAGAATTTCGACGGCACCGGAGCGTTCGGGCCGGCATTTGTAACTGCCGACGAACTTCCGTCTGGTGCCAGCGGCCTGAAACTCGAGACGAGATTGAACGGAACGGTGATGCAGAAGGCGTCAACCTCCGATCTCATCTTCGATGTCGCAACGTTGGTCGCGCTGATCAGCGTGGGCATCACGTTGTTCCCGGGAGACATTATAGTGACCGGCACGCCGTCCGGCGTCGGCGCTGCACGCAAGCCGCCTCTCTATATGAAGCCCGGCGACGTGTGTGAGATCGAGATCGAAGGATTGGGTGTTCTTCGCAATCCGATCGCGCAGGAGAGCGAAGATGCAGTCCGCGCGGCGGCCTGAACCCCTGTCGATGTCGTTACCCGTAGGCTCGGGCGGATATCGTGCCGGCTGTCCAGGAGAACGAAATCATGGCCGAAGTCACATCGGCGAGCGATTTCGCGCAATGCTTGGTTTTGAAGGAGCTGAGCAGGCCAGGTTCTGATCGGCGTCATTCGGAGGCGGCAGCACGACATAGATCGTTCGCCGGTCGTATTGGGAGGAAAGAATGAAATCGGTTCCGGTTCTGATTGCAGGGGGCGGCCCCGTCGGGATGACGCTTGCGAACGTCCTGGCGCATTTCGGAATCCGCTCCATGCTGGTCGAGAAAAATGCGACGACGACCCGTCACCCGAAGATGGACATCACCAACAGCCGCAGCATGGAGCTTTTCCGTCGGTTCGGCCTGTCAGAGGCATTGCGAAATGTCGCGGTGCGGGAAGATCATCCTTTCGACGTTTCCTGGATCACAAGTCTCGCCGGATATGAGTTGCATCGTTTTCGATACCTGGCACCGAGCGAGTTTCGAAAGCAAATCCGCATCAAGAACGACGGCACCCAACCGCTCGAGCCCCCGATGCGCGTCTCACAGGTCGAGATCGAGCCGGTTCTGAAGAAATCCATCGATGCTCGTCCGGAAGTCGAGGTGAGGTTCGGCGTCGCCTTCGAAAGTTTCGAGGAGAAGGATGATCGTGTCGTCGCGACTCTGCGGGAGCAGGGAAGTGGCGCACAGGAGCAGGTCAGCTGTCAATATCTCATCGGTTGCGACGGCGGTACCAGCCGCGTTCGGGCGGGGTTGGGCATCCAGCTGGAGGGACAGGCGCGCGTCGGCGAACTCTACATGATCCACTTTCGATCGACCGAGCGAGATCTGCTGCAGCGCTGGGGCGTTGCCTGGCACTATCAATCGCCGATTGGAACGATGATCGCTCAGAACGACGATGATATCTGGAGCGTTCACGTGCCTGTGCTTCCCGGCCAGGACGCGACCAAGCTCGATCCACGCGCTCTCGTCGAGGCCTATGCCGGCCGGCCATTCCCCTTTGAGATTCTGGTCGCGAATGTGTGGACGCCGCACCTCCTGGTCGCCGAAACCTATGGCAAGGGACGCGTCCTGCTCGCAGGCGACTCCGTGCATCAGTTCATCCCGACAGGCGGCTACGGGATGAATTCCGGGGTCGGCGATGCCGTTGACCTCGGTTGGAAACTGGCGGCGACGCTCCAGGGCTTCGGCGGGCCCGGCCTCCTCGCGTCGTATGAAATCGAGCGGCGTCCCGTAGCGGCACGAAATCGCGACGCATCCGGCCGCCACATGCAGGTGCGAATGCAGATTGCTGAAGCCTATGGAGGCCTGTTGGAAGGCGATAACAGCGAAAATCCCGTGCGCCGGGCGGAAGTCGGTGCAGAGATCGCCAAGCTTGGCAACGCAGAGAACGAATGGTTCGGGGTCGAACACGGCTTTATCTACGAAGGATCACCGATCGTCGCGGACCGGTCGGTCACTGCCTTTCCGTTTGATCCGGCTGTCTACAAGCCGACGACCACGCCTGGCGCCCGCTTGCCCAGCGCGTTCCTGAAAGACGGTACGGCGCTCTACGATCGACTGGGCACACATTTCACGCTGATCGATTTCCGCGGGGGCGATCTGTCGCCCTTTGTCGACGCTGGGGCGCGACGACAGATACCGCTGTCGGTCTTGCAACTCGACGAACCCGATCTGAAGGGTGTTTACGGACAGGACATGCTGCTCGTGCGGCCCGACCATCACATTGCGTGGCGCGGAACGGGCAGCAGGACGCCAAACGCCGACATGATTTTCGCGACGGCTCTCGGCTGGGGGGCGGAACGGTGAAGCCGCTTCATGCCCTGGTGATCGGCGCTGGTATCGGCGGCACGGCGGCTGCCATCGCGTTGCGTCGTGCCGGTCTCGACGTTTCCTTGTTCGAGCAAACGATGGCGCAACGCGAGGTTGGCGCGGGCATTCAGATCAGCCCCAATGCCTCCCGGCTGCTGGGCCGCTACGGGCTTGGCGACGCAATGGCGCGGGCCGCCGTTCGCCCTTCCGCGGTCGTGTTTCGTCGCTGGCAGGACGGCCGTGTCCTGGGGCGCGAAGAACTGGGTGACTCGATCGAGAACCGTTATGAGGCGCCTTACTACCATTTCCACAGAGCTGACCTCATCGCCCTTCTGGCGGACGCATTCGGTCGCAAGGAGATCAAGCTTGGACGACGTCTGGTCGATGTCGAGCAAGACGAAAGAGGCGTGACCGCCCACTTTCAGGATGGCACGTCCGAGCGCGGCGATCTCCTCATCGGGGCCGACGGAATCCACTCCCAAGTTCGCGAGCGCCTGTTCGGTGAGGAAAAGCCGCGGTTCTCGGGGCAGATCGCGTACAGGGGGCTCGCGCCTGCCGAACGCGTCGCGCAACTCGGCCTTCCGCTCGATGTCACGAACTGGGTGGGGCCGGGCGGACACTTTGTCCACTACTTCGTTTCCTCAGCTAGATTCCTGAACTTTGTAGCGGTCAGCGAAGCGGCGACCTGGACGCGGGAACAATGGTCGGACCGCGGTTCGATCTCCGATGCCGCAAAGAACTATGAGGGGTGGCATCCGCAAATTGCGACGATTCTCACGGCGGTCGATGAGACGTTCAAATGGGCGTTGTTCGATCGTAATCCACTTCCGGAATGGACGCAGGGGCGTGTCGCGCTGCTGGGGGACGCGTGCCATCCCATGCTGCCTTTCATGGCGCAGGGGGCAGCGCAGGCCATCGAGGACGGTGCAGCGCTGGTGGCCTGCCTAAAACACGTGGCCTTCGACATTCCGTCGGCGTTTCGGGCTTACGTCACATTGCGCAAGCCGCGCGCGACCGAGGTGCAGGAAAGATCGCGTGCCCTTTCCACGAGCTTCCACCTGCAGGATGGGCCACAACAGCTCGAGAGGGATCACGTCTTCGCCACGCGAGGTGTGCGCGGCAGCCCTGAGGCAATGAACAGACTTTATGGCTGCGACGCAGAAGCCGTCGCGGCGACGCTGGAGGAAAAACGATGACCCGCGCTTTCCAAATCGCCTATGTCGATCTCGATACGCCCGCTGCGGAGCAGGAGGTCGCATATTACGACCGCGTGCTCGGAGCAACTCCTGCCGAGCGTGGATCCGACGGCCGCACGTATTTCAGCCTCGGTCTCGATCACCACAACATCACCATCAAGCCGGCGCCCCATAAGCGCCTCACGGCGCTCGGCCTGAGGATCGAGCAAGAAACGGCCGACGACACGGTGAGGTCGCTCCGCGGTCTCGGTCTGTCTGCGGAAAAGAAAACCGACGCCCGACCGGGCGTTCCCGTCCTGGTGGAGGTCGTCGTTGCGGGGCACACACTCCACTTGTTGCCGGAGATGGCCATGCCTGGCCC
>WNFM01298103.1_pt2 | contig 14827 bp, 13 predicted proteins | sample 5400271 | NCBI WGS metagenome assembly WNFM01 (sample SAMN13153352, study PRJNA577476) | soil metagenome | isolation source: 60 cm saprolite on Douglas fir-dominated hillslope | place: USA:California | collected 2013-09-17 | reverse complement strand
ATCCGGCACCGCGGCACGATCGGCGGCTCGCTGGCTCACGCCGACCCGGCTGCGGACCTGCCGATGGCGCTGGTCGCTCTGGGCGGATCGGTCGATCTGCTCGGCCGCGGCGGCAGCCGGAACGTCGCGGCCGAGGATTTCTTCACCGGGTATTTCGAGACCGCCCTGGAGCCCGGTGAGCTGATCGCTGCGGCCCGTGTGCCGCGCAACCCGGGAGCGCGCTGGGGCTACCAGAAGTTCGTGCGCCGGGCCAACGACTGGGCGATCGTCGGCGCTGCCGCCATCGATGGCCGCATCGCGCTAGCCAACATGGGCCCGGTCCCGCTTCGCGCCCGCGCCGCCGAGCAAGCCCTGGCCGATGGAGCCAGCGCGGCCGGCGCCGCCTGGCTCGCCGCCGAGGGCGCCGAGCCGGGCGAGGACGTGCACGCAGGCCGCGCATACCGCCAGCACCTCGCCCGCGTCCTGACCCGGCGCGCCCTCGAGCACCAGCGCTGATCCCAGGGCATTGCCCGGAGCGCACGGCGCCGCTCTACCCGATTAGTCATCGCTTACCTGCGTTACGGCGCGGCGGGATCGGGATCGTCTGCCTACCTGCGTTACGGCGCGGCGGGATCGGGATCGTCTGCCCTGTGGTCGCGACCTAGCCGACTACCAGTTGCGCCGCGGCCCGCTGGAGCTTGCGCAAGGGTTCGAGGTCGAACGGGTCCGGGCAGCCGACGATAACGTGCTCAGCGCCTGCCTCGACGAAACCCCTGAGGTCCTCGGGCCGACACCATTCGTTGAGCGCCTCATTCTGCTCGGCGTACTGCGTCGGGGGCCCGAACGAGTTCCACAGGTCCGCGTGCTCGGCGACAATCCGCAGCGTGACCTTCTGCCCGCCGCCTCCGATGAGGAGCGGAAGCGGGCCCATCGGAGCTGGTTCCAACATGTTCAGCCGGTGTTTGACCCGGCCGATGCCTTCTTCCAGGGCCCGGAGCCGGTCGCGGCCGCCCTCAAAGCAATAGCCGTACTCCCTGAAGTCGCGGTCGATATTTCCGGCACCGAGACCCAGAATTACCCGGCCGCTACTCAGGTGATCGACCGTTCGCGCCATATCCGCCAGCAGATCCGGGTTGCGGAAGTTGATATTGCTGATCAGCACGCCGATCCGGGCATGTGCGGTGTCGGTCGCCATCGCCGCAAGCAGTGACCACGACTCGTAGTGAGACCCGGTCGGCGTGCCGCGGGGAGGCCAAAGATAGGGCTCTCCCGCGCCGTACAGCGGGAAGAAGTGGTCCCATACCCAGATGCTGTCGATTCCCATCTGGTCCGCTGCCGTCCAGGCTTGCCGAAGTGCGTCAACAGTTGTGTGTTGAGGGTGAAACTGGACGCCCAGCTTGAGCAGCGGTCCCGATCCCGTCATTGGACGACCCAGAAGGCGATCTCATGCGCCATGCCGGTCAGGAAAGCGCGCAACGCCTGATGCGGGTCAGGATCGACCTCATCGACCATCTGTGCGAAGCGCTTCGCCAGGACGGGGAACTCCTGTGCCTTGTAGCTCTCGATCCACCGCCTGAACCTCGGTTCGGTGGGCAGCGCCATTCGATGACCCAGTGTGGAGTAACCCCACAGACCGGAGAGCAGGGCCACAAGCCCGGTCCCGTAGTCGGCTGCGGCGTCGGTCAGCCAGTGCGTGTAGGAGTTCGTGACCGGCCCCATCACCGCATGGTCGAGGTCGGCATCAAACAATTCGCTCAGCGCCCGGTGGTTCGGGATCTCCTGGTTGACCACGTCCCATGCGAGCCGCAGCAGGTCGTCCTGATGCTCGCGAGGAGCCTGCCATGCGAGCCTCGCCAGAACGCGTATCTCCTCCTGCAGGAAGAGATAGTCCTGCTCCAGCCACCATCGTGCCGCCGAGTCGTCTAGCTGACCCGTCTCGAGCGCCTTGACCGTGGGGTGCCGCAATTGTGCCTCTACAAACGGCATGCCAATCTCGAACAGCCAGTCGCTGAGGCCGGCGCCGTCAGCCGCACGGCTACTCATTGCCCGCGGTCCGGCTCTCGACCTGCGCGTGCACCGTTTCGCTCGCCACGCTCCTGACCCGCATCTGGGCCAGCCCGGCGTACACGATACAGCCCTGCTGCCACCGATCGCGCCGGTCTTTCCACCGAAGGGACCCAGAAAGTAACCGAGCCAGCGGAAGACCGACGTCGTCGACGTGACCAACCCCAGGCCAACGACGGTCCCGGTTACCAGAGCGATAAGCGCCGAGGCACTCCACGCTCCGTAGACACCGTTGCGGCGATAGAAATCGCTCTGGACATAACCCCCGCGGCGGAACAGGAAGAGATCCGTTATGAAGATCGCCGCCCAGCAGGCGAGCGGAACGCCGAGCGTCACCAGGAAGCCTTCGAGGGGGCCGAAGAAGTTACTTGCGAAGAACAACATGTACGTGCAGCCCGCGATCATAAGGACAGCATCGACTAGAACCGTCTTGTACCTCGGCAGCCGCACGCCTAGCGCCATGAGGCTGAGGCCCGACGAGTACATGTTGACGAGGGTCGCAGCGATCAGCCCGCCAGCCGCGGCGATCATGTACGGGACCAAGAACCAGGTCGGGAGGGGCTTCGCCAGCGCGCCGATCGGGTCGCTCGTCGTCGCAAGGCTCCTATTGCTTGCCGTCAGGAGGATCCCGAAGATCATGAGGATGACCTGCGGCAGGCTGGCCCCGAACGTCGTCCACCACACTATTGCCCTGCTGCTGGAGTTCTTCGGCAGATATCTGGTGTAGTCCGCCCCGCCGTTCACGTAACCGATCCCGAGGCCTGCCATGATGATCGAGATCCCCCCGACCAGGCCCGAGAAGGTTCCGGACGGAAGCGTCGCGACCTTATGCCAGTCAACCTGGCCCCACTCGAGCGCGACGAAGACAACCGTCAAAGCGCCGAACACGTACGTGAACAGCTTCTGCACCTTGAGGATCGTCGCATGTCCGAGGAGGCTGATAATCACGCCGACTGCTGCGATGACGACGAACGAAACCGCGACGGTCACGTTGCCGCCGTTGAACTCGAGCCGCCGCAGGACCGTCTCCGTCGCGAGGACGGCCAGCGTGGTCACGACGATCTCCCAGCCAATGAACGACAGATAGCTGATCGCTGCGGGCACGTAGTTGCCATCGACGCCGAACGCCGCACGTGAAATAACCAGCGTGGGTGCCCCGGCCCGCTTCCCGGCAAGTCCGACTACACCGACGAGGACGAAGCCGATCACGGCGCCCAGCACCGCGGCGATGATGCCCTGCACGAGGTTCAGGCCGTAGAAGGCGACGAGGAAAGCTCCGTACGTGACGCCCAGGATCCCGATGTTGGCGCCGGCCCAGATCCAGAAGAGCTCTTTCGGATTGCCGTGTCTTTCGCTATCGGGAATGACGTTCGTACCGTTAGTCTCGATGCTCCAGGCCCGATCGCTCACGGGATTGGCCTGAGGCTCGATGATCCCTGTGCCCATGATCTCGCCTCCCTATCAGTGCCAAGGGATTACAGGTCGAGGCGTCCCGCTAGAACGCCGCTTGGTCCATGCGGTCCCGCGCGTCCGGAGCTGAGCCAGGAGCGCGGGTGCGATCCGCCCCCGGCGCGACGAGTGCGAGCCCGCAGGCCCCGGCAGCAGACATCACCGCATCAGGCGCCTGTCTGCCGATCAGCTCCAGCGCGATCGCAGCCCTGCGGACACGCTCTCGGCTGAGCGCCGTGACCACTGCGTCAAGGTGAGTCCCTGACGGATAGATATCCGGCGCATTGCGCAGCCCGAACTTCAGGTAGACCGGAGATGCCACCCTGATGATGTCGGGCAGCTCGCCGTAACGCAGGAAGCCGCCGAACTCGTCGGCTGACTCGATGTAGATGTCCAGCGGAAGGTCGGTGGCCGATCTTATGGCTGCGATCTGCGCGATTGTCAGATCCGTAGGGAGGTTGATAGTGCCGGCACCCAGGCGAGTGATGACCTGGGCAGCACTCGGGTTCGCCACGGCTAGCAGCACCGAGATCTTCGCGCTCATATCCCGCGGAAGGACCCCCTCGCGCTTCATCGCGTCGAACACCGCCAGCGTTCCGATGTCGGTGATCAGCATGCTGCGGAAGCCGTAGGCGGCTGCCCGGCGAGCGTCGTCGAGCTGCTGGATGACCTGTCCCGAACCGTGGGCTGAGCTTCCGATCAGGGAACCAGCAGGCGAGCGGGCCATTGCCGACGTGCCCCATGCTGCGTGTGGTCGAGCCGCGAGACTGACTTCAATGCGAGCATCCCGAGCGGTATCGGCCATCTCGCGCAGTTCGGCATCGGTCAAGAGCAGCGCCCCGCTGCCTTGTGAGACACGGTGCACTAGCACGCCACGCTGAATGGCCTCGTCGATGACGGCCCGGAGCGAGGCCGGTCCCTCGGTACTGGGAATCTCGATCCGGAACTGCGCTCCGTCGGGGAATCTCTTGCTCGAGGACGGCACATCGGACAGGTCTTCGCGCGGCAGCCCGAGGGCGGCAAGGAAGTCGCGCGTGCTCATCGACCCGGCCACCGTGTCCCCCTCCGCGCCACGCCAGCGCTGGCAAGCCCGCCACCAGGCCGCGGCTCACGGGCAGCTAGCCGGAAGGACCGGTGCCCTATGCGTCCGGCGCGACCATCTGCCCACTTGTATCCGCTTTAACCTGATCCCTATAGTGAGGACCATACAAACAGGGACAGGAGTGTGCAAGGGATTGATTGTTATCAAACAAAGTGGACGATGAGTAAGATCCCGCACCCGCTTACCTCTGTTCTCATGGACGCGATCGAGGATCGGAGCGCTCGCGGCATCGCAGCGGCTGTCGGCCGCCTCGTCGGCGCCGACGACATTCCCCGGGGCACTCGGCTGCCAACGGTGCGCGAGCTGGCGGCGGCTCTGGGAACCAGCCCGGCCCGGGTAGACGCGGCGTGGCGCGTGCTGGCGGAAAGGGGCGTCATCGAGACGCAAGGGCGCAGGGGATCCTTTGCGCTTGGCGCCGAGTACCTGGCTGCTCCTTCTCGCTGGTGGGGATTCACCGACCCGGCCAATCAGTTCAAGCTCGACCTGAGCACAGGGGCGCCGGACCAGTCACTGCTGCCGCACCTCGACGCCGCAGTCAGCCGGTCGACCGAGCGCCTGGCCCTCGGCGGCTATCAAGGTCACTCGGTCGTCCCCGGGCTCGAGCAGGCCCTGCGTGCCCGGTGGCGCGCGCAGGGCGAGCCCGACCGGGTCACCATCGTCAACGGCGCCCTGGACGCCATCGACCGGCTCCTTGCGGTGACGGTGCGGTTCGGTGACCGCGTGATCGTCGAGGAGCCGGGCTACCCGCCAGTCTTCGACCTGGTGGACGCGCACGGCGCGCAGGCGGTACCGGCCTGCATGGATGCCGAGGGGATCAGCCCGGCGTCGCTGCGGAAGGCCCTGCAGACCAAGCCGTGCGCCCTCGTCTTGCAACCGCGGGCACAAAACCCGACCGGGGTTACGATGACGTCCGGACGAGTTAGGGAGCTCGCGAAGATCCTGCAGCCCGAGGGTAGAGTCTCGATTTTCGAGAACGACCATTCCGCCGACATCACCATCAGCCGCTCGGTCACCCTGGCCAGGCATCTGCCCGAGCGAACGATCCGCATTCTCAGCTTCTCGAAGTCACACGGGCCGGATCTCCGGTTGGCGGCAGTTGGCGGCCCTGCCCGGATACTGGACGCCCTGATTGCCCGCCGCGCGCTAGGTCCGGGCTGGTCCAGCCGACTCCTTCAAACACTGTTGCTGCTTATGCTGACCGACCCGCCGACGATCGCCGACGTGCGGAAAGCCCGGGGCATCTACGCCCAGCGACGGAAGCGGCTGGTGTCCGAGCTGGACAGGCTGGGCATCACGACAACCGGAACCGACGGCATCAACCTCTGGGTATCGGTCTTGCGAGAGCGCGAGGCGGTGCATGCCCTTGCCAGCCAGGGGATCTCGGTAGCGCCGGGTGGCCCGTTCTTCCTCCGCCCGAATCCGCCGTCGTTCATCCGCGTGACTTGTGGTGCCGTGGGCGAGGGGTACGCAGAACTCGCGGTGGCGATCGCGGGAGCAGCGCGACCGGCGGCCCCGTCCCGAAGTTCAGCGCTCTGATTCCTGGTTGAAGTTCCCTCGGAAAGGAGATTGTGCACATGCAGCGGATCGCGATTGAAATGCTCGGAGACCTCTTCGAGCAGCCCTGGCTTGCCACGCTGGCCACCTACCGGAAGGACGGCACAGTTCTCCTGTCGCCGGTGTGGTTCGACTGGGATGGCGAGGCGTTCCTGGTGAGCCTCGTGCATGGCGACTGGAAGGAACTGCATCTGCGCAGGAATCCCCGGGCATCCCTGCTCATCGCCGAAGAAGCCTCCTACCCTGGTCGTGCTCTCGAGGCCGCTGGTACCGCGTCGGTGACCGCAGATCCCAGCGCTTCAGGGATCCGCCAGATCGCGGCGCGTTATCTTGGCGATAGCGTCGGAAACCAGTGGGTGTCCCAGTACCCGGAGTTCAAGTGGGACCTGATGCGGATGGTGCCTGACACCATGCGGGCACTCGACCACCGTAACGTGCCGTTCCTCGCCCACGCGGAGCCGAAGTATCCGCCGACCACCGAGTGGCGCTTGGAGATGCTCCGGATGCCCCCCGAGGATTGACCTCGTGCCCGGACCCGCGCGCCACGACTCAGAGGAGGACGTTCATGCAGCGACGCCGACTGGGCACCAGCGGCCCGGTCGCCGGGGCGATCGGCTTCGGCGCCATGCCGCTGTCGGGGGTCTACGGGACCGCCAGCGACGAGCAGGGTCTCGCCACGCTCCGCCGGGCAATGGCTCTTGGCGTGACCTTGATCGACACCGCCGACGTTTACGGTGACGGTCACAACGAGAGGTTGGTCGGCCGGGCGATTGCCAGCCATCGGGATGAAGTGGTGCTAGCGACGAAGTTCGGCGGCGGCGTCGGCGAGAACGGCTCGCCGAGCGGCCTGGGCCGCCCCGAGATGGTGCGGCCCTCCCTTGAGGCAAGCCTCAGGCGACTCGGGGCCGAGCACGTCGACCTCTACTACCTGCACCGCGTTGACCGCGCGACACCGATCGAGGAGACAGTTGGGGCCATGTCCGACCTAGTCACGGCCGGGCTGGTCCGCTTTATCGGGCTGTCGGAGGCCGGGCCGCAGACCATTCGCCGGGCCCACCACGTCCACCCGATCGCGGCACTGCAGACGGAGTACTCGCTGCTGACCCGCGAACCGGAGATCGACGTCATTGAGGTAGTGCGAATGCTGGGTATCGGCTTCGTCGCGTACAGCCCGCTTGGCCGCGGGGTCCTGAGCAGCGCGGTCAGCCGCTCGTCGGACCTGGCCGAGGATGACTGGCGGGCGACGGTGCCACGATTCCAGGGCAGCAACCTGGAGACCATGCTCAGCCTGGAGAAAGCGTTCCGCGCCATCGCATCGGAACTCGCGCTGACCACGGCGCAGCTCGCGCTCGCCTGGCTGCTGCACCAGGGTCCCGACATCGTGCCAATTCCTGGCACACGGAGCGTCGACAATCTCGAGGCGAATGTCCGGGCCACAGAAGTCACGCTGGACGCCACCACCCTCTCCCGCCTCGGCGAGCTGTTCCCAGTAGGGGCAGTAAAGGCGGACCGGTATCCACCCGGCGATATCGAGCGGGGGGGCTTGTGACCGCGTTCGCACTGTGCCTGGACCGTGTTGGCGACGACGTCCTGCCGGAGCAGAGTGTCCTCGGGCCGCTCGGTATCTCCGCCTCGTGGCCTGCCAGGCCACGCAGCGCCCTCGAGGGCCAGCTTGGGAAAGCTGATGCCCTGCTCGTGAACGTGACATCGGTCAACGCCGCCTTGCTCGACCGCGCCCCGCGGTGCCGCGTCGTCGTCACCTACGGGGTGGGCTACGATCACATCGATCTCGACGAGGCCCGCCGTCGGCAGATCGTCGTTGCGAACGTCCCTGACTACTGCACGGACGAGGTCGCGGACCACACGATGGCGTTCCTGCTCGCGCTAGCCCGGCAGATTGTCGCCGGGGATAAGCTGGTTCGTTCCGGCGGCTGGGGCGTGCACGAGCTTGGTCCGATCCGGCGAATCAGCGGCAGAACGCTCGGCCTGGTCGGGTACGGGAGAACAGGGCGAGCGGTCGCGACACGGGCTATGGGCTTCGGGATGCGGATCATCGCCTACGACCCTCAGGTGCCATGGGGAGGAGAGGCTGTCACCATGGTCACTAGCCTGACCCAACTCCTCCGGGAGGCCGATTTCGTCTCGCTGCATGCGCCGCTTCAGCGGGAAACCGCCGGGCTCATCGACGAGCGCGCGCTATCGCTCATGAAACCTGGGTCGGTCCTGATCAACACCAGCCGCGGCGGCCTAGTCGACATCGATGCCCTGCTGCAGGCGCTCGACCGCGGTGCCCTGGCAGGAGCGGCCCTAGACGTCTTTCCTGAGGAACCCCCGATGGCGGTCCGCGTGGACAGGCCCGGCGTGCTTCTCTCGCCACACTCCGCCTACTACTCTGCTGAGGCGATCGCGGAACTCAAGCGCTCCGCTGCGCAGGCAGCCGCCGTCGTCTTGACCGGCGGAATTCCGACGCATCGTCTCGCCTGACCCGAAACTGGGCCCTAACCGGCGCGCGGCAGCGAACCCTGGCCCGTGACGTCGGCGAGGGATCATGAGGCGTTATGTGCGCGCAGCATTAAGCTAAGGCGCGACCGCCACCTCCGGCCAGCACATCCTGTCCTGGTTGAACCGCTGCTGGTTCCAGTATGGGTATGGCAGTGGCCGCTGGCTGATCTCGTCGAGGCGGCTCATCTCCTCCTGGGACAACGACCAGCTCGCGGCCGCCAGATCATCAGCGAGCTGCTCCCTATTCCGGGCGCCGATGACGACCGAGGTGACACCTGGCTTGCCACGAACGTAGTTGACCGCCACCTGAGCCGGGGATACCCCCCGCTCAGCTGCGATGACCTCGAGCGCCTCGACGATCGTGTATCCGTGGGCTTCATCAATGGTGCCGGGGTTGCCCATGCCCTGACGCCGGGTATCAGGCGGGTCAGGCTCGCCTTGCCGGTACTTCCCGGTCAGGAAGCCGCCTGCCAGCGGGCTCCAGGCCAGGATTCCGACCCCCTGGTCGATGCACAGGGGGACGAACTCATATTCAAGCTCGCGCCCGAGAATGCTGTAGTACCCCTGTAGCGCTGAAAAGCGGACCAGGTGACCGGCATCGGCCAGGCCCAGCGCCTTCATCAGATGCCAGGCCGAGAACTCGGTACAGCCCAGGTATCTGACCTTCCCCGAGCGCACCAGATCATCGAGAACCCTGAGCGTCTCAAACACGTCCGTCCGGCCGTCGTAGCCGTGCATCTGGAAGAGGTCGATGTGGTCCGTCCCGAGACGCCGCAGGCTTGCCTCGCATGCCCGCATGATGTGGTAGCGGGACTGACCAATGGCATTGACATCGTCCCCCATTGCATTGTGCATCTTCGTCGCGACGAGCACGTCGTCGCGATGCCTGCCGAGAGCCCGGCCGAGAATCTCCTCCGACAGCCCCTGCGAATAGACGTCGGCCGTGTCGAAGACGTTGACCCCTACCTCGAGGCACAGCCGAACCTGCTCGACCGCCTCGTCCACCTGTGTGGCACCGCAGTGCTGGAAGCGGCCTAGGCCGCCGAATGTCATCGTCCCGAACGAGATCGTCGACACCTGCAGGCCAGTTCGGCCCAGAAATCTGTACTCCATTGAGCACGCCCTGTTCCTAAGGCTCCATCCCGGCCACCATGCGTGTGGCCGGTCACAGCTCGGCAATTCTGGCGCCTGCCTCAGATCTGCAGGCGCTAGGTAGAAATGGCCTTCAGCTCCAGGAACTCTTCGAGGCCATACACGCCGAGTTCCCGGCCGGTCCCGGACTGCTTGTACCCGCCAAAGGGTGCCTCGTAGTTGAAGGCCGCTCCGTTGATGTCGACCCGGCCGGTCTGCAGCCTGCGAGCGATCTGCAGAGCTCGCTCAGTGTCCGCCGACCACACCGCGCCGTGCAGGCCGTAGATTGTGTCGTTGGCCATCGTCACTGCGTCGCCCTCGTCGTCGTAGGGCATGATGCACAGCACTGGCCCGAAGATCTCGGCTCTGGCGACCAGCATCGTCCGGGTCACTTCCGACAGGATTGCCGGGCTCACGAAGAAGCCGTTCCCCAGGGCCGGCGGAGGCTCCGTTCCGCCCGTAACCAGCTTGGCTCCCTCCTGAACCCCCTTTCGGATGAACGTGAGGACGCTCTCGCGCTGGTCAGCCGAGATCAGCGGTCCCATGGTCGTCCGCTCATCCATCGGATCGCCGAGCCGGTAGCCGCTCGCGGTATCAGCTGCAATCTCCTCCGCCAGGGCTAGCAGCGACCGTGGTACGAGCATGCGGGTCCAGGCGGCGCATGTCTGGCCCGCGTTCGCGTAGCAGTTGTGCACCCCGTTCTGGATAGCGGCCTCCAGATCCGCGTCCTCGAGGATCAGGTTCGCAGACTTGCCTCCCAGCTCCAGGGTCACGCGCTTGATCGTCTGGGCGCCCAGCGCCGCAACTCGGCGACCGGCCTGCGTCGACCCCGTCAGGCTCACCATGGCTATGTCCGGATGTTCAGCCAAGCGTTCGCCCACCGTGGCGCCGGGCCCGGTGACGAGGTTGAAGACCCCCCTGGGCAGGCCTATGGAGTCGACTATGTCGGTGAGAACGAACGCGTTCAGCGGGGACAGGCTGCTGGGCTTCAGGACGACCGTGCACCCAGCGGCCAGGGCAGGAGCCACCTTCAGCACCGCCTGATGGAGCGGGAAGTTCCACGGCGCTATGCACGCGACCGGTCCAACGGGCTCGCGGACCACGATCGAGTTGCCCACTTGTTCTTCGAACGAGTACGTCTCCAGCAGCCTCGCGTACAGGCTGGTGACAAGCGCGGGCTGGGCTGCCTGCCACGGGCGTGAGCGCTCGATGGGCGTCCCGACCTCGCGAGTCACCGTGGTGGCGATCTCCTCCTGCGCGTCCGCCAGCCCCTGCGCCAGCTTGCGCAGCACCTCTGCCCGGGTCCGCGCCGAGGACGCTGACCACTCGGGAAAGGCACCCCGCGCAGCCTCGACGGCTCGGTCGGCGTCTGCGACCGTCCCGTCGGGCACACTGCCGAGCACCTCGGCAGTGGCCGGGTTCATGACATCGAGGCTGTGGCCCCCTTCGCTCGGGTGCCATGCGCCGTCCAGGTAGATCCGATCGCGCAATGTCGTCACCGCCGCACCGCCCTGGTGCCGCCTGCGGTCATACGCGACCAAATCGAAGCTCGTCGCCTGTCTCGCATCAGAACTGGCCTCCTCACACAATCCGGTTCTGCGTGGGCGCGCCTGTCAGGGCCGTGCTCATCGTGGCCGCGGCGGTTGCCTTCAGCTCTTCGACCGACTCTGCCGAGTAGAAGGCCATGTGTGGCGTGAGCACGAGATCCGGGCGGTCGAAGAGGTTTTCCGCAGGCGGCTCGTCTGGAAACACGTCGAGGCCGGCTCCAGCCAGCCTGCCATCGTTCAGGGCGGCCAGAAGTGCCGCGATGTCCACGAGTCCGCCGCGACTGGTGTTGATCAGCACAGCGCCCGGCTTCATTCGCTCCAGCGCGCGAGCATCAATGAGATGGGCCGTCGTCGCGTTTAGCGGAGCATGCAGCGATACGGCATCGGACGAGCCGAGCAGCGAGTCCAGTCTGTCGACGGCGGTGTCGCCGAGCTCACGGCGGCGACCGTCGGAGATGAGTGGATCGAATACCAGCACCCGCATCCCGAACGGCACCACCCGCGCGTGTACCGCGCGGGCGATACGCCCGTAGCCCACCAGCCCGACGACCCTGCCGCGAAGGCGATGGATCGGGCCGAGGTCATCGAGTCCCCAGCCGCCGCGCCGAACCAGTGCGTCGCCTCGCACGGCTCCCCGCAGGACAGCGAGCATCAGGGTCAGGGTGTGGTCTGCCACCTCTTCCGAGCAGTAATCGGTCACGTTGCAGACGGTGATGCCACGCTGACGGGCTGCCTCGAGATCGACGTGGTCGAACCCGACCCCGTAGGTGACGATGCACCGGCAGGCTGGCGCTCGCGCCAGCAGCTCGGCTCCGATCTGAGTTCTGTTCGCGAGCAGGCCTTCGGCCTCGGCAAGCTGGAGTTGACGCGTCTGCGGTGCACCCGACGCGAGCGCGACCTCGATGCCCAGCGGTCCGAAGACCCGCTGCTCGACGCTCAGGTCCCTGCCAACGAGGTCAAGAGCGAGCACTCGCCTGGCAACGGTCATCGGTCTACCCGCTTCATCGAGGCGGGCGGAAGCCGGTCACCAGACCACCTGGCGGAAGCTCCAGCTCGGCCATGATCTTGCGGATCGCGTGCACTACCTGCGGCCTCTCGTCTCCGGTGGTCGTCGGTGGTGATTTTGCTGGCTACTAGCTCACGCCTTGCGCAGGGATCTCGTCTCCCCACTGTTTCATCGTGCTCTCCAGTGGAGAGAACTCAGCCACGCGGCCGGCGGCGCCGAGCATGATCTCGTCGATGCGGCGCAACTCGGCCTGGCTCAGGACCACGCTGACAGCGTCCTTATTGGCATCGACCTCGGCCGCGCTTCGCGCCCCGACGAGGGCGGTGCTGATGGCCCTGTTGTGCAGCGCCCAGGCCAGTGCCACCTGAGCTACCGGCAGGCCTCGAGGACCGGCGACGTCCGCCTCGAGCCGGCTGACGACCGCTACGTTGGCCCGGAAGTTGTCGCCACGGAACAGCGGCTGCCCGAAGATGATGCCGTCCGACCGCCAGTCATCGGGCCCGAACGTCGTCGACTGCGAGAAGGCCCCGCTGAGCAGGCCGTGGGCCAGCGAGCCATAGCCCATCACCGCGATGCACTGCTCCGCGCAATACGGCAGTACGTCCCGCTCCATGCGTCGGTCGAACAGATGGTAGCCGACTTGGACGACGTCGACTCGCCGGGCGGCCATGCACCGCTGTATCTGGTCCAGAGTGAAGTTGGAGACGCCGACAAAGCGTGTTTTACCACTGTCAACGAGGTCGTTAAGCGCGAGCATGCTGTCCTCGAACGACGTCGCCGACTCTGGCCAGTGGAGCAGCACGACGTCGAGGTAATCCGTGCCGAGACGGCTCAGACTCAGGTCGACCTCGCGATTGATCGCCGCCGGGCTGCAGTCGCGAATGGCTTCGGTGCTCCCCGCTGGCAGTGTGATGCCGCATTTACTGACGAGGATGACCTCGGATCGCTGCTTTCCGAGTGCGCGTCCCAGCATTTGCTCGGCCTCGCCCAGCCCGTAGGCCGGCGCAGTGTCGAAGCAGTTGACGCCCACTTCCAGCGCACGTCGTACAGCAACCACGGCGGATGTCTGATCAACGCCTCCGTAGCTGCTCCCGGCCATTGGCCATGACCCGAAGCCCATGGCGGAGACGCTCAGGCCGGTCTGTCCGAAGCTGCGGAACTCCATTGCTACTGACTGCTCCCCTCGTGGACCGGGTACTGCGGGACAGCACGGGCCAGGAACGGAACGTCCAGGTGGTCGACCGCGCGAACCCGGTCAGGGAGGATGCGCAGTATCCAGTAGCTGGTCGCCGGGTTGTTATCGACATACTGCCTCGCCACCCCCGGCCCGCAGTATTTGGTGGCTATCCCCAGCAGCCCCGACCCGTCCGGGTCAGGAATGAGGCTCGCCAGTCCCGTGGCCTCCATCGCCCGGCCTGGGTACGATGCCTCCTCTGCGATGCAGAGCGAAACGCGCGGGTTGCGGCGCACGTGCTTCTCCTTCCAGTCCCCGTCGTCCACGCTGATCCGGAAGGCTTCGCCGTCCCACTCCCACCAGACAGGCGACAGCAGAACGCTTCCGTCCTTCCGGTAGGTCGCGAGCGTCGCCAGCCACGGCTGCTGAAGAAAGTCACCAAGTGCGGCGACATCGACCCGGTTCATGCGTTCACCCCCTTCACCTCGCGCTTCGCCGTAGCTGCCCGGCTGCGCTGCGCGGATGATGGCGCGGCGGCTCGGCCTCGGCCAGGTCGAGCAGGCGCCGCACCGAGTCCAGCCGGAACGGGTATCCGCAAGCGACGATCAGATGCTCGGCCCCTGCTGTCAGGAAGGCTTCGACGGTGGCAGGCTCCACCACATAGTTCGCGATGTCCCCATCAGGCCAGTCCGGGTCATCGAGGAGCACAGTTCGCTCGATGTCTGCGGGGTTTCTCCCCACCCGAGCGCACCACTCGTTGAGGACCGAGTTCTTGTGCCCGAAGACGTCAGGCGTGCCGAAGGTATTCCACAGCTGCGCGTGCTGCGCCACCATCCGCAGCATGACCTTCTCTCCGGACCCGCCGATCAGGAGGGGCATTGGGCCCTTGGGCGGCGGGTTGAGCAGTTCCAGCCGTCCGCGAACTCGCCCGATCGCGAGCTCGAGGCTCCGCAGCCGTTCCGCGTCGGTGTCGAACGGGTAGCCGTAGTCGTTGTAGTCCCGGTCGCTCCAGCCCCCGCCCAGGCCCAGAACGAACCTGCCCCCGCTGATGTGGTCGATGGTCCGCGCCATGTCTGCGACCAGGTCCGGATTGCGGTAAGCACAACAGCTGACCAGCGGCCCGATCGACGCGGTCGATGTCTCGACGGCCATCGCGGCCAGCAGCGACCAGCATTCGAAATGCGCGCCCTCGCTGTCGCCGTACAGCGGGAAAAAGTGGTCCCAGATCCAGATGGAGTCCACTCCAAGAGCATCCACCGTCCGCCATGCCGTGCGCAGGTCATCGATGGCGCAGAGCTGGGGATGCAGCTGGACGCCAA
>WNFM01318361.1_pt1 | contig 14830 bp, 12 predicted proteins | sample 5400271 | NCBI WGS metagenome assembly WNFM01 (sample SAMN13153352, study PRJNA577476) | soil metagenome | isolation source: 60 cm saprolite on Douglas fir-dominated hillslope | place: USA:California | collected 2013-09-17 | reverse complement strand
TACATCGGCGGCTGTACACCACTGGCAACAGGTTTGCTAGAGGGGCTGCGGCTCGCCGAAACGGAACGCCTGCGTGACCCGACCACCAAACCTATCTTGCTCGTCCTGACCGACGGGCTGGCAAACATCGACCTCTCCGGCAACATGCGGCGCGATACTCCGCGCCGTGACGCGCTCAAAGTTGCCCAGGAGATCGCGGCACGCCAGATACCGGCGGTTATGATCGATACAAACCCTTACCCTACTGTGACCAACGAGGCAGGCGAAAAGGTGCCGAGTCCAGCCCGCGAGCTAGCTCAAGCCCTGGTCGCCGACTATTACCAATATTGTTTGCCATATGACACTCACTTGCTGAGAAGGAGGTGAAAAGCCCGGAGAACGAATAGTGCATTGCATATACTACCGGTTACTCTATGGATCCTTTCCATCCTGGGACAGGTGGTCTACCTCTATTAGGGGGAACGAGCGGGAGACTATAAAGGCCCTCCCCTACGGGAACCGAGAGCGGGCGACCATAAGGGCCCTCCCCGCCACTCTTCACCACCCTCGCCCCTACAGGAGCAGAATTTCCCACGGTAGGATGGAGAGCCGGAACAGGTTGTCTCTTGACAACTTGCAACTATTTAGAGCGAACTCTTTCAAAGAAAGGTCGTTTCGATGAAGACACGAACCGCTGTTCTGTATCGTCCCGGTGAGGCCATTCACGTTGAAGAGGTCGAGCTTGATCCACCCAAGGATCACGAAGTACAGGTAAAGATGGTCGCGGCAGGCGTCTGCCACTCCGATTATCATATTGTCGTTGGCGATTTACCTGCCTACCTGCCAATAGCGCTAGGTCACGAAGGGGCAGGCATTGTCGAGGAAGTTGGTCCAGGAGTCACTAATTGCAAACCAGGTGACCACGTGGTTCTCAGTTTCATTCCTTCGTGTGGACAGTGCTACTACTGCACCAGAGGGCATACCAACCTTTGTAACATGGGAGCCGCTATTCTGATGGGGCCCCAGCTTGACGGAACATTCCGCATGCACACAGCACAGGGCGAGGGTGTCGGTCAAATGTGCGTGATCTCCACCTTTAGCGAGCGCAGCGTTGTTCCCGACATGTCGGTGGTCAAGGTTGCCGACTACTACCCTCTCGATAAAGCAGTGCTCGTCGGCTGTGGCGTGCCAACGGGAATTGGCGCGGTGATCCATCGTGCGAAGGTCGAACCGGGCAGCACAGTGATGGTGATTGGCTGCGGCGGCATTGGCATGAATGCTGTGCAGGGCGCTGCCCTGGCCGGAGCGCGCATGGTCATCGCGGTCGACGTGGTCGACTTCAAGCTAGAGAAAGCGAAAGAGTTTGGGGCGACCCATACCATCAACGCGAAGAACCAGGATGTTGTGCAGATTTCCAAGGATCTGACATGGGGTATGGGCGTGGACTACGCCTTTGAGGCAATTGCCACTCCTGCAACGATAGGGCAGGCCTATGCATGCACGGGAAAGAATGGTACGGTGGTCGTGATTGGCCTGACGCCTGCCACAGCCGAGTCTATCCCGGTGCCTCCGCTCGACCTCGTGCTGTTCCAGAAGACACTTATGGGAACGCTCTACGGCGACTCCCAGCCGCGCAACGACATCCCCAATCTGCTCGCAATGTACCACGCAGGCAAGATTAAGCTGGACGAGCTGATTACGAGGACCTATACGCTCGACCAGATTAACGAAGCCTATGCCGACATGGTCGCGGGCAAAAACATTCGCGGCGTCATCGAGTTCGCCTAACAGTCGAGGGACGCTTTGGCAAGGCCTCCCACGTTGCACCCACGTATGCGCTGCTGCATACGTGGGTGTATTGAAGCGTAGATAGGCAGGTCATGTACACATATCCATTCAGCGCAATTGTGGGCCAGGAAGAGATGAAACTGGCCCTCATCCTCAATGCTATTCAACCAACCATTGGCGGCGTACTCATTCGCGGAGAGAAGGGGACGGCTAAATCGACAGCGGTACGCGCGCTTGCTGCCGTGCTGCCGGAACTGTCGGTTGTAAGCGACTGTCCATTTTCTTGTCCTCCCGATCAGCCAGCGGCAATGTGCGCTTCCTGCCGGACCCGGCTGGAGCAAGGCGAAACGCTGCCGGTAGTCCATCGTCGTATGCGCGTGGTGGATCTCCCCATCAATGCCTCGGAGGATCGCGTCGTCGGCACCCTTGATATTGAACACGCGCTGCGCGAGGGACAGAGACGTTTCGAGCCGGGAGTGCTGGCCGCGGCAAACCGGGGTATCCTCTATGTCGATGAAGTGAACTTGTTGGATGACTATGTAGTCGATGTGCTGCTGGATGCGGCTGCCATGGGGGTCAACATTGTTGAGCGCGAAGGGGTGTCTTTCAGTCACCCGGCGCGTTTCATGCTGGTTGGTACTATGAATCCCGAAGAGGGGGAGCTACGCCCGCAGCTTACCGACCGCTTTGGTCTCTGTGTCGATATCACATCCATCCATAATATCCAGCAGCGCGTTCAGATCGTTGAACTGCGCGAGCGCTTCGAGGCCGCACCCCAGGCATTTCTGGCCGAGTATGCCAGCGACGAACAGGAGCTCAGCTCCCGCATCACACGAGCAGCGCAGTTGGAAGAACGAGTGGCTGTTCCGCTCCAGGTTGCCGAACTCATTGCGCTTATCAACATTGAACTCAATATAGATGGACACCGTGGAGATATCGTGATGCGCCGGGCAGCGCAGACCTATGCGGCTTACCTCAGGGAGGAAGAGGTAACACCTGAACATGTTTACACTATAGCGCCGATGGCCCTGGCGCACAGGCTCAAACGCTCGCCGCTGCAGCAGGCTTCGGAGACTGTGGGTGAGAAGGTGAAGGCGATCAAGAAGAAATTGACTTACCCTGGAACATAGGCGGGAGCGAGTCCTCTTAATTTTATACAGGTGGAGGTTCATCCACTGGTCGGGTAAAGCCACTTAGCATATCTTCCAGGCGGTGCCTTCTAGGATTGTTGTAGTCTATCAGGAAGGAAACGGAATTGCTTATCTATTACCTTGAACGCTTAAAAATGAGCGGAACAAAAAATAAGATAGTTACACCTGTTTCTTGATAACCGGTAGCAACGGCTTCCACGTCCTATGCTTCATACATCCCCACACTACGCCCACCTCGTAGGCGCAATCATCGAGCACAGAACACAGGGCATACCAGCCCAGGCCCATCTCCGGCCTCAGGCGCCAATAGTCTATGCCGATCACCACGCCGCATAGGATGGACGCTAGCAGGAACAATGGAGGTACGAGGAGACTAACTACCAATAGAGGCAACGTGTAATAGCGGGTCAGGTGGCGGGAAAGGAGATATGTGTATGCCAGGTGACCACGCAGTGTTGCTTTGAAAACGGCGAGAAAGCCGATAGAAACCCGCTGTGCTCGCACTTTTTGCAGGCGTTTACAGGTGCCGAAGAGGATAAGGAAAAGGGCAAGTAGCAGAGAGAGTAGGGCGGCGAAGTCACCCTTGCCCAGGACATGTAGGGACGGGGCTTGCCCCCGCCCTATATCCTGCCCCAGCCCTGTACCACGTGCCTTCGTCCTAGTCCCGCCCCCCAGGGCGACCGCAAGGGTCGCCCCTACATCTTGGTCGCCACCCCTCATACCAGGTCGAAAATAGCGCCAGAGTATGCCCCACGCTCCCCCGATTACTGTGCCAGCAAATGCCGCCTGTTCGGGAGGCAGCAACAAAATACGCCGCTCGGTGGGATGACGTTGGAGCAAGGGAGCCTCGGCAGAAGCATACGCGAAACGGATACGCAGGAATGCGCCCAGTGTTGTGCGATAGTCGTGATAAACGACCCCATGCGGTAGGTAGCGCATAGACGCGCCAGAGATGAGGAGACGGCGGCAGAAATCGACATCCTCGCCTTGAGTCATTGGGGCGAAACCGGAAAGTTGCTGCCAGGCTGCCAGGCGCAGTAGCATATTTGCGGTTGGCAGATAAGTCAGCGGCCCTTCGATGCGCACCTGCCGGGGCTGTATGCCCATGAAGAGGGAGGAGCGCACGTCTTCATAGCGGCCGAGCAGTGATTTGCGATCATAGGCCAGGATCATACCGCCAACAGCGGCAACGCGCTCATCTTGAAATGCTGGAACGAGTTCTCTGAGCCAGCCTGGAGAAGCCACACAGTCACTATCGAGATAGGCAATGAGATCGTGCCGGGCTGCCTCGGCGCCTGTATTGCGACTGATGCCTACTCCTTGCCGCTGCTTGTGGCACACCACGCGCATTTCCAGACCGCGCGCTGCCGCTTCCCGTGCCATGCGTCGCAGCATACTACTGGTCTCATCGGTCGAGGCATCATCGATCACGATAATTTCTAAACAATGGGCCGGATAGTCCAGCGTGAAAAGCGAACGGAGGCAGCGTTCAAGTTCTCTGGCGCGGTTGTAGGCGGGAACGACGATGGAGACATTGGGCCATGTAGGAGGCGGCAACGTTGAACCTGCCTCTAAGAGTCCCTTCCAGCGCAGTTGATCGCAAAGCGTCTCTACACGCCTGACGGGGATGTTTATAGCCTGCGCCAGCTGCTCGCAGGTATGCTCTTCTGCGCAAAGCGAGAGTAGATGTGCCGTGACAGTATTGAGTCTCACAAGACGCAGCGGGTAGTCGCAGACGGCTACCGCAGTCTCATCCTGCGGTACGATATGAATACCAGATGGCAGGCGGTAATGCCCAGGTCGAGGCTGGCGATAGGGCGTATTCATATTACATGCCTGGTGTGAGCTAGAAAGATCTTGAAAAAAGAGGTGTCCAGCGGCTCCATGGAAACGCTCCTCTCTCATTCACATGGTCAGTCATGAGACCAGAGCGCAGTGACCGGCGCGGCAAGTTCACGTCCCTGTGTGCGGCCAGCCAGTGCCGAAGGCTGCCGGGTCGCCGGGTCCAACGGGTTCAGTCCGATAGCCGCTGCGGATGCAGCATCGGGCGCGATCACCAACACCTGGCTCCCCTCTCGTCCCAGGGCCGCTGCTTCCGCATCCGTGCCAGCCCCGAAGTAATTCGCGTTTGCTCCCAGTGGGTTCAGGATCAAAACGCGATCATAGCCCCTTGCCAGGTCTGCATTCGTCGCCGAGCGTACGCCTCCATCCATGTAACGACGCCCCGCAATGGTCACAGGCGGCCAGATCCCCGGAACGGCACAACTGGCCGCGACGGCATCAACCAGAGAAACACCCGACTCTCGATCTATGATGTATTCCTCGCCGGTCTCAGTATCTACCGCGACAATCAAAAGACGCTGCTGCGACCACGTCTGAACGGGAAGCCGGGTCTCTATGATTGCACGCCGTTCCGCTTCCGAGATCGCCCATACGCTCCGATCCGCGCCCGCATCGCTTTGAGGTCAGGACCCGCCCCTGCTATCGCTTGACTAAACGCCTCCATCATCTGAGCGACATCAAACGTCACCATGCGCTCCTTCGACTGCTCGACCAGGGTCAGTTGAGAGGCGAAGAGGCTCTCGAGATCGGTCCCGCTTGCAATTTGAGCACCGACCACTGATCCGGCAGAAGTCCCTACGATGACGTCAGCTCCCCGCACATCCACACCGGTATCGTGCAAGCCTATGAGGATGCCCAGCTCCCAGGCTACACCGGCCACGCCTCCTCCTCCGAGAACCAGCGCTCGTGTTCTTGTCTCATTCGATTTCATCACGCGTCCTCCAAAAAACAGCATATATCAATCACATGGAGATGGCACCATCGTATGATTCTTCGACGGTACTTCTTCCTTATCTTATCACCTCACGCTCTCCCTGTTGAGCGATCATCCTTTGTGATTGTCGCGGTGAACTCTGTTGAGTCTCGGTATGTCGTACCGGGTGCACCTTTCCAAAGTCTCATAAAATCGTACCTGATGGCCGCAGTTGATAGCGGCTCTACTTCTCCAGCACGAACGATCAGCGGATCGAGCTGGAGGCGGTACGATTGGAGGCTCTATGATACTGCGCGGACAGACGACTACCTTTCAAGAGCGGCTGGACATCACTGAACGAGCCGCTGCTGGACAGTCCGACCCTGAGATTGCGGCTGCGCTCGGTTGCTCGGTCTGGACGGTGCGCAAATGGCGAAGCCTGGGTCAACATCACGGGCGCACCAGCCTCAACTCCCAGATGGGTCGCCCCACCACCGGACCGCTGGGCACTTTTCCCAGGGAAATGCGTGATGCCATCTTGCACCTGCGTCGAACGCATCCCGGTTGGGGGCCGACTACCCTGCTGGCGGAACTCCGCGTTGATCTCCGCTGGGCAGATCACCCCTTGCCAAGTCGCTCCCGCATCGCGGCGCTGCTCAACGCCGAGAAACTTACGCGCCGCTATCAGAAGCTGAGCCCACTGCCCATCCCACCGATCCAGCCGGAAGGCGCACCGCATGACGAGTGGGAACTCGATGCCCAAGGTCGTATGCACGTGGCGGGAGTGGGCAACGTCAGTCTCATCACCATTATTGATGTGGTGAGCCGCTGGCATCGGTCGAGAGCTATCCTTGTCTCGATACGACCAATCCCCCTTTGGAAGCCTATCAACTGATGCTCCGCCGCGCCGAGCTCTCCGTAGGCCTGCCACGGCGCATCTCCTTGGATCACGGAACGGTCTTTTACGATAACACTTCGCCGTCGCCGTTTCCGACCCGCTTGCATTTGTGGCTGCTAGCTGATGGCGCATCGACGTCTGCTTCATCCGCAAGCGCTGTCCCACCGACCATGCCAAGATAGAGCGCACGCACCAAACCATGACGCTGCAAGCCTTGCTAGGCCAGCGTTGGCCGGATCAAACAGCGTTATGGGCCGGCCTCGATGCGCGCCGCGCCATGCTCAATCAGTCTATTCCCAGTTGCGTCTTCCAGGGTCACGCTCCCTTACAGGCCTATCCGCAGGCAGCGCATTCGGGGCGCACCTCACGACCAGAATGGGAAGTGGAGATGCTCAACCTTGATCGCGTCTTTGCGTACCTCGCGCACTGTCGCTGGTTTCGGCGCATACGAGCGAACGGGCGGCTCGACCTTGGTGGATATGACTACTATCTGGGCACCACCTGGCGCAACCAGATGCTCGAACTCCATTTCGATGCCAAGCAAGGCTGCTTCCTTGGGCAACCAGCAGGCAGTGATATTACCTTTACGATTCCACGGAAGGCGGCTGACGAAAACCGACCTGATGGGCGAACTCGGACATCTGCTCGCTCTCCCCATGTATCAACTGGCACTTCCGTTTACACAGGAGGCGTGGCGCCAGCTTGAGTATACTCACGTCTTGTCCGGTACAACTTCCTGAGACTTTCACTGAGAAGGGGGGGTACGACATACTGAGACTCAACAATACAGTTTCATGACCTGCGCCATAGTGTGGCAACCATTTTGCTTGCGGCAAAGATCGACTTAAAGGTGGTATCAGAGTTGTTAGGGCATAGCTCGGTTACTATCACTACTGACATTTATGCACATGTTTTACCAGAGCAGCAACAAGAGATCGTTGATAAAATGGACGATCTCTTCACGCGTTCATAGGTTTTGCTGACTGGTGGTCAGAGGACAATAACCTGTGACCGACTTTATACCATAGTAGATGGAGGTGGTGAGAAGATCTCCTTGTCACGCTCTTTCCCTTTGGGCGAGGGAGGTATCCATTTCCGAATGAACCTTAACCAAAGAGCGACCCAGAGGAGGAGCACTCCTAACCCGGCGACCCATCCCCAGTCAGGAATGATATATCCCAGGACAACCCCTATTACGAGCAGGAGAACTCCCGCTACTATTGCAAGAGTTAGATTACGGTTTTTTGATGATTTGCTGTCTACCATGGTCTTTTCCCTTACCCTTTATTCAAGGTCTCCCTTTGATGGGATGTCCAAAGTTCTGTTCTACTCCGCAAACGTACTCTAAAGATGGCTCCTTTGGCCTGCTTGTTTCTTGTGTGTCCATGAATTACATACCGCCTTCTTTTCTATGCGAGATAGTATTAATTTCTATGGTATCGGCTCCTCTATTTACGCTTATACTGATGCTGACGCAAGAAGTGAACCATTCTCAAACGGTTCTTGTTTTGGAAGGAGCACCATCGTTTCTCGTTTGTCTGCTAGTTTGAGAACACTAGGGGGTCTATGGGGTCTCATAGTTGCTGAGAAGCCCAACCTGTTCGCGTCGCACGAGATAATGTTAAGTCTCGGTATTCGTGCCGGTACGACTTTCTGAGACTTTCACCCAGGAGGGGGGTACGACATATCGAGACTCAACAGGTTCTGGGAAGCCCACATGCGTGAAGCCAGTGCCACTTCCTTTGCTGTGTTGCCAGAAAAGTATTGCCAGAAAGAGTTACTGGAAGCCGATTACAAGGCGCTTTTTTCTGCACTTTGCAGGGCAGTTCTGGCGGCAAAGGTAGGCTTGCGATCCGACAGAAGCGGCAGACTCCCCCTCGGCCACGACTTGCTCAAGAAAATCAACGCTCGTAGCCCTGGCCGCTCGCTGCGTGTCGGAGGCTTGAGGCCCGCATGGAGGGTCGATCGAGGATATCACCCCTGGTGGCGGTTCAACTCCCAACGCTTTGGCGGCGGATAGACGTAGCGGGCAATCGTCGTTGACACCCAGCCGATACAGAAGCCGAAAAAGACCAATAAGATGGCCTGCGCGCTCTCGCTGCCCCGAATCGTCAGTGTGAGTATGAGAACAACCGCCCAGGCGATGGCGAGGCCAGCGCTGTAGATCCAATAGTTTCTGAATCGAAGCATCTTATACCCCTGTTCCTTTCGAAGGACACCATTGACAACTTCTCGTCTGGAGGAACCTTGATGGGGGAGAGTCGCACCCCAACCTGAAGTGTCCCATTTTCAGCTTGGGGTGCGGCTCTCCCCTTCCTCAGAGAATCATTCCCCTGCTCGTCCCTTCATGGCATGCCCTTGAGAATATCGCTATATGTTATACTGATAATAGCATATCGCAATATTATTATCAAGGGCTGAACCGGCCCAAGTGTAAGTAATCATGACGCATTCAATACTCTTGCGACACGTTCTCCATCGAGAATGGCGTTTTCTACCCTGCGCGGCGCTATGCAGTCACCGACACGGTAGAGCTGCTTTACCTTTCCCTGGAGCTCGTGATAAAGCGCGTCGTTTGGGGCTTGCGGCGTTGCCATAACTGCCAGCGATACATGCTCAAGCTGGCGCGGCTGGCCGGTGTAGTTGTTGATGATGGTTGCACTGTTGGGGCCAAGACCCGCTAAAAAGTAGTCGGCGGTCAGGCGCATACCTTTGGCAAGGGCGCGGCGGTACCATAGTTCAAGGTCCAGGGTGATGCCGAGGTCGCCGCCGACGTAGAATTGGGGCGTGACGACTTCCACTGTGCAGCCCTTCTGCGCCAGTAATTCGGCGGTGCCTGTCGCCTGGTGAAAGCCGATTTGATCGTAGACGAAAACATTCTCGCCTGGTTGGGCCATTTTTTCACCACGAATGACCTGCCAGACTGTTGCGACATGCGGCAGGTCCGTGCCAGGTATGGGTGGGAGCAGTGGGCGTGAACCTGTGGCAATGATGACGGCGTCAGGCTGCTCGCGCTCGATCATCTCCGCTGTCATCTCAACGCCCAGCTGTACCTCGACGCCTGCTTCGTGGATCTCGCGCTGCAGGTTGCGCGAGACATCACCGAATTCGACGCGGTTAGGCACGCGCACTAGAAGGTTGACCTGGCCGCCGAGTTCGTGCTGTCGCTCATAGAGCTTGATGCGGAAGCCGCGCTGTGCCGCGACTCTGGCCGCCTGCATGCCAGCAGGGCCACCACCTACAACTATGACCGTTGGGCGGCGGTTTCCAGAAGGTCCATCTCCATTAGGGAGGAGGAGCGGGCGAGCGGACGACCATAAAGGCCCACCCCCCCGCCCCCCGCCACCCTCGCCCCTACGGGAATTGGAGGGGCGAGCGGGAAGCGAATTCCCCCTGGAAGGATGGAGAGCCTTCCCAGGTTGAGGCTGATGGGTGACAGTGATTGCTGGGAACTGGAGTTCATTGCCCGTGGCAGGCGTTTGAATGCAGCCGAGGCTCAGGTTGAGGCCCATACGTCCAATACAGTACTGATTACAGGAGATGCAGAGGCGAATGGACTCGGTGCGGCCTTCGCGTGCCTTGCGCGTGAAGGCGGGATCACAAATCTGGCCGCGCACGACATCCACCATATCGGCTAACCCTTCACGGAGGATGCGTTCAGCCTGTACGGGGTCTTTGATGCGCCCGGTACAAAAGACGGGAAGCTTGACTACCTCGCGAATGCCCGCTGAGACGAAGAGTTGATATCCTGGCGGCGTATGCATCGAGCCTTCTACCATGTAGAGGTTATGGAATTCGCCGATACTGGTGTTGATGAAATCGAGCTGGCCCGCTGCCTCCAGGCCTTTGGCGATTTCGCGCACGTCATCGAGTGTCAGCCCTGCCGGGATCAGTTCGTCACCACACAGCCGGATGCCAAGGGTAAAATCACGCCCGATTTCGGCACGCACGGCCTGGATTACTTCCAGGGCAAAGCGCATGCGGTTTTCCAGCGAGCCGCCGTAGGCGTCGGTACGCCGGTTGTAATAGGGTGAGAAGAACTGGCGTATCAGTGAACTATGTGAGGATTGCAATTCTGCGCCGTCGAAGCCGCCTTCGCGTACGTGACGCGCTACGAGGGCATAGCCGCGCACGATCTCGGCGATCTCTTCCAGCTCAAGCTCTTTGCACATCTCGCGATGGATGGGGTCAGGCAGTGGCGATGGTCCAAGGACGGGGCGGCGCGAATAGATGCTGCTGGCCTGCATGCCGTTGTGGTTGATCTGCGCGAACATGCGGGTACCGTGTTCGTGAACTGCGCGGGTCATACGTCGATAGGCAGGAACCACGTGGGGATCAAAACCATGGATCAGTTTTTGATAAGCCCAATCGCTCGGGTGGACCGACTGTTCCTCAGTAATGATGAGGCCACAGCCACCCTTCGCGCGCTCGGTATAGTAGGCGATGAGGCGCGGCCCGGGAAGGTTCTCCTCGGCCAGATTTGTCAGGTGGGCCGCGAAGACGACGCGGTTAGGAACAATCGTCTTGCCGATGCGTATGGGTGTGAATAAGTATTGATATTGACCAGCCACGGTTTGAACTGCCTTTCAAATGCGATTTCACATCTGATTGCCCCGGTCATTATACACTATGCGATTGCGGATGTGCCGCTTGCGCTGCTCTTTGGGGTCTCATGCGCTTGCTTTTTGATGACCATCTTCCGTTGGGAAAGATTGCCTACGACACAAGAGCGCGGTTCAAGGGCTGGTACTGGCACATGGGCGATGGCTTGCAGATACCTTGCATGATGCGAGGTAATTTTTTCGCTGCTGAGGTTAAACATGATTGAGACAGTTGCGACATTGAGACAGACACTCCGGTATTCCAAAGGTGCGGTCACAGATCGTGTGATTTCCGGTTGGGACATTTGGGAACATTGGGATAGGGGTCCACAGCAGGTGATACGTTTTACGACGAGTCACATGGTGGTGAGGGAGACAATCACCTATTATCAGTATAACAGAGTGATGCAAATGCTGTGCCAGATGATAATCGGGAAGTTAGGCTGAGTGATAATTTCGCTTCACCACTTGCATCTACGCGAGGTGTTCCTGTGATGGTGCTCCATGACTGCGAGCACGCCCTTGTAACACCAGTACGGCCAGCAAGACGGCTGCCAGCGTGACCACTCCAGCAATGGTAAAGATGCCTTGTGGGGGCGTCCACAGACTGACCACCGCCACCAGCAGGGGACCAATTACGCCGCCCAGTGCTGCGCTTGCTCCCCTGATCCCCATCACCTGGGAGCTATGTTCCGGTGCCGCTATATCCAGGTAGGCCGCACTTAACGCCGGTGACACCAGTGCGCCGCCTACCCCAGAAATCACGGCCACTACGAAGAGCCAGCCAAACTGCGGTAGGAAGATCAGGCCAGGGAAGAGCGCGCCGCTCAAGAGCAGGCCAAGCACGATGAGCGGCTTTCTGCCATAACGGTCGCTCAACTGACCCAGACCTGCCTGCCCAATCAGCATGGCCAAGCCGTACCCACCCACGATGATCCCCAGTTGCGTGGGTGTCAAGAGGAGGTGGTTATACAGGTAGAACATCATCTGTGGCTCGATGAAGGCAAAACCAAAGATAGCAACGAAATCGAGCAGCAGGAGCGTGGCGAACAGGGACAGCGGCCGGGGCAGGGAGGCAAGCGATCCCCGCAGCCCTGGGCTCGGCTGCTGCGCTTGCGCACCGGCCAGGACTGAGCGAGTTTCTGGAACCAGCACGAAGGCGAGCAGCAATGCGATCAGCGCCAGGACAGCAGAGACGCCAAAGGGGGCAACGAAGCCCCAGTGCTCAAAAAGGATCCCGCCCACTGCCGGACCAAAGATGAATCCCGCGCCATAGCTGCCCATCACGATGCCCGTCCACCTGGCCCGCTGTTGCTCAGGGACGGTATCGGCGATCATACCCAGCACTGCCGGGAGCAGTCCCGCGGTGATGGCTCCCTGGAACAGGCGGATGGCTATATACCAGCCAGTTGACGGCGCCAGGACAAACGCACTATTGGCGATCACCTCACCAGCCAGTGCCAGCAGGATCAGGGGCTTTCTGCCGAAGCGATCGGCGAAGGAGCCCAGAAAGGGGGAGAGCAAGAATTGCGCGAAAGCGAAGCTCATCGACATCAACCCCAGGGCCGCAACTCCCGAGCCGAGTTCACCCAGCCGCTTGGCAAAGACAGGCAGGACAATGCCGTAGCCGGTCATCATCAGGGCGATACTGGCTGCAAGCAGGAAGAGAACCCTGCGTGTCTGTGCAGGGAGTGCTTCCGGTAGTTGTATCGCTGGCAGCACTCCAGTTGTCTTGGCTAACTCTCCAGTCACGCGAAAAAGTGGTTGTGTACTCATGCGCTTGCCATTTGTGCTTTCCCTTACCTAGCCAGATTTTCCATCCTGCCTGGTAGATTATGCCTAATTACAGTGTTAACTACAAGTATACCTCATGAAGCGTTTCCCAAACGCTTCATGAGAGGTCCAAGATGAGGATCTTAAGGTAGCTGTCCCGCCATATTCATATCGCCATTTCCTGGCACTAAACATCAGGAGTCCCAGTATGGACGATCACCTGACCTCCAGTCTGGGGTCTATGTCCCTCACCCTTCGACGTTAGTCAGCGGTAGCCCTGCTGGCGACGCGGCAAGAGGGGTAGCTTGCGGCAGCCACTTGCTTGACATAGGGGACGATGGTGGACAGCGGAACAGGTGCGCCCTTGGAATGTAGTTGGCGTAAACTGCCATGAGGTGCGTAATCCATGACAAGAAAAGGCGTTAGAAATACCATTAAATGCGTCAACACCTTGTTTTTGGTTCGAGCATTGGGTATGCTTTGAGTAGAGGTGCCTAGCACTCCATCTGGTCAAGACCGATGGGAAGGAGCAGCGCATGAAGACCTCCATATTTGAACAGTGGTGTGAACAGATTGCTTCTGGATGGGAGGATAGGGTATGGACCCAGCAGGTTCTCTGTGCATTTTCCTGCTTGGCCGCTTCGAAGTCACTCGAGGAGAGCACCTCTTGCACGCCTCTGCCTGGACACGGCGCAAGGCAGCGGCGCTCCTGCAGCGCCTGGCTCTCGAGCGGCGCCTGCTGAAAGAGCAGGCGATCGAGTTTCTCTGGCCTGAGCACGACCCCACTACTGGCGCCAACAACCTGTATCGCACCCTCCATGCCCTGCGCCAGACCCTCGACATGGAGTTGGGCGCCGGCGCGACCGAGGCAACGTTCGCGTTTCACGATGGAGTCCTCACGCTGGCGGACAACGTGTGGGTGGATGTGGCGCCTTTCGAATCGTTGGCTCAATCCAACGATCAGGCCGACCTGATCGCGGCGTTGCGCCTGTACGCAGGGGACTTCTTGCCCGACGAACGCTACGCCGAGTGGACGCTCGTTCCGCGTGCAGCGCTCTCCCGCCAGCAACGCGAGGTGCGCCTGCGCCTCGCCGCCCAGGCTCGCGAGGAGCAAACGTATCACGAGGCGATCCCCTTGCTCACTCCGTTACTGACGCGCGATCCGGCTGACGAGCTGGTGCATCGTGAGTTGATGGCGCTCTATGCCCTGGCAGGCCGTCGCCACGAGGCGCTACGCCAATATCAAGCCTGTGTTGAGGCCCTCGCCGCCGATCTCGACGTACCCCCTGATCCCCAGACGGCTGCGCTCTATGCCCGCATCGTGAGCGGCAGCCTTACTCCTCCCCCGTTCCGGCTCCAGCCAGCTCTGACCACGCCTGCACCAATGGTTCCTGACGGGGAGAACGAGGTACCGCTGGTCGGACGCCAGAGCGACCTCGAAACGCTTCTGAGACGATTGCAGCCAGCCAGCCAGAGCGGTGGACAGGTGCTGCTCCTGGCAGGGGACTCCGGTGTGGGCAAGACACGCCTGGCCCTGGAGGCACTGCATACCCTTAGCACTACCGGCGCCTCGATGCTCCTCGGCACGGCGTATGAACAGGAAGGGAAGATACCTTACCAGCCCTTCATTGAAGCCTTCGATCGCTATTTAGCCGAGCACCAGCGTCCCCCTGAGGAGCACCCCATTACCCATTTCGAGCGGCTCGGGGTGAGCGATCCACAACGAGAACAGTGGGCGCTCTTCAATGCTACGGTGACGTTCCTTCTGAGGCTGGCAGCACAGCGTCCAGTGGTTCTGTTGATAGATGATCTCCACGCGGCCGACGAAACGAGCCTCCAGCTCTTTCATCACGTGGCACGCCAGACGCGAGCGGCTCCCGTGACG
>WNFM01003249.1_pt1 | contig 14830 bp, 17 predicted proteins | sample 5400271 | NCBI WGS metagenome assembly WNFM01 (sample SAMN13153352, study PRJNA577476) | soil metagenome | isolation source: 60 cm saprolite on Douglas fir-dominated hillslope | place: USA:California | collected 2013-09-17 | reverse complement strand
GGCGCAGCGTACACGGACACTCGGCTGAAACAACATGTGATAGCCGAAATGTCACTTGCTCCTACTACCTTCATTATGTGGGGACTTCCCGCCAGTCATGCGCCACGTCGAGCACCCACTGGTTCGTCACCGCGTCGTGGTACAGGTCAAACACCTGCTCGCCAGCGGGACCATGGCAACACACGCAGTAGTAGGTCCGGTCCTGTGCGACAACGTGTCGTAGACAGCCAGGCGAGCAGCAGATGAATGGCAAGCAGACACACGAGCAGGGACTACCGTTTAGGACTGATCACTTGAATGTGATTCTCCTTGAGCTCATGCGCGAATCGCTCTTGTATCAGTTGCAGAAGGCGCGGCATTGGCACACCAAGCATGCTGTCGCCGACAATGAGCGTGCCCGAGTTGCGCAGGCGTGACTGCACAATGAGGAGCAAGAGACTCTGCGCAGGCGTGTGGCGAGCGAGCAGCGGTCTGGTGTCGAACAGGACAATGTTCATGATGGCCTGCACTGGCGACCGGTAGACTCTAAGGGCTTCAATCTCTGACCAGGGGAGGACAATTTGCCCCAAGATCGTGGAGGTCAGCACGATCCCTGTCCGATTCACTACGAGCACGGGCCCCCGCGAGAGCAAGCGTATGACTCCTTGCGTGGTCGCTGCACCAAAAAGCAAAACAGCGACTATCAGCACCACAAAGCCAAAAGTGTCATTGGTGATGTTCGTGCCTGGCCAGACACCCAGTACGAGCACGGACGTCACGGTGAGGAAGAGGCCGAGCATCGTCCATGCAAACGCCTTGTCGATGCGCACGTACACGGCAAGCAGGGCCGTGTCTTCTGGCATGCCCGGCGATGTCTCTGGCGATGTCACCACACCTGGCCACCAATCTGCCGCTGGTGCGTACTTTTGTGTCGTCGCCGGGCGCTCCATGTGTTTACAGTGCACATCGAGGCAGCCTCCTGAGGCGCGGGCGATCCTGCCGACGGGTGACGTCCGATGGGACGGTTCCCGGCTGGACCAGTATACTCCGCCGCTGCATCTGCTCCACTGCCCACATCTTCCACCTTGGACTCGCCAACGGGTACGGCAATGAGGCAACCAGGCCAGGGTGTAGCTGGCCCGTGGCGCTGCTTGCTAACCCGCAGCCTCGGATGTGGTGACCAGGTTAATCGTGCGCTACGTCGAGCACCCAGGTGAGCATCATGTGGGATCCCCCGGCTCGCTCAGCGTGCCTGATCCGGCGGGGCACCTCTTCCTATCCTGAGACAGGAGGAGTGGGAAACGCGGACGGTGAGGTTTCGGCGATTTGTTGCGCAGGACTAGCAGAGGACCTGTGGTGTCTGTTCAGAGCTCCGGCGAGACACAGGAGGAGAGAGGCGTTGGTCGTGGCTAAGGACCGCCGAGCTACAACGGATGAAAGAACTGGCATACCACGTTTCGCCATCATAATTCTTGCGTGCTGGTGCGTCAGCAGCGCGAGCGGATGTGGTAGACCTGCACCCGCGCCACCTCTACCCCAACTCCACCTGCCTGGTGTGGTGCGACTCGATGGCCTCACGCGCCTGCAAGATCAACTCGGCGTGCACGGCATCTCCTCATTGACGACCTATTTCTCCGCTCAGCTCGGAGCGCCCGCGCGCACCCATCTGGTCGTGGGCATTGGCCAAGGCATCTATGACCTGTCCCTGGACGGCACCGCACCAATCAAGCTCTCCACCGCGAACATCTGTGGGGGCGAAATCTCCTTCACGCGCGATGGGCGGCTCGCTGTCTGTCGAAGTAGCGATGGCATTTACGCCTTTCCGCTGACGGCGGCTCCTGCTCAGCCGCATATGCTGCTGCCCAACACGTACATCGAACCTGAGGCGCCCACCACGTATTTTCACGTTGCGCTGTCGTCAGACGGCATGCGACTGGCGGTCGTCGCGCGCGGGCCGGAAACCTCGTTGGCGGTCTACGCAGGCTGTACAGGCAAGGCGCATCATTGACGAATCCACGACACAGCTCGTCTGGTCTCCCGACGGAAATTACCTTGCCTTCACGACTGATACACCGACCGACACCGCGACCTACCTGTTGCACGTCGCACCCTTCATGCCCGCAACGATCGACCCAATGCGCGAGCCTCTCGCGATTCCCATCGCCACCGATGCACTGACGCAAATACCTTTCGACGGCTCGACGAGACCGCTGTTATGGTCGGCTGATTCCGCCGACATTACCTATGTTGACCTACCTACAGGCAACATCAAGCGGATGACGATCGCAACCGGGCAGGTCGCGACATTGCTGGTGCTACCGGAAGCACACATCGTGTGTTACGTGGCCCGCACACCTGAGCTCCACGCGCTAATCTTTGACCTCTGTCGGAGAAGAAGCGACGCCGAGATCGTGATACCGAGCGACCAACTCTTTCTCTACAGTGGCGTGGAGTAGCGTTTGGCCGCATCGAGCCAACGACCAATTCTGGACGACGGGCAGGGGCGCCGGTGCGCAGCGAGTAGGTGGCCGTCGCCGGATTGGCAGGACGCTCCCACCAGCGGTCCATGAGGTGCCATGTCTCGAAGACCTCCGACACCGGCCACTCAGACCCCTTCCAGCGAAAGTGTGCCGGCGTGCCGTCGGCGGCGCGTGTCATCGTGATCGGCTGGCCGTAGCGATGCGCCATGCGTAGTGCCCCCTACCAACAGCCAGGAGCGAGGGTGAGTTCGCATCCTAGCCCTAGGGCTAGGGAGGACTATCCGCAAGTACGGGGTTGGAACCAGCCGCCGAACGGGCACTCCCCCTGATCGGCTCACCCCCTCTGCGCAGAGCGAGCGCGCATGCAGCGGACGCCGTCAAGAGGCGCTGTGCAGCTCGTGGCGGGCACTGAGGGGCAATGGCGGCACATGACCGCAGGTGAGGGTATCCTAGCGCCAGCGGCCGCGCTTGTCTGCTGGCGCTTCCAACTCAGCGAGGCGATCCTGGATATTATGCCTGCGTTGAGTTTCCGCAGCTCGGAAGTCTGCTGTCAGAGCCGACATGTCCTCGTCCGTCAAAGATGAGGGCTTCGCCTGCGCTCGGCTGAGCTTCGCACGAAACTTGCTGTATTCTGAAAGGACCTCTGGGTCTGCATCTAGCAGGATGTATTCCGACTCTAGCGTCAGCTCTATCCAAGCACGGTTGTATAGCTTGATCGCACCATCTACTTGCGCCTTTATTCGCTGGTTCAGGTCTCTATCCTTTTCCACGTCATTCTGTAGGTGGCACTGCGCGAGGCAGCACGCACTATAGCCCGGCCGGCCTGCAAAAGGAGTCGGTACGCTGCGCGCAGCCGCTCAAGTCGTGCGTTCCGTTGTGCTCGCTCGTCACGCCGAGACTGAAAATACAGCGTGACCGCGAGAATGAGCACATTGCTCGCACCGGTCAAGAGAACAGCTATGATGGTGTCCGGCATATGGCATAGTCCCTTCGAAGCTACCGCCAGCGCCCGCGTCAGGTGACGAGCGACGCCGCCGTGAGACCGGCGATCAGGCAGACGACGCCGAAGGGCAGCACCCAGCCGGGGTAGGTGTTGCGGGGATCGCTGAGGCCAAGCAGCGCGAAGAGGAACGCGCCAATGCCGCACAGCGCCGCCGTGAGGCAGAGCACGCGGTCAAGGGGTTTCATCCGCTGGTGTGGCGCCTCCTTGCCCCGTAGGACGGCTGGGCAAGCAGTCGGTAACGTGCGTTGGGCAAGAAGACACCCGCTCCCGGAGTAGGCCAGACAAGCCAGAGGTGAAAGGAGCGGGTGTAGTAGGTCTATACGGATGAGGTTACGTGACGGTCACTGCGCTGCTTCCGTGAGGCCCAACAGCGTGCGCCAAGAGGTGCCAGAGGCCCGTGAGCGCTGCAATTGGTTCCCCCCTGCCCTGCCCCTGCCCTGCTTATGACCGTGTGGTGTGGATGCCCTGGGCGCGGTGCGGTTCATGAGCGCGTTCACGTGAGGTTGCAGGCGAGCGCGCAATATGTTACATGTTGTGAGATCACCGTCATACTGGGTAACTAGGAGTACGTCTCATTGCGGACACGCGTGCTGCGCCAGCCTGTTACACAAAGCGCGGCACAGATGGCGAGTGTCTCTGGACGCGCGAAAGGAGGATTCCACCCGGGCAAGATCGCGATGCTGAGCCGTAAGGGCTCACGCGGTCGATTATGGCACCCATCTGTTCCCTTGTTCCCTCGAATACCTTCAACGCTACCCCCAAGCGCCTGATGCTGAGGAGGCACCCGCCGGAAACGCCAAGCCGATCGGGCGCCGTTGCCCGCGCGGCAATGTGATGTAACGAGGCACTGTAGGTAGTGGACAGACAGGAGCAAGCAAGTGAGCTTCAAAGGCAAGCGCCGTGTTCTCGGCATCGTCGTCGCCGTGGCGCTCGTGATCGCCGCGATCCCCGCCGTTGCCACGCTGGCCGCGCCGTCCACCCGCGCCACCCTCACGGGGAGCATCCCGGCGTGGGCCAATTCTGCCAACTTCAAGGGCGCCGCAGACCCCAGCACGGATGTCGGGTTCCGCGTCTACCTCGGCTGGAACAATCCGTCCGCTGTCGAAGCGTTGGCGCAGGCGGTCTCTGATCCCCATAGCGCCTCCTACGGGCAATACCTCACCCCGCAGCAGTTCCGCCAGCAGTTCGCTCCCTCGCAAGCGCAGGCGGGCGCCGTTCAATCCTGGCTCAGGAGCCAGGGCTTCCAGGTGCAGTACACACCGCAGAACAACCACTACGTCTCGGCCGAAGGGACGGTTGCCCAGGCACAGACCGCCTTCGGCACGAGCTTCGGCATGTACGGTGTCAATGGCCTCACCGTGCGCTCGCCCTCCGCTGAGCTCACCATCCCGAGCTCGCTGGCCAGCGTCGTGAGCGGTGTCGTCGGCCTAGATGACAGCGCGCAGTTTGTCTTCACCAACCACACCTCTGGGGATGCGCCGCCACCGGCCGCTTTCGTCACCGGCACGCCGTGCTCAACCTACTGGGGCGAGAAGCAGGCAGTTGGATTCACGAACCCCTACGGAGCGGGCACGCTGCCCTACGCGCCGTGTGGCTACACCCCCGCGCAGATCAAGGGCGCCTATGGCATCTCTAGCACCTACAATGGCAGCGGGCAGACGGTGGCAATCATCGACGCCTATGCCGCGCCCACCATCGCGCAGGACGTCAATCAGTGGTCGGTGAACCGCGGCCTGCCCGAGATGCAGGGCAACCAGCTCACGCAGGTCGTGGCGCCCGGCACGTACAACCACCCCGAGCGCGGACAGAAGCAGAGTCCGCAGGGCTGGTACGGCGAAGAGACGCTGGATGTGGAGTCGGTGCACGGCATGGCACCGGCCGCCAACATCGTCTACGTTGGCGCGCCGAACAACTTCCAGGACCTCGACGCGGCCCTCAATCACGTCGTCGACAAGGGCTTGGCGCAGATCGTCAGCAACTCCTACGGGTTCAACACCGAGCTGCTGGCTCCTGGCTTCATCAAGCCCTATGAGGACACGATCATTCAGGGTGTCGTCGAGGGCATCGGCATCTACTTCTCGTCAGGCGATAACAGCGACGAGTCGCTGGTCCAGGGCTTTACCACCACCGACTGGCCGGCCTCCAGTCCGTTCGTCACGGCCGTCGGCGGCACCAGCCTGGCGGTCGGCGCCAGCAACAACTACCTGTTCGAGACGGGCTGGGGGAGCACCACCTCCTCGTGGACCGGCAGCGCCTGGTCACCCACCGCTCCCGGCGCATGGCTGTATGGCGCGGGCGGCGGTGTGAGCCGCATCTTCCCTGAGCCGTCCTATCAGCAGGGAGTGGTGCCGACCTCGGTCTTTACGACGCAGGGCCGCACCGGCCGCGCGGTGCCGGAGTGCCGGACGTCTCCGCGCTCGCCGACCCGAATACCGGCTACATCGTGGGCGAGACGCAGACCTTCCCCGACGGCAGCGTCAAGTACGATGAATACCGCCTCGGTGGCACCAGCCTGGCGTGCCCGATCATGGCCGGCATCATGGCGCTGGCCGATCAGGCGGCCGGACACCCGCATGGCTTCGCCAATCCCGTGTTCTACAGTCTGGCCGGTTCCTCGGCCTACAGGGACATCGTGAGCCCGGCGTCGACGGTGGCGGTCGTGCGGACCAACTTCAACAATAACGTCGATGCAAGTGGTGGGCTGAGCTATCGCTTGCGGACCATGAACCAGACGCTCAGCTTGCAGACCACCCCCGGCTACGACGACGTCACAGGTCTCGGGACGCCGGCGGGGGCCTTCCTGGATGCGCTGAAATAGTCGTTCCGGCGCTTGCGCCACACGTTTCTGGAGGGCCGTGTCTGCTTTGGCAGGCGCGGCCCTCGTTCATCTCACCACCGGGCGCTGCGCGTACTGCCTCGGTAAGACGTAGGGATACGCTAATAGAGCACGAGGCGGCCAAGGGGACCGGTAAGTGGGATTTGGGGGAACTCCCCTAGGCCGCTGTCGCGCTGCCATTCTAAAGCGCGTTTACGCCGCTCCTCGCGCCAGTCGGCCTTCGGTGGTGCTCCCATGCTGCCAGTCTACCACCGCTTTAGTTCCTTGCGCCGAGATCAGTAGGTTGCAGAAACGGCGAAAACGTTACGCTGTGGTCGCTCTTATGCCGCTCTCGCGCGTGTGAAGAGGCGCCAGGCGGCCGAGGATGCCATAAGGTGGTGGGAGAATCGGCGGCGACCTGGCGTGCCGCTAGTATGACACAAGACAAGTCCCCTGCGGGCCTGGATACTGTGAACCTTTGCCATGTCGGGCTTATCCTTCCTGCTGGGCGGCAGCACTCCGCATGGTTAGTAGGGTGGTCCAGTGATCCAGGTGGCGATCGCCTCCCAGAGCCTCCAGCTCCGCAGCGCCAGCGGCAGGAGCGGCAGTGAGCACGCCGCCCGCCGGCGGGCCTGGAGGCTGTATGTACGTGCTCTCATGCTCTCGCTTCCTTCCTGAGCCGCCGGTAGAGCGCCGCAAAGCGCATGCACGGACAACTCGCAGGCTGCGGCCACCTCGCGCTCACTCCACTCCGACACATAGCGCAGCACCAACACCTGTGCCGCCAGTGGACACTGCCCGGCCAGGACTGCCAGCGCCCGCCGATATTCTGACATCACGGCAAGCGGGCCGATATGCGTATAGAAGAGGGTCGGCGGAACGTTCCGCCGACCCTCTTCTATACGCTACTTGTAAAGGGAAAACACCCATGTATCGTCGCAGGGCTTGGGGGAGCGGCCGAGCGCTGGCGTCGCCTCCAGCTTCACGTTGAGCGCTCGCGCGGCCGCGTGAAAGGCGCGCTCGATTTCGCGCTCGCGGGTATCGCGCCGCACCTGTGCCTCAATCTCCAGACGCGCCCTCACAGCCGCGCGGTGCGCGCAGTAGCGGCCATGACGCGCGGCGGCACAATCGCACGTCAGCTCTAACTCGTTCACCACGATGAGATGCCAGGTGTTCGCCTGCGTGCAGCTGGGCACGGCGTAGACGGCGGCGCCGTCACTCTTGCGCGTGCCGTGCGCTACGACCGTGAGCGCGTCCCGCTTCGCAATCTCAAGTCCCCGCGCGTACTGCGCTGCTTGTCGGCTGTTCATGACTGATGCTCCCTGTTCAACTTGGTGTGGTTCCAGCACACCGTTCAACTTTACTACACTTCATTGTACATTATGCAACGCACTTGTCAAGCATCAATATTGCACATTTTCAAACAATGTGGTACACTAGTGAACAGACAGGGAACGCACGGCGAGAGGGGAGGAGAGGCAGCGAATGGAGCAAGTGGTGATGGTGCGACAATCCGAGCAGGCTGTGCCCTTTCTGCGCGGCTGGCGCGCGGACCGAGGCATGACGCAAGAGGAGTTGGCGCAGAAGGCGCAAGTGGCGCGCGGCACGATCATCCGTGCGGAGAACGGCGCGCCCGTCAACGTGCGGACGCTTTCGCGTCTGGCGAAAGCGCTCGGGTTGACGGTAAACGAGCTGCGCACCGTAGACCCGGACATGAAATGATGCCCGGCTACCTGGAACGTAGCCGGGCGGGACATCGGAGCATCAGCCTTAGCGGCGATTAGATGTCGCGGTCAGTGTACCACGAGAGTGAGGGCGGCATGAGCATGGATATGGACGCGCAACGGCTGCACGTTGAAGAACTGGGCCAGCTTCACGGACGCACCTTCGCGCGCGAGGAACAGAGCACGCCAACGCCCTACGATCCACCCGACCACGATGAAGGTGTGCGCCTCCGCGACTTCGCAGAGATGGAGGCAGAGCTTGTTGTCGACAGCCTGCGCGTCAGGGAAGGGCTAAGCTTCAGTCCTTCCCAACAGAGTGCCCTCGTCTGCGCCTACCGTGATGCGTTCCTGGGCGGATACCGTGACTGGAAGCGGAACGGCGACAAGTAGGAGGGCAGCATGGGCAGGCGGATTGAGGCAACACCACTCCCGCGCATCGCGGCGACCTACGCGCGTGTGAGCACGGTGCTCCAAGACAGCGGCGATAAAAGCTCGCTCGGCACCCAGGAAGCCGGCTGCCAGCAGTGGGCAGCACAGCAGGGCTGGCTGCTTGACGAGCGCTTCACCTACCGAGACCGGCACACGGGCGAAGAGTTGTGGGAGCGGCCGGAGTTGACCCGGTTACGGGAAGCGGCGCGTGCGCGTTCGTTTGGCGTGCTCGTCTGCCACTCGATTGACCGGCTGTCGCGGAATCCCATTCACCTGGGCATCCTCTTGGACGAACTGGCGCGCCTGGGCATCGCGGTGGAGTTCGTGACCGAAGCGCTGGACGACACGCCCGAGGCGGCGCTGATTCGGTTCATCAAGGGCTACGCCGGCCAGATCGAGAATGAGCGCCGGCGTGAGCGCCAGATGCGCGCGACCAAGGCGCGTGTGGACCGTGGGCAGCCCGTCGCCACCGGGCGCAAGCCCTTCGGCTATCTGTGGACGGACGCCACCAAGACGGCGTATATGGTCGATCCGGCAACGGCGCCCGTCGTGGTGCGCATCTTCCGTGACTATGCGGCCGGCGGGATGACGCTGCGCGAGCTGGCGGCGACGCTTACCGCGGACGGCATCCCGACGCCAACGGGCAAGCGTGCCACGTGGGACCCCGGCGTCGTGCGCACCCTCTTGCGCACGTCGCTGTACTGGGGTGCGCCGACGACGGGCAAGACACGCTCAGAACGGGTGCCCCTGGATCGCCGCGCGCAGTACCGCGGTAAGTCGGTTGCGCGCGTGCTGCCGATTGCCGAGCAGACCGCGCTGCCGGCCACCACCGCGCCTGCACTCATCTCACGCGCCGTGGCGGCAGAAGTGCTGCGCCGCCTGCGCCGCAATCAGCAGCTCGCCACGCGCAGCGCCAAGGACCCAGAATCCGCCCTCTTGCGCGGCTTGGTGCGCTGCGGCCTGTGTGGCAGCACCATGCACGCCAACCGTCTCCCCGCGCAGGCACGCTCCGATGGCAGCGTGCCGGTGCGCTACGTCTGCCGACAGGCGCTCAAGGTGCGCAAAGACGCGACCGCCGGGCGCTACTGTACCCCGCATAGCGTGCTGGCCGATGTGCTGGACCCGGCGGTCTGGGACAAGGTGGCGGCCTACCTGCGTGACCCACGTCTGATTGCAGAGGAGCGTGCGCGCATGCGTGCAGCGGAGCCGCCGGGGACGGCGGACCTCGCCAGCATTGATCGGCGACTCGTTGACCTGAGGAGGCGCATCAAGAACAAGCGCACCTATGCCGAGCAGGTGGACGATGACCGCGAGCGTGAGGAGGTGGCCGCGGAGGTGACGCTGCTGCGCCGGCAGGAGCGTAAGACGGAGGCGGAGCGCGCGCAGGTGGCGGCGCTGGCAGCCGACTGGGACCGCGAAGCGCTGAACCTGGAGGCGCTCACGACGCTGGTACAGGACGCGACGGTGAACCTGGAGAGCTGGGGCTATGCGGAGAAGCGGAGAGCACTGCTGGCGCTCAAGACGGTGGTAACACTCCATCCACCCGGCCACACGCCGCGCGCCGAGGGAACGATCCGGCTGCCGCTGCGCGGCGTGCTGACGCTCGCGCCGCCCCTGGGGGACCTGGTGAGTGTGAGTAGTGATGCACAGTTCGTGAGGTAGATGGGAAAGAGCACCGAGTAGGGCACGATGAGCAGCGTCCGCCAGGTGACATGCTGCCACGGCTGGCTGAGCAGCGCCGGAATGCCGAATAGGGCGAGGGCGAGCGTACCGACCAGCAACGTGTAGCACATCAGCTCCGGCGGCGAGTAGCGACTGGTCAGCCGCTTATTGGTGACGCCATACAACGCGAAGAGCGCGCCCGCCGCCAGCGACAGCAGGTTGCCCAAGAGCAGGTCACTGGACGTGAGGTGCTGGATGTGCGGCACCTCAGCAGACCGACCTGTCGCAGCCAATAGGAAGCCCGCCAGGCCGACAAGACTCAGCGCGATGCCCGCCCACTGGACAGGATGCACACGCTCGGTTTTGAGCACGGCCAGGATGACCAGCGTCCAGATGGGTACCGTTGAGATGCACAGGGCTGAGGCAAACACTGTGGTGTGGGCGAGGCCGATCATATAGAACAGCTGATAGAATCCGTAGCCCGAGAGGCCGGAAACGATCAGCAACGGCACGTCCGCGCGCGCAATGCGCCAGGCCTTGCCTCCGCGCCGCCCACGCACGAAGAGCACCACGAGCGACAACGCACTGAGCAGGAGGAACCGCACGAACACGAAGGCCAGTGGCTCGAGCTCGGTGAACGCAATCTTGAAGATGGACGGCGACAGGCCCCAGATCAATACGACAAAGAGCAGCCCCAGATCGGTGGAACGCGATGTATTAGGGCGCAAAAAAGACCTCCCGGCGCCACGATTTCACAGGCGGGAATTGGATGAAGGAAGAGTGATACTTCAAATAGTATACCGTGCGCCGCCGGCGAAAATGAAGGAACGTATTGGGGAATAGGCAGTGAGAGAGCGAAAGCAGGTAGTGACATCCAGAACGCCCAGCATTCTCGCGGACACAAGCCGGGTGGCTACAGCACATCCTCTTCGGCTACTTCGCGCAGCAGCCGCTGCACGATGCGGCAGAAGCGCAGCACGGCCGCGGCGGAGGCAAGATGCCACTCGGCGTGATCCTCACTGGCGCTATCCACACGCCGCGCCTCGGACGTGACGAAGGGCGGATGAGGCCGTGTCAGCGCGCGCAAGACGAAGACGACATCGTCCTGGAACGCGCCCTCGACACGGCCGGACTGGACCAGCGCCATGACCTGTTCTATCGTCGCTTCGATCTCACTGCGAACCGCGCTAACCTCGACGCCATCCGGCGGCGCGTCTTCCGTGGTGAGCGCCCCAAGCTCCCAGGGCACGCTGCCGTCGAGGTCATCACGCGCCATGCCTTCACTGGGGACGGTGTCGCGCGTGTGGCTTACGCCGTCGTCTGCACGCGCCGCCGTGGTGGAAGTCACATGCAACTGGGTAAGCAGGCTCTCGAGCTCGGATTGCCAGTGTGCCATGCGCATCCTCCCTCCACCCTGCCCTCATCCGGGGATCCGTCCGTCGCCGCCGCACCACAGGCTCTGAGGTGGCGCCATTCTAGCATAGCGGGTCGAAATTGTCGAGCCATCCCAGTCGCTGCGCGCGCATCAGCGCATCCGCCCGCGACGACGCGTGCAGCTTCGCGTAAAGGTTACGCAGGTGAAACTCGACGGTATTCTCACTCACATGTAATACCGCCGCCACCTCACGGTTTTTGCGCCCACGTGCCACCTCGGTGAGGACCTGCAGCTCGCGCTGGCTTGGACGGGTCATCTCGGTGGGCACCGGCCGGCTCAAGGCGCGCGACGCGTCATCACTATAGGCCTCGGCGCCAGCGTGCACCGCGCGAATCGCCCCCACCAGCTCTGGTGCGCTCGCGGACTTCAACAGATAGCCTTCGACGCCGAGCGCGTACAGGGTGCGCACCAGAGCACCGTTGTCATGGCCGGTGAGCATGAGAATGCGCACGCCTGGCCAGTCTTGACGCAACGCCTGCGACGTCTTGATGCCGTCGAGTCTCGGCATGCTGATGTCCAGCACTACCACGTCAGGCGCCGCGTCTTCGACGAGCTCCAGCGTCTCGTAGCCATCGCCCGCCTCGCCGACGACGACGAAGTCGGGCTCGTCTTCGAGTATGCGCCGCGTGCCCGCGCGCATTACCGTGTGGTCATCAGCAAGCAGAATGCGAATCTTGCTAGATCGCGCTGCTTCATCCTGCTCGTCGGATGTCTGCATGAGAGTGTCCTTGCTAGCCGCGAGCTGTTATGACGTGAGCGCCGGTTCGACGCCGCTCGCGACATCTAGCGGCAACGAGAGCCGCAGGCGCGTGCCCTGTGACGGCGTCTGGGTGAAGGTGAGCGTCGCGCCGATGCGTTCCGCGCGCTCGCGCATGCCGGCCAGCCCGAGATGACCCTGACGAAGCAGCGTCGCATAATCCACCGGCAGCGGCAGCCCCGCGCCATCATCTTCTACCGTCAGCTCGATCAGGCGGCGCGGCGCGCGCCGGTGTGAGCCATCGCCAGGCTCACTCGCCAGATGCAGCGCGACATGCGCTTCGCTCGCGTGTGCGTGACGGCCGGCATTGCGCAGTGCTTCCTGGGCGACGCGGTAGATATGCAGCGCGTGCTCGGTGGAGAGGCTACCGGCGGCGGCCAGCACCTCGTCGTCGCAGTCTACCTGGATGCGAATGCCCAACGTCGAAGCAAGCTCCTTCGCGAGATCGTCCAGCGCTGCGGGCAACCCCAGCGAGGGCAAGAGCGCGGGGTACAGGCCAAGGTAGAGTGCACGCAGCTTACGCTCCGCCGCTACCGACTGCTCCGCCAGCTGCGCGAGCTCCTGATGCAGGCGCGCCAGCGGCGCTGCCTTGCCGTTGCCGCGCTCTGCGCCTGCGTCGGCGTCTCCGGGCGCCACAGGACCCTGTTGGGACTCCAGCGTCTCCACCAGCTCAGTGCAGAGCCGCGAATGTCGAATGAGATAGAGCACCTCTTGCAGCGCGTCGTCGTGCGCAAGAGCAAGCGCTGCTCGGCGCGCGCCGCGACGAGCTGCTCGGTGGAGACCTTGACCTGCGCCAGCGAGGTGCGCAGACCAGCGACGAGCAGCGCGTTAGCCAGCGCTGTGGCTGCCTGGTGCGCCAGCGTGACCAGCAGCGCCTGATCGTCCCGCCGGAGGGGGCCACCCGCATGCTTCGGACCGATAACGAGCAGGGCTTGCCCCTCGCCGCCGCTTGCCGGTCCGATGAGCATGAGCGCCGCACAGCCCGGCCACGGATCCAACAGTAACGGCTTGTCCCATGCCAGCGTTCGCGTGGAGAGATCGAGGCTCTGTAGCCCGCGTAGGATCTCGGCCTGTCCCTCGGGTAACGCGTAGGCGCGGCGGGCGCGTAGATCGTCCGCCTCGATCACCCGCAGCAGCCGCTGGTCCAGGCCCTCGGGCAACGCCACGAAGGCAATGCCGGTCAGGTTGAGCGTGGCGAGCAAGCCATCCAGCAAGCAGCTGACGACGCCGTCTTGATCGCGCAGGGTCGCCAGCTCCTGGCTAAACCGCTGCAGGGTCGGGCCGAATTCGTAATAGTCGCGAAAGAGCAACGTATCCAGCGCGCGGCGCAGCCGCGCCCGCAAGGGCGTGTAAGTCACCGCCGCCAAAGCTGCCAGGCTGAGCGTCAATACCGTCGTCACCAGGCTGATGTCATGCCCGAGCACCCGCTCAATACCCAGGATCGCGACGATCTCCACCGCGAGCAGAATCAGTGCGAGAGCAACGTAGACGCTGACCCGATCGATCAGAGCCACCAACGAAGCGCGCCGCCAGCGAATCGATGCGACACCCACCGAGAGCGGCAGCGCGAGCATGAGCGCGGCATCCTGCCACGCGCCACGGACGGGTTGTTGCCCCATGACTGTGAGCAGCAGTGCTTCCAGCCGAGCCGGGACGTAGGCCACGAGGGAGCCGGCCGCCACCACCAGCATGGGGTTGCGGCTGCGCGCGACGCCGAACAGCAGCGCCTGGCGCGCGAGCAGGGCAGTGCCCAGCCCGAGGCCGAGCAGTTGCGCGAGCAGAAATGCGATGCCAACGCCTGGCGCCACGGCGGGCGCTAGCCATAGCGCCAGCACCTGCAGCGCCGCCAGCAGCAGTGCGGCCTCCGCCGCGCCACGCGCGACGCGAGTCCACTTAACCAGCGGAGGTGCGCCAACTGGTGCGCGCCGCACAGCGTAGTTTTGGCAAAACGCGAACAGCAGCATCGGCTGCAGGCCGAGCGTGCCTGCCTGCACCGCGACGACGCCGGCCGACTGCGAGCCGGGGAGCACGCGCGCCGCCAGCGCTGCGGCGCCGACAGCGAGTAACAAGGAGAATCTGCGCGCTAGGCTGTCGAGCGGCTTCAGTACCAGCGTCGCCCCAGCGCAGGCGAGTAGCACTGCGACAAGCGCCAGCGCCGTCTCGACGCTCGGCATGAGAGACAACGTGAGGGCCAGTACCGCCATGCAGCGACTCGCTTCCTCTGCAGGCCGTGACCTTTGAGCGCACGGCGACGCGAAGCCAGGCCTCCTGATCGGCCGCGCATCTGCCGGAGGGCTGCACGACCCCCGTGCTGCTCCCTGCCATACGCCACCGGAAATGCCGCTGCCCTCGCTCGCCCATCATAGGCGACCGGTCGCCTCGCGTCAATCGCACCCGCGCTGCCTCCCTCTACAGCTCGACTCGCGCTGCGCCCGCCTGGCATGCAATCTTGACACTCACGTAAACAGGCTGCAATACTGACGTGGTCGTGGCGTGCGCACTGAACTGGGCAGCAGGAATAGGGACGATGTCATGCAGGGTGTGTA
>WNFM01324109.1_pt1 | contig 14832 bp, 8 predicted proteins | sample 5400271 | NCBI WGS metagenome assembly WNFM01 (sample SAMN13153352, study PRJNA577476) | soil metagenome | isolation source: 60 cm saprolite on Douglas fir-dominated hillslope | place: USA:California | collected 2013-09-17 | reverse complement strand
TGACGCCCCCATTTTTACCGCGTCCCCACTAACCGGAAGACGGGCAATACGGAAAAGGACTTTTGGCCGTCCTTTTTGTCAAAGATCTACTTCTACCTTAGCAGATGGTAGAAATCGGTCAACTCATTTGATGATCCAGAACGGGCGAAAGGTTCAGCCCATTCTATTGATTATGCGGGCTTTACGAAGCCGGCATTATTGTTAGATTTGAGGCGCGCCCGGACCGCAGCAGGCGCGCCTCAGACCAGCACCTCAGACCAGGCAGGCTAGTTATCTTCGTCGTCATCGTTGGGGCTGGGCGGAGGCGGCAGTGGAGCCGTCACGTTGAGGGCTCCGGCCGGAATGGCACAGCCGGTTGAGTCGCAGCGGAATTCGGGATAAGCAAAGAGCGATTCATGTCCCTGGCGGTCCACGGCCGCGACGGTGACGAAGAAGCTCTCCCCGGAACTGAAGCCAAGGTCCTGGGGCGAGAATGTTCGCGATTTACCGTTATCGCCAACCGCGATCCTGCTGCGATAGAAGTTCTCGCCCGTCGATCGGGCGGCCACCACGAAGTGGTCCACTCCTCCGCCGTCAGGGCCACCCCAGCTCAGCTTCACTCCCTGCGCCGCGTCGCCTTCTGCCGTGAACTCCTTTGGCGATCCGGGAGCGCGGGCCAGGCTGGCGGCACTGGCAGCCATCAACTGAGCAATGCGGGCAGCGTAAGAGGGAGTGACGAATTGCGATTGGTCGAAGGGCGAGTGCTGGTGCGAGGTGTTGAAATTACGGCAGCTGGCCGGGATGTTGGCTGGTGGCGGACAGGGCAGCGGGCCTCCGCAACTGTTGTCCACCGGCGAGGGCGAACACTCGAATGTCTCCATGATGCGCACGGCAGGATTGCCCTGATTGATGAATGAGCGATGGTCGCTGGCGCGTCCCGGGCGGTCCTCGCGCAGCTTGGGATTCATGGTCATGGCGGGAACGTAGAGTCCGCCCCAGGTGCTCACGTAGCGCATAAGGCCGCGGGAAGGAGAGGTGTTGTCAGTGCTTCCGTCGGGATCCGTGGTGCGCAACTCACGCGGTATGCCCGGAGAGTAGAGGCGGAAGTGCTGCAGTTCCGCTGGTCCATTTGCCGTGTTGTCGCCACCGGGAATGTCGGTGTTCAACATGGCCACCACTTGCGGCTCCTCAAAGTAGCGGGTGAGATTGGCGGCGATGGAACTCGAGCCGAACAGCCCCTGCTCTTCGCCGGAGAAAGAGATGAAGACCAGCGTATTGTCGTGGGGCCGTGCAGAGAGCACGCGCGCCAACTCCAGGACGACCGCCGTTTGCGCGCCGGCATCATTGGCGCCAGGGGCGTCAGAGACGGAATCTGACACGTTAAGCGTGCGGGAATCATAGTGGCCGCCGATAATGACCAATCGCTCTGGATGGCGCGTTCCCGGCAGCCATGCAATCACGTTAGAAGTAGGCGAGGTCGGGCAGCTTCCGTGGACGAACGGGTCCAGCCTGACCTGCAAGCCGGAAATGGAGCTGTACTGGCTGAAGATCCAGTCACGCGCCGCGTTGACGCCGCGTCCTGCCGGAGCGTTCGTTGAACAGGATTGACGCGTTCCGAATGCCTCCAGCCGCAGAACAGTATTTTGTATGCGAGTGGAATCAACGCTGCTGACAATTGAACTGATCTCAGCGTCTTTGGCGGGAGCGCCGCTGCCTGGGGCATATCCGACAAAGGCTGCGGCCACTGCGATGGTTAGAATCACGGTGATACACACGAGAATGCGCTTCATGGATCGACCTCCTTGCCACTGAACTTTCTGCGCGGGCTTGGCGTGCAGGTCCGGGGCTGGTCATTAGAACTATGGGTTTGTGGGACGGGATGTCCGGGCCAGCGCGTGTGAATTACGGTCCGTTCGGTAGAATTGGTTTCGGTGGCGTCGCAACTTTGGGGATAATTTTGCATCCCCCAATGGCCGCTGGAGTCAAATTGATTCATGCAGACTGTGGAGAGCAGCCCTTTGGAATCCCAGTGTCTTCCGTTCTCGCGCATTCCCCACACCACTCGCCTTTTTGACGACTATCTCCACCATTTTGACCGGGTAAAACAGTTCTATGCGCGGCCGCCTTTGCGCCACGACTGGTGGCAGGACGAGCTAACCAAGATCCAATATCCAGCGGAGCGGCGCAAGGCCGTAGCGGATGTTCTGGAGCGGCAGAACCGCGAGTTCGGCGCGGGAGAAAAGACCCTGGCCAATATCCAGCGGCTGCGCCAAGGCGCGCCAGCTATTGTCACCGGCCAGCAGGTAGGGCTTTTCGGGGGGCCGTTGTTCGTCATTCTCAAGGCGCTCACCGCTGCCTTGATGGCGGAAAAGGCGGGTGCGGTTCCGGTTTTCTGGCTTGCGACGGAAGACCACGACCTGGAAGAGGTCAACACCGCCAATCTGCCCGCAGGCGACCACGCGCAGAAGTTCAGCGTCAATGTTGCGCACACCGAAGGCGCGCCGGTGGGCACGATTGTTTTTACTGACGAGATCACCGCCGCCATAGCTCAGGTAGAAGGATTGTTTGGCCGTTCCGAGGTCAGCGAAATGCTGGCCGCCGGCTATCGCAAGGGCGAGACATTTGGCACGGGCTTTGCCAGGTTCTACGCCCGCGTGTTTGCCGATCTGGGCATCATTTTTCTCAACCCGCTCGATCCCGACCTTCACCGCATCGCCCAGCCAATGTTTCGCGCGGCGCTGGAGAAATCGGACGAGATCAACCAGGCGCTGCAGCAGCGCGGCCAGGAACTGGAGTCGGCCGGCTATCACGCGCAGGTCAAGGTCACGCCGTCACACACCGTGAGCTTCTACCTTGAGAACGGCGTGCGTACTCCCATCCGCTATCACGAAAGAGAATTCCTGATCGGTGACCGCAAAATCTCCGCAGCTGATTTGCTGGCCGAGACCGAACGATGTCCGGAGCGCTTCAGCGCCAACGTGCTGTTGCGCCCGGTCATGCAAGACCACCTTTTGCCCACGCTCTGTTACATCGGCGGCCCCGCGGAGATCGCCTATTTCGCGCAGATAGAAGTTGTCTATCGCAAGCTTGCCGGCCGCGTTACTCCCATCCTCCCTCGCATTTTCGCCACACTGATTGAACCTCGCCAGGCCAAGTTGCTGGACCGTTACCAGCTGGAGCTGGCAGACCTTTTCGTCGGCCCGGAGAAATTCCGCGAGCTGGTGGCCTCGCGCGCATTGCCGGATAGCATTCTCAAGAGCTTTGACGCAGCGGCTGAACATCTGGAGCAGGCGCTGGCTTTGATTCAACGGCCGCTGGAGAAGCTGGACAAAACTCTGGTGGACGCGGCGGAAAATGCCGGCTCCAAGATGCGCTACCAGTTGCAGGGCATACGCGACAAGGCAGCCCGCGCTGAAGCCCGCAAGAATTCTGAGGTCATGAAGCACTCCGACGAACTGATCACTGCGCTCTATCCCAACAAAGAATTGCAGGAAAGGGAAGTAGGCGCAGCCTATTTTCTACTGAAATACGGGACGGCCTTTTTGCAGCAGCTCAACGCCCAGGTGCAGACCGGCTGCAGCGAGCATCAGGTGATTCCCATCCAGGCCGGCTGAGAAGATTGCTAGCCCGTTGAATGTGAAGCGCCGGCCTCCAAAACCTAACCCTTTCAGGTTACGAGCAATTGACCGTTACAAAAGGGCAACCTTCTGAAGCAGCGTCAACTCTGAACCATTCAGTGCCGACCGGAGTGGCTGGACGTCCCAAAGGCGATTGGCCCACAGCTCAAAACATTTGAGCTATATCCACGCCTCCCATCCGTCGCCTCGCGAGGCACAAACCTGCTTCCCCTGGAAAGCCAGCCTTGCATTCGTGTAGGGCTGAGATCAGCTGTTGGGAGCAGTCTATGTTGCGGTTGAAGCGTGCCGTTGCGGCAGTCCTGGCCTTTTCTTATATTTTTTGCACCGCTCAGCAATCCACAACCAGCTCCAATAAAAATAAGGAAACCGAGCCCGCCGACATTCTCGAGCGTCGCGCCGAGTATTTTGCCCGGCAACATGGAGCGAAGCCAAAAAACGTCTCCGTCGTGCCGCGGCTCAAGGCGCTCAAGCAACTTGAGGAAATGCGCAAAAAGGAACAGCAGCTTCTCAAGTCATCGCCGCAACTCCAGACCGGAGCTGCGGCCAGCAGCGGCGCTTTTACCAGCCTGGCAATAAGCACCACGCAATGGACCTCCATCGGCCCGTCTCCAGTGCAGTATTTCAATAGCTTTTTCTCGGGACGGGTAAGGGCATTGGCGGTTGATCCGACCAATCCCTCGGTCGTGTATCTGGGTGCTGCCGATGGCGGCGTCTGGAAAACAACTGATGCAGGGCAGAATTGGGTTCCGCTCACTGATACCCAACCGTCTTTGGCAGTCGGCGCTTTGGCGCTGGACCCCAGCAACCCCAGCACAATCTATGTGGGTACGGGCGAGCCTTTCACGTTTGATTCGTTTCCCGGCGTTGGCATCCTCAAGTCCACTGATGGTGGCCAGACCTGGACCAACATCCAGGGGCCATTCCTGAACAGCCATATTGGAGGCCTCGCGGTTGATCCCAATAATCCGCTGAACGTGCTGGCGGCTTCTGAAGAGATGGGCCTTCAGCGTTCGACCGACGGCGGGACGACTTGGACCCGAGTCGTCACCATGCAAGGCGACGAAGTACTCTTCGATCCCAAGAACCCCGGCGTGGCTTACGCTTCCGGGATTGACTCAGGCTCGGTGATACTGAAGTCGACAAACTCTGGCGCGACGTGGAATGCTATTCTGCGCCCGCCAATCGGATCTGGTCTCACCAGCGTCACCCTGTCAGGCGCCACTCTCTATGCGTTCTTCGGCAATTCAACGTTGTTCAAGTCGACTGACGCAGGCAACTCCTGGACACAGCTCACCGCTCCAGGCGCGGCATTTTGTCAGGGACAATGCGGCTACAACCTGATCGTGGGAGCTTCGCCCACCAATCCGAATGTGGTTTACGTTGGCTCCATCAACATGTATCACTCCAATGATGGCGGAGTGACCTGGGGGCTTGACGATGGCGCCCATGTGGACAATCACGCGTTGGCATTTTCGTCCGACGGGAGCACTGTTTATGCCGGCAATGATGGTGGAGTCTGGTCAGCCCCCGCCGGAACCGCGGCCAACAGCGCAATTCCATGGAACGACCTGAATCAGACGCTTGCGACGTTGCAGTTCTACCGGGGAATTTCCATGGCCGCCGGCAATCCCAATTTGACCCTTGGTGGCACCCAGGACAACGGGGACGAGCTATATACCGGCACCACGACCTGGACAGGGGCAGTCACCGGCGATGGTTTCGCCACTGCCATAAATCCTTTTGACTCATCGATTATGTACTGCACCACGCAGGGTTCGAGCATCTTCAAATCCACGAATGGCGGCGCGACCTTCAGCTTCATTAGTCCCTTCAACGGTGGACGCTTCGATTCTCTGCTGGCTATGGATCCCTCCGCACCCCAGCACCTCTACACTGACCCGGGCACTAGTGTTGTCTTTCAGAGCAACGATGCGGGCTCCACTTGGACGCAGATTTCTCCCGGGCAGAGCCATATTTCCAATATCACTGTAGCGCCTTCCGACTCCAACACTGTCTACGTAGCCACCCAAAACGGAGTTGTCGTGTCGCGAAACGCGCTGGCCGGCACGGGGTCAACGTGGACCCGATTCAATGCTCCGGACAATAACGGCGCGTCTGAGGCGATAGCAGATCCCCACGACCCCACCATCGCTTATGCCGTGCGCACCTTGCTCATCGGACCTCGCGTGTTCAAGATCACCGGCGCCGGCGCAACCTGGACCGATATCAGCGGCAATCTTCCCCTGATCGGCGTTAGTGACATAGCGGTAGATCCTGATCAGGCCAACACTCTTTTCATCGCCACAGATATCGGAGTTTTTTCTACCACTGACGGAGGCACAACCTGGAATACTTTGGTTCAAGGCCTGCCTCGGTCAGCTGTAACCTCGCTGGTACTGGACGCATCGACTCGTGTACTGCGCGCCGCAACCCACGGCCGCAGCATGTGGGACCTGCAACTGCCTCCCGGTCCCGGCACGGGCACGGGTACGCTTAGCGGCACAGTGGTTAACATCTCCGACAATGCGCCGATTTCCGGCGCTACTGTTAGTTTCAGCGGCGGGTCGACCACGACCAACGCGAGCGGTTTTTATCAGTTCACCGGTGTTGCCTCCGGCACATACAACGTTACAGCGGTTGCCACCGGTTTCTTTGCCGTAACCGAATCTGCTGCCGTCAGTTCAGGCCAGACAACCGCCTTGAACTTCAGGCTCTCCACCGGCGGAAAAATCGCCGGCACCGTCACGAGCTCCACCGGCGCCGCGATCGCCGGTGCGACGATGCACATCTTTGGCGGCTCTGTGACCCAGAACATTACTCTCACCACTGATTCCAGCGGTGGGTATGCCACCGGCTTTATTTCTACCGGCAATTACACAATCATCGCATCAGCTTCCGGTTTCACCAGCCAGACCAAGACTGCAACCATCAATCCGGGGCAGACGTTTACGGTTAACTTCAGCCTGAGTTCCAGCGCAGGCCCCGGCACGCTGAGCGGCACTGTTGCCGACATCTCCACCAATGCGCCGCTTTCCGGAGCCAGCATCAGTTTCAGTGGGGGCACGACCACGACTAATAGCAGCGGCTTTTATCAGTTCACCAATGTCGCTACGGGCACCTATAGCGTCACGGCTGCGCATAGCGGCTATTTTTCTTCCACGCAGTCGGCCACGGTCAGCTCCGGGACAACCACTACATTGAATTTCAAACTGGCAACCGGGGGAAAACTCGCCGGCACCGTGACTAAGTCCGGCGGCGGCGCGGTTGCTGGCGCTACGGTCGCAATCAGCGGGGGCTCTGTCGCCACGAGCGTTACTGTGACCACGAACTCCAGCGGCGCTTATGCTACAAACTTCATTCCTGTTGGGACGTACACGGTTACAGTATCTGCCGCTGGGTTCACGACTCAGAGCAAGACCGCAACCGTAAACACGGGGCAAACCACTACCGTGAACTTTACTCTGAGTTCCAGCGGAGGCACAGGCACGCTGAGCGGCACCGTGGTCAACATTTCCAACAACGCGGCGATTTCCGGCGCCACCGTTAGTTTCAGTGGCGGTTCGACCACGACCAACAGCAGTGGTTTTTATCAGTTCACCAATGTTGCTCCGGGCACTTATAACGTCACGGCGGCGCACTCCGGGTATTTTTCTGCAACGCAGTCAGCCACGGTTAGCTCCGGTACAACCACGACTTTAAATTTCAAGCTGGCAACCGGAGGAAAACTTGCCGGGACGGTGACTAGGTCCACTGGCGGCGCGATTGCCGGCGCCACGGTCAAGATGAGCGGCGGCTCCGTCCCCACAAGCGTTAGCGCGACCACGAACTCCAGCGGCGCCTATGCTACAAACTTCATTCCTGTTGGCACGTACACGGTTACAGTATCTGCCACGGGGTTCACGACTCAGAGCAAGACCGCGACTGTAAACACGGGTCAAACGACCACGGTGAACTTTGCGCTTCAATGAACTACAAAACCGTGGCCCGAAATGCTCAAGACAAGTCCTCTTGTCAGTTGTTAAAGGGGAATGAAAACGGGAGTTGTGGAAACAGAGCCGTGTTTTACAGCGGTTTGCGGTCGCTGTGAAGCAGGCCATAGGCCTCAGCCTGCGTACGCACGACAAAGAGATTGCGCCGCGACGATTTCGCAAGCTCTTTGAACCGGCTCGTCATCTGAAACAGCGCTTCCGAAGGCGCAACCACAATGTGCATTACCGACTCGCTAAAGAGGCTTGCTTTTGACGCCAGCGCGGCGAGGGTGCTCTCCGAGATGGCCGCTTCGGTTACATCCGTGAAATCCACGATCTCACTGAAATGTGGCCTGAAATCCGGATCGGAAGCAATAGCGTGGCCATGGCCCGCAACTTCGGCATCGGTGAGCTTCCCATAAAACGCGGAGTATACAACTTGGCGGCGCGGGTCGATCTTGAGAACGACAGGCATAAGGGGGTGGTAGATTTCCGGGACGGTAGCTTTACTTTATCACTCCATATCGCCAAAAAATGTCTTTTGTGCGATTTCCGAAGTGAGTCGTGTGCCATTTTGGGAGTGCGTGGCGCTACCAGGCCTGCTTGCAACGAGCATCGGGCTGATACCCGATGCTCCAGAGGTAAACTGCACGGGCTAGCGTTCGCCGCAGGCTTTGCCAAACATTTTACTCGCCTTTGTCGGTGCCTGCGCCCCACATCACTGAACTGCCCCACGGCCCGCTTGCGCCCCACATTACGCTGCTACCCCAGACAGCAGAGAAGCCGGAAGAATTGCTTGCGCCCCACATCACAGAACTGCCCCACAAGGAATCTGCGCCCCACATTACGGAAGAACCACCCGTCGTGCCTGCGCCCCACATCACGGAAGAACCGCCTGTGGTGGAAGCACCCCACATTACGGAACTGCCATTGGTAAACTGCGAACTGCCCCAAACTGCGGGTCCTGACCAGGCTGCGGACGTGCCCCATACTGAAGATTTGTCGCTGGTCAAATAAACGTAGCCGGTATTGGAATCGTAAACCGCTGTCGGGGACATTGCCGTGCCGGTAGCCAGTTCAGTGCTGGCCAGTGCTGCGGCCAGATCGACATAGCCGGCGCCGACGGTGAAAACGTCATACTGAGAGGTATAAGTTGTTCCCGTAGTCGGGTCATAGACGCTGCTGGTTGTCGGGAAGGTCTTGTAAGCTGTCTTCATCAACCTGGCTTTGACCTGATCAGGGGTCATCGTCGGCCGGGCCTGCAGGAGGTCGGCAACAACGCCGCTCACCACGCCGGTAGCCATGCTGGTGCCGCTCAGGGTGAAGTAAGAACTTGAGGGCGATGACGATCCGCCATAAACATAGTAGTTGTACGGAACCTGGTTCCCAGGTTCAGCCTTGTAGAGCGTGGTGTTGGTGGTCTCGGTAGAGATCAGCAGATTGCCGGGCGCGACCACGTCCGGCTTAACCACGTGATCGGCAACCGTCGGTCCTTTGGAGCTATAGCTGGCGATCAGATCGTCAGTTCGGTCCGGCGTTCCCATCGGCTTCATGGAGCCCACGGTGAGCACGTACGGATCATTTCCAGGAGAAGACACGGTTGCGTATCCGCTGGTGGGCAGAAAGCGGCCGCTGTTGCCGGCGGCAACCACCACCACAATGCCGCTCTTCCATGCTTTTTCAACCGCCTGGCAAAGCGGGTCCTGCTTGTAGCTTTCAAACACCCCACGTCCCAGAGACAGATTGATGACCCTGATGTTGTATTGGGACTTCAGGCTGACTGCCTTGTTGATGGCCGCAATCACGGTGCTGTCGGTGGCAGTCCCGTTGGCATCCAGCACGCGCAAGTTCACGATGTTGGCGTTGGGAGCAATGCCTTTGAACGAATGAGAGAAGATGAATCCAGTGGAATTAAAGCCGTTGCCGGCAATGAGCCCGGCGATGTGCGTGCCGTGGCCGTAGGCGTCAGAGGCGCTGGAATTTCCTGGAATGAAGCTCTGGTTGTAAACGACGCGAGACATCGGGAAGAACGAAGTTGTATAGAGATCCGGATGCGAGTTCACGCCGCTATCAATCAAAGCCACGCCAATGCCGGCGCCGGTGTAATTTGATTTCCACGCTACCTGCGCATTGACCGCCGCCGCTGCATTGCTGAGAAAAGGAGTGAGCGTCCGGTCCTTGCTGATATAAGCGACGTTCGACTGATTGGAGAGCGAAACGATCCCGTTGTGGTCGACCAGCGCCACTACGCCATTGATCAGCGGAAGCTGACCCAGAATGGTGCCGCCAACTTTGAGAACGTCATTGAGGACGCAACCCACCAGGCCAAGAATGCCGCTGCAACTCACCTGCGTGCCCGGCACATACTGAATCACCACCTGGACCTGGCCCGTGGACGTGGAGTCTTGGAGGTCGGGCGAGATCTTGGAATTGTCCGCCAGCAACGCGACCGGCATGATGAAGAGCAACGTGAGAGCAATCAGACGCAGTTTTGACACGGGAGCACCCCAATACAAAAGTAATGTTTCTTAGTCGCCCCTAATATTGCACGTCGGTAACCATTACCTGCGTAACGGGTGTTGGGCCAACCGATTGAAAATACGCAGGTTACGGAAGTGAAATTCCACGGCGATCCGGGCCGGGAGTGACAGGTCTGTCACAGTCTGCGACACATCTGCTCGCGCCCGGATGTCACATTACTAAAGTGCTCTTGAAGGCTGCACTGTTGCGCGACACAATGCTATGACATTTGTGTCTCAGTCATAGAGCCCAAAAAGTGACAACGTTGACGGTATGAGTTGAACATGTCAGGCGTCCCAATCCGCGCTCGTCCCTTTGTGCTGCTGGTGTGCGCCATGGGAATCTTTTGCGTGGCTTCCGGCATGGTTCCGTGGCGAAGCAGCCATGGTCTTCTCTTTCCTTCCTATCTGGTGCTGACTGCGCTGGCCTCGGCATTGAAGACCGTCATGCCCGGACTGGAAGGCACAGTATCAGTGAACTTTGTCTTCTTTCTGGTGGGCGTCTGCAACATGACGCTTTCAGAAACCCTGGGCCTGGCCTTGATCGCCACGTTAGTGCAGTGTTTCTGGAGAACGCAAAAGCGGCTGCACTTCGTCCATTTCGCTTTCAATCTTTCCCAGGTCGCGGTTGCGATTACGGCCGCGTACTGGACGTACGGTCTTTTATTCCGTCATGTGTTTCATGGGCGCGCGCCCATTCCTTTGCTGGTTGCGACCATCGTATATTTCTTCCTGAACACGATTCCGGTGGCCACGATTATTGCGCTGGCGGAAAACACCGGCATCGCCAAGAAATGGACCGGCGGATATGGCTGGACCTTTCCTTATTATCTGATCGGCGCGGCGATTGCCGGGTTGATCCAGTTTGTGACGCAGATGGCGGGCTGGGAAATGTCAGTCCTGGTATTGCCCGCGGTGTTTGTCATTTATCGCTCTTATCGCATACATCTGGGCCGGTGGGAGGACCAGAAGCGCCATCTGGAAGACATGGCCGCTCTTAACATGCGGACCATTGAAACCCTGGCGCTGGCGATTGAAGCCAAAGACCACACCACCGGCGACCATCTGCAGCGTGTTCGCGTCTACGCGCTGGAGCTGGGAAAAGATCTGGGGCTGTCACCGCTGGAGATGGAAGCCCTGCGGGCGGCTTCAGTGCTGCACGATATCGGCAAGCTGGCCGTGCCGGAGCACATTATCTCCAAGCCGGGCAAGCTGACGCCCGAAGAATTCGAAAAGATGAAAGTGCATCCCATTGTGGGCGCGGAGATCGTGGAACAGGTGCGTTTCCCGTATCCAGTCGCCCCGATCGTGCGTTCGCACCATGAAAAATGGGACGGCAGCGGCTATCCGGATGGCTTGTCCGGCGAGGCAATTCCGATCGGCGCGCGCATTCTCTCGGCAGTCGATTGTCTGGATGCTCTGGGGATGCTCTGGCGTCCGATCGCCAGTATCGCCGGGCTTTGCCGTTAGACGAGGCAATGGCGCACGTGGTGAAGGACTCAGGCAAGGCATTCGATCCGAAAATCGTGGCCGCGCTACAGGCTCGTTACGTCGAACTGGAAAAGCTGGCGTGTTCGCAGCAGCCGGAAGAGCGGCCGAAGTTGTCGATCGACGTGAAGGTGGAGCGCGGCGCAGCGCCCGATGCGGGCTTTGCGGCAGGCAGTCTGGCTCCGGTCTTTGCGGACACAAGCAGGCCAACGCCGGTCCGTGCCCTGGCTTCTCTGGGGGACGAAGGTCTCTCGCTGGAGGAAACGCTTTCCACCGCGGCGCTCCGCCTGCGGCATCTGGTTCCTTATGACGCGATTGCCGTGTACATCGCAGTGGGCGACATTCTGACGCCGCGCCTTGCCCTGGGCGAGAATGTCCGCCAGCTATCGCGGTTGCGCGTGCGCATGGGAGAAGGCCTGACCGGATGGGTGGCTGAAACCGGAAACGCAATCGTGAATGGCAATCCGACAGTGGAGCCGGGCTTTGTTACCGGCACGCAGCAGCGCGGCATGCTGCGATCAGCGCTGGCCATGCCGTTGCGCGATAACGGCGACGTGGTGGGAGTGCTTGCCCTCTATCATCTGCAAGCCGATGCCTTTACCTCAGAACACCTCCGCGCCGCGGAGCCTGGATGCAACCAGCTTGCCGCGGCCATCCGCGAATGTCTGGACCGCAAGCAGCCAGAACCGGTTCATCAATTTGCCGAGGCCGATGGCGGCAAGGGCAGACCATTTCGCCGGCAGCAGTTGATTCAGGCAAAGTAAATCTTCGCCGCAGATGAGCGCAGACCAGAAGGTCAGGGATTTGTCTTTCCAGTCCCGCTGCGCGGGACTGGGATATGGTTCCATCGGCACGATTTCATCCCTCATCCAAAGGCTTAAAGTCATGCCCTGATACGTGTCCTGGCGTGGATGCGGCGTGGTGGCGCCCGTCGGTTGTTGTGGGGAGAATATCGATCCCACCCTTTCCTTCGCAGCCGCAAAAAGTACGGGTCAAATCCGGGGAACGTTACGGTGAGCTTGTAGGTGCGCGGAGAGAGATGATTAAAATGCAGCATGCCTTCATCATTTGCGGTCGCGGTAATCACTTGCTGAGAACTGTCATCGGCAAGCTCCACCTTGGGCGCGGGCACAGGCTACATCCTGTACGTCAACTACCGTTAAGTCCAGGCCGGTTTTGTTTTCCACGACCTGAGTCTGCGTCTGTGTCCGGTCTGAGCAGCCAGGGGAACCGCGCTCATCAGGGCGGAAAAAGCTATCCCAGCAACTCGGGAAACCCTCCGCATGACTATCTTCAGCCCCACAGGGCAGTTCTGAGTCAGAATCGTGCCGTCCTTGCGGCGATAGAAACGAACGCACATGCGTCCTTCGCGTCTTGAAACCAGTTCCCGCGCTTCGAGCGCACTCACAGCTGAGAGGTTGTAGACGTGGAGGCTGCATTGACTGCAGTGGCGGACCCTGTCGTTGCCAGCCATCTGGTTCCAGTCTGCGGAACAGGGCGAAGCGATGCAGATACTTTGCAGTACGTCGCTCACCTTCAAAGAACGTAGTAGGGCCGGGAACTTGCACCACAATTCCGCACCCGCGAAGGCAAGCAGCAGCGTGTAAGCTGTATGTGACGCCATGGCGCGCGAATCGACCCGCAATCTTCTGCTTATCTATGTGGCCGCCTGGCTGCGTTCGTTCGGCATCGGTTTTCTCGGGGTGGTTCTTGGCGTCTATCTATCGCGTGAGGGCTTCTCCGCTACCGCCATCGGGCTGGTGATTGCGGCGGGCCTGGCCGGCGCAGCTGTCGGCACCGTCTTTATCACCTTCAATGCAGATCGACTGGGGCGCAGGCGCACGCTTGTGGCTGTTTCGCTGCTGAGCGCGCTTGGAGCTGCCGCGCTCATATTTCATCCCGGATTGCCTGCGCTACTCGCCCTGGCTTTCGTGGGCATGATCAACGGCATGGGCACTGATCGAAGCCCCTCGTTCGCGCTGGAGCAGGCGATGATCCCCGGATTGGTCGCCGACGACAAGCGCACCTGGGCTCTAGCGTGGTACAGCGTTGTGCTGGACGCAAGTGGCGCTCTGGGCGCTTTGGCCGCTGGCATTCCTCTGCTGGCGCAGCGCATGTGGGGCGTGCAAGTGGGCGACGCCTACCGCTGGCTTTTTATGGGCTACGCGGCGATCAGCGTTTTGAGTGCCGGGCTTTACCTTCTGCTTTCAGCCGAAGTGGAGGTTCCGCGCATCAGTTTGCCGGGAAAGCCGGGCGCCAAGGTCTCGCCGGAAACGAAATCAACTCTGGCAAAGCTTTCAGCGCTGTTTGCCATTGACGCCTTCGGCGGCGGCTTTCTCACCGACGCGCTGGTCTCGTACTGGTTTTTCCGGCGTTTTGGCATCGCCGAAAACAAGCTGGCGCTGCTGTTTTTCACCGTACACGTGTTGAACGCGCTTTCTCATCTGGGCGCGGCCTGGCTGGCGCGGAGAATCGGGCTGATCAAAACCATGGTGTTCACCCATTTGCCTTCCAGCATGTTCCTGATCGCGGCGGCGTTCATGCCTTCACCGCGATGGGCGATCGCGCTATTCCTGCTGCGGGAATCGCTGGTGGAGATGGACGTGCCCACGCGGCAGTCATACGTCGCCGCCGTGGTCCGGCCGGAAGAAAGAACCTTCGCGGCCGGAGTGACCAATCTGGTCCGAAACGGCGCCTGGGCGGCGGCTTCCGCCGTTGCCGGAGTATTTATGCAGCAAGTCGCGTTTGCCGCGCCACTCTTGCTGGGCGGCGGATTGAAGATTATTTATGATGGCCTTCTGTGGCGGGCCTTTCGCCACCTGGCGCCGCCGGAAGAACGAAAAGCTCAGTCACCGGCTTCAGGAAGATGAGACGAATTCGCCATCGCGCGCAGCAGAAATCGACCAGAGATCAAAGTGCTTGCGCATGGGTGACTCCTTACGCCTATTATCGGCGAATTGTCATGGGCCGGCCCTGTGGCCCCTGGAGAGGCATGCTCTTGGTGATAGCGCTGGACTCGTAGTCCAAACCGTCCTATCTTGATCTAATCATGCGAACCTGGGCGTTGCTCCTGCTCTTTGGACTGGCGACATTACCTTGCCTTCATGCGCAAAATCCCCCATCCACTGAGGCGGTTTTCCGCTTGGACGTACGCGAGGTCATACTAGACGCTCAAGTGCTCAATAAGAAAACGCGCCAGGCTGTCACGGAACTCAAGCCAGCAGATTTTCAAGTTTATGA
>WNFM01191007.1_pt2 | contig 14837 bp, 15 predicted proteins | sample 5400271 | NCBI WGS metagenome assembly WNFM01 (sample SAMN13153352, study PRJNA577476) | soil metagenome | isolation source: 60 cm saprolite on Douglas fir-dominated hillslope | place: USA:California | collected 2013-09-17 | reverse complement strand
TGCCGGGGTGTCATTCGTTGAAAGATAAGCGGCAGATCATCAAATCTGTCATGGCGCGTGTGCGCCACCAGTTTGAAGTGGCAATTGCCGAAGTCGAAGATCAGGACCGCTGGCAGATCGCTAAGCTTGGCATCAGTTGCATCAGCAACAGCGGCCAGCATGCAGGCGAAATACTGGGGCATGTCCAGCGTTATATAGAAGAGACACGCCCCGACGTCATCGTCACCAATACTGAAATCGAAATATTGAATTGGTAATATATGCCGGTACAACAATTAGAAAGTATGACACAGCCATGTCCGCCGGAGTCCATCTACGTGCTTGGTGTGCGGGTGGACCGGCTTTCACAACAGCAAGCCCTTGACAGGATTGAACAGATTATTACCCAGCGTCGTGCTGGAGGCAATGTAGCGCCCTGCAAGCAGGTCGTCACCCTCAATACCGAATTCGTAATGGCTGCGCAGCGTAACCCGGCCTTTCGTAGGACCATCAACGAGGCGGCGCTTGTCCTGCCCGATGGCATCGGCGTCGTGTGGGCCACGCACTATCTCGGCCAACCTGCGCCGGAGCGCGTCACAGGCACCGACACCCTGGTAGCCCTGGCAAAGCGCTGCGCCGCCTCCGGCTATCGCCTCTACCTGCTGGGCGCCGCGCCCGGGGTCGCAAGGGCTGCTGGGTCATATCTACGTGAAGTTGCTCCCGGGTTGGAGATCGTCGGTACCTATGCCGGATCACCTGCCCCGGATGAAGAAGATGCCATCATCGAGCGTATCAAAACAGCTTGCGCCGACGTGCTATGTGTAGCCTATGGCGCCCCCGCGCAGGACCTGTGGATTCGCCGCAACCTCTCGCGGCTGCCCGCAGCCGTAGCCATGGGCGTCGGTGGCGCGTACGATTTTCTCTCGGGCCGCCAGCGGCGTGCGCCGCGCATCATGCAGCGTACCGGACTGGAGTGGCTGTATCGCCTCTACCGCCAGCCGTGGCGCTGGCGGCGCATGACGGCAATACCGCAGTTTTTAGTGCTGTTGGGACTGAGGGGGCGCAAACAAAACCATGTCTGATCTACATGTTTTCGACCATGATGCCGCGCGCCTGCGTTCGCTTATCGCCAACTTCGCGCAGAAACGCCTGCTCGTCATCGGCGATATGGTCGCCGACGAATACCTCATCGGCAGGCCCACGCGTATCGCTCGTGATGCCCCGGTCCTGATCCTCGATCTGGACGAGGAACGGACCGTCCCTGGCGGCGCGACCAAAGTGGCCGTCAATGCCCGCACACTGGGCGCAGAGGTCTTCCTGGCAGGCGTCGTCGGCGACGATCTCCCCGGCCAGCGCTTGCGCCGCGCCATCGCTGACCTCTCCATGCACCAGGAAGGCCTGGTCACCGGCACGCACCGTCCCACCTCTACCAAAACGCGCATCGTTGCCGGCAGCTCGCAAATCGTGCAGCAGCAAATCGTGCGCATCGACCGCGTCGACACCTCCGACCTGGGCGCTTCGAGCAAGGCGCGCATCATCGACTATATCCGCCAGGTTTTGCCCACCATCGACGCGGTTGTCCTTTCGGATTACGAGAACGGCGTGATCAGCCCCGAGATCATCGAGACCTGCATACCCGCGGCGCGGCAGCTTAACAAAGTCATAGTGGTCGACTCGCATGGCTCGCTTTTCCGCTTCCAGGGCGTGACCGCCCTTACTCCCAACCAGCCCGAGGCGGAACTGACCCTGGGCGTGACCATCAAGACCCGTTCCGAGCTGGACGAAGCAGGCCAGCGCCTGCTCGCTGGCAGCCATGCCGGGGGCGTACTTGTCACCCGTGGCAGCGAGGGCATGAGCCTGTTCGAAGCAAGCCAGCCGCCGCTGCACCTGCCCATCCATCGCCTGGACCACGCCAGCGAGGTCGTCAATACCAACGGTGCGGGCGACACCGTCGCGGCCACCTTTACCCTGGCCCTCACCGTTGGCGCGAGCATGGCCGAAGCCGCCTACCTGGCGAACGCGGCGGCAGCCCTCGTCGTGCGCCGCCTGGGCTGGGCCAGCAACACACCAGAAGAATTGGTGAGGGCCATCGCATGAGCCAGCTGCGCTGCGATACTCAACAGAAAATACGTGGCCGCGAGGAGCTCGCCGCCGAGGTGCAGCGCAGGCAGCAGGCGGGCGAACGCGGCGTCTTCACCAACGGCTGTTTTGACCTGCTCCACCTGGGTCACGTGCGCTACCTCCAGCAGGCGAGGGCGCTCGGTGATTTTCTGGTCCTCGGCCTCAATGATGACACCGGCACGCGCGCCCTCAAAGGCCCCGGCAGGCCGCTCGTCCCGCAGGCCGAACGAGCCGAAATCCTGGCCGCGCTCACCTGCATCGACTACGTCACCATATTTGCCGAGCCAACGGCTGGCCCGCTGGTTGCCCTCTTGCAGCCCGCCATCTACGTCAAAGGTGGCGACTACGCCGCTGCCCAGGGCGACCTCCCTGACCCGGACCGCCTGCCCGAGGCCAGCATCGTGCAAGCCTATGGCGGCATCGTACGCCTGATCCCGTACCTGCCGCACCATTCAACAACCGCATTGATGCAAGCCATCAAACAGCTTCCTGGTGGAGACAACCTATAATGGCAAAAGACTCTGCAGAAAAACAACCTGAAGCCATCCCTGCCGTCATGGCAGGCACACCCGAACAGGAAATGCCGGCCACGCCGCTCGTCACAGAATCGGCAGGCGAGATACGGACCAGCGAACGGCGCGAAATCGCCAAATCCGCCTCCCTCGTCATGCTTGGCAACCTGGGCAGCAGCATCATGGGCATGGTCCGCCAGATCGTCGTCGTCGCCATTGGCTCCTCGGTAGCTGGCCCCTTCAACTCCGCCATCTTACCCGCCCAGACCTTCAACGACTTTTTGATAAACGGCTCCGTCAGCGGCGCCCTCATCCCCACCTTCAATGACTACTCCGCGCCCGAGAAGCGCGACGAACTGCGCCGCATCGTCTTCACCATCGTCAACCTTGTCCTGATCGTCATGTTCGTCGCCGCTGTACTCTATGCCCTGTTTGCCCCCTACTTCATCAATTTTCTGGTCACAGGCTACAAAGGTTCTGAAAAGCAGCTCACCCTGCAATATTCGCAGATCATCTTCTTCTCGCTTCTCGCTTTGGGACCCTTCGCCGTGCTGCTCGCGGCCCTCTATGCGCTCAAAGAATTTGCCTGGCCTGCCTTCGCCACTGCCTCCTACCACGTTGGCATCATCATCGGCGCCTTTGCTGGCAGCCTCCTGGGAGCACGCTACTACGGCCACCTCGGCCTCGCCTTCGGCGTACTACTTGGCGCGGCCGGAGAGATCGCTTTACTCCTGCCGGGCATCCGCAACCAGCGCCTGCGTTACATGTTCGTGCTCGACCTGAAGCACCCCGCGCTCCAGCGCATCCTTAAACTCTATGCGCCCGTCGCGCTCAGCTTCCTCGTCAGCATGGGCCTCATCTTCTTCGACCAGCACCTCGCCTCCCTGACGCCTGGCGATGGTGCCGCGAACTTTACCGCCATGCGCGCCGCCACCACCCTCATCCAGTTCCCCGTGGGCCTGGTGGCCGCCGCGCTCTCATTTGCCGTCCTGCCCACCCTCTCCGCCCACGCCAGGGAAGGCGACATGGAGCGCTTCAAGGCGACCTTGCTCCTTGGCTTCCGCATCGGCCTGCTGCTCATGATCCCCGCCGCAGCAGGCCTTATCATCCTGCGCGTGCCCATAGTCGACCTGCTCTTCATGCACCACAAATACACCGCCCAGAATGCAGCCCTCACCGCTGTAGCCCTGCAAAACTACGCCTATCAACTGCCATTCGTAGCGATCGATCAACTCTTGATCGCCGCCTTTTACGCGCGCAAGAACACCATCATCCCCGTGACCGTCGGCATCGGCGGCGTCGTCTGGTACCTTTTGATCGCCCTGCCCTTCTGGCAGACCGTCGGCATGCCCGCGCTCGTCCTTGCCAACACTTTCCAGAACGCCATGCATCCCGTCATCATGCTCATCCTCCTGCGCCTGGCCATAGGCTCCCTCCACGTACGCTCGACCATCCCGGCCATACTCAAAATCCTGCTGGCTACCGCCGTCATGGTTGCCGTCGCCTGGGGCTTACAGCTATTGCTCGGCCATATCCCCCTGTTCTCGCTCCAGCACCTGCTCGGACAGCTGCTCACCGTCCTCGTCGCGGGTGGCCTGGCCGGAGGCATCTACCTCGGCCTGGTCCTGCTCCTGCGCGTGGAAGAGGTCGGCCTGGTAAAAACCGCCCTGCTGGCGAAACTGGGCAGGAAATAGGTACCTCGAAGACATTTCCTGATACCGGCCAGATAGGCTGCAGATCAGTAACGTTGACGAGGGGCAAAGGCTTTGCCAATGAGAGCACCGATGAGCCCCAGCAAGGTGCCGATGCCCAGAAAGATGATCACCAGCAGCACATCAGCAACGATCAGGGAAGTCAGGATAGTATCGCGCGTAATAGTGACGGACGCTCCTCGCTGCGCCATTTGAGCTTGTAGCTGTTTAATAGCGGCGTCGAGGCTCGAACCGGCCTGAGAGGCCGCGAGGTAGTAGACAATCATAATATAGGCAGCAATCCAGAGACCGACGAAGAGGCCATCCCAGAGGCCGGCCAGCGTTCCCGAGCCGATGCGACTCGATCGGAGCGTGCCAACGAAGCCAGCCAGCAGAGGCGTGGCAAAGAGCGCAAAGATCCAGGCCCATCCCCAGAGCTGGTTCGCAGCAGTACTGGTGCGAAAACCGTTCAGTGCGCCAAAGCCAAAAATGACAATGGCAGCAATGAGAGCAAAAATGATGCCAGTACTGAACGCCACTCCTCTGCGTTTGGGCGGTTGCATAGTTGATTGCATATGTCCTCCTTGATCTGTTATTGGGAAACAGGTGGTTGGCTGAACAAAGCCTGTTCAGGATGCAACCTGGTAGATTACAGGTCTATACCTGGGTAGCGGAATAGGTTTGCCTTCAGCGCGAGCAGCTTCAAGCCATGCTGTTTTGGCGATTTGAACCTCCCGGAGAGCCTCTTCAGGGGTGTCACCGAAGGCAGAACAAAACTTCAGGTCAGGGATATCTGCAATATATCCTTCGTCCTCTTCGCTATAGAAGATATTGATGTGGTAGTCTTTCATTTCATTCCCCCATACAACCTGGAGTTCTTAGCATCCATTATACCTCATGACTGTGGCGGGGTATACCTTCAGTTTTTAGAGATTAATAAATCTCGATGCTTCAAGCTAAGCTGTTCTAGAATGTGAAGTTTCGCCCACGCAGGCGCTCAAAGGCGCGCAATTCGTCATCCACATACTCAGGGTCCCAATCCTGCCCGGCTGCTGCTGCCGCGAGGTTGAAGCGGATTTCCTCGCGCAGGCGCCAGCGGATAAAAGGAATGAGCAAGGCAAACTCTTCTGCTTTGCAGGGACCACCCGCGTCGTGATAAGCCTGCACAAAGACGTGTGCACGATCAGGATGCAAGTCATCGCCGGAGGCAGTTTGACAGAATTCCCAGGTAGACCAGGCCACTTCCTGCATGAGGAAATCAGGATGGGCATTATCCCAGTCGATGACCGCTTTAATCATGCCATCTCTGACAAGCAGGTTCCTGCGATAATAATCTCCATGGATGGGGCCGCATGTCAAAGCTGCGGGCTGTTGCAGCAGGGCAGCGTGCCATGCGTCAAATTCAGGATCGATCAACGCCTCGGGGTCTTCCAGGCGTGGCAAATGGGCAGTTTCGGTCAGGTACCGCTGTGGTTGGCTGGAAGCAGCAGAGTCAGCCAGCATGGCACTATGCAGCTGCGCCAGCAGTTCAGCCGCAGCATAACGTTGAGCTGGCTGTTCGCGGTCTAGTGGAGTGCCCTCGACAAAAGGAAAGAGGGCAACGGGCCGCCCGTTATAGAGGAAGAGCGTAGACCCATCAGCCGCCCTGAGCGGTGCGACGACAACAGGGACCAGGGACCGAAGGGAGAGCATGAGTGTATGCGTCCAACCGAGTTGGGCGAGAGAACGTTGGCCTGGGCTGATGCGCACGATGAACGGACCATCATCAGAGGTGGCAAGCCAGATCTCGCATTCCTCACCGCCGGAAAGCCTGCGAGCCGGAAGGAGGGAGAGATGGTACCGCTTGGCGATAACTGTACAGAGGGCAGGAGTCATCACAGGAGGGTGTGCTCTTTCTTCGCCTTGCTGAGTATCTTCCATAGTGCCATTATAGCATACTGGCGGACTGGTCTCTGCGCCATCATGATCAGACCACCATTGATCGCTATTTGACCAGAGGACATGCTCTTCTCTTTGACATGAAGCGTAGGTCCAGGCGTTCTCGCTCCCATTTCACTTATTGAAATCGTATCATAAGCTCGTGCTAGCAACGAAATTCTTTCGAAAATGAGCCTACCGGGGGTTTGGTTTCTTTAGCCCTTCCACTACTTTGCGCATCTCCAGAGTAACATCGTAAAGCGCCGAATCAGCGCTGGACCATTCGGCCACGGGTTTACGATTTGTAGGCAATGGCATAAGCCCCTCGAACGGCGCTCCTCTATAATCGGTGGGCCGCAGCAGCACAGGTATCACAATCATCCCTTTCTTGCGCTTTTCCATGGCCTGTTCCACTTCAGTGCCATCAAGATAATGCAAAGCCATGAAATCTGGACTCACCATGAGCAGGATGATCTTCGCCCTGTCCATGTGCGCGTTCATCGCGCTCATCTCATCCTCCCCCGGTCCTAGCTTCCCTTTGTTCCAGGTCGTGATTAATCGCTGCTTCTGCATCGCAGCCAGGTGCCTCTCGAGTTTGTCTACCAGCCTTTTGTCTTCCTCGACATCGGCATAGAGGAAGAAGACCTCGATGCCCTCTGTTGGATCCGCCACTCCCAGCTTCTCCCGCTGCTCTTGCGTCAGGCAATCATACCAGCCCCTATCCCGCTGGTGAAACTGCCTCTGCTGCTCCCTCAGTTCCGGGAACTCCTCAAACACCCTGCTTACCGGAATAGCTCTCCCACCTAAATCGCTATCGACTCCACGGCTGCGCTTCATCACCCCGCAGACGCCGCCTGTGCGCAGGTTCAGCACAGGAGCGCCGCTCAAGCCCGCTTGCGCCTGCCCTGCTTTGAGCTTGAGTAGCAAATTTCCTTCGCCGGTCCATTCCTCGCTCTCGAAGGTAGCTGAATCGCCGCCTTTATACTCTTCTGTATAGCCATAGCTATAAAACTTATCGCCCAGGTGCGCCTCCTCGTGCAGGAAGACACAGGGGTGATCGCTCAGCTTATCCACCTTCAACACTGCCAGGTCAGGATACAACATGTGCAGCTCGGGGTGCGTCTCGGCCAGGTAACGCTGGATACTGGCAGTATATGATTGACCGTTCCAATATGCCGTCACAGGTTTCCCCGCTTCTTGAGCTGGCTTGACTACGTGAGCGCAAGAAAGTATCGTCCCAGGCGCAACAAAGAACCCGGTTCCATGCCCACCTGGAACCGACAGCCTCACTGTGCAGCGGCGCAGAAGCTCGATCAGTTGCTCCCCCGGGGAGTTCATACTATCCATACTCCCTCCTGATCAGGTCACTCGGAAGCAGGCTTGCCCCACTCCAGCGTGATCTTCATACTCGCTGTAGTAGAACCGTCCACAAACATCGCCAGCACCTGTCCCGCCTCATAGGCAAATTCGACGCCAAACTCAACACAGGCCCTGCTCGGTTTCGCCTTTTCCCATGCTGTTGTGAGCGACTGTGCAATACCCTCGATGGCTTGCGTGACCTTCTCAAAAGAGGCTGGTAGAGAAGCAATGTCTTCCTCACCCTTCACCACTTGTGCCTGGACATAAATAGCCGTACCGTTGTCCAGCGTGACCTTGACGGGTTTGATCCTGGTTCTGGCTATATTTGTTCCATCTTCCATGTATACCTCCTGGCCCTATCTCTTTACTTCAACCGGGGAAAACTAACCTGGACTCTACCGGGAGAAACGAAGAACATATCTAAACAGTGAGAACCGTAGATGTGCTTTAATTATACTCTACTACAGTACAATATGCTATCTGAATGCCGGGTATTCTTCAAGGTCGAAAACAGGCATGGCGTCCCGCCAGTGATCAATGAAAATTTCATCATCCAACTGATTAAAAATGCCAGGTATACTTGAAAGTTTCTTTATTACTATGTTATTATCTACATGTAATTGGTAAAAATGCGATGCAGTAATTAAAAGTTGGGTACACCTGATCACGCATATAGATAGCCTTGCGCATTACTTGCATAAATGCTCCGCGTAAGAGAAGGGTGCCAGCAGCTCACTTTTGATATCTACAGGAGGGTAGCATGACTTCTCATCAGAGCACACCGGCAGTCGTTGAGCGCATTGGGCGCGTTGAAACAGATATAGTGCCTCAACCTCTTCGTTGGAATCAAGTTGCTGAACGGACCACACTTACCGAGCATATGGCCTACTATAAGACGCCAGGGTTGAGTGTCGCTCTCATCAACCACGGAGAGATCGAGTGGGCAAAGGGGTACGGCGTCCTGGAGGCTGGTAGATCAGATCCCGTGACACCTGAGACGATCTTCCAGGCGTGTTCCATTAGTAAGCATGTGACGATGGTCGGCACTCTGCGCTTAGTCAAGGAGGGTACGCTCAACCTTGATGAGGATATCAATTACTATTTGCGCTCCTGGAAAGTCCCCCCCAACGGCTCATGGCAACCGCGTGTGACAGTACGGCATCTGTTAGGTCATACAGCAGGCCTGACCCAAAACTGGTTTCGTGGGTTTCGTCATGGAGAGCCTGTACCAACGCTCCTTCAAGTCCTTGAGGGGCAGGCGCCTGCCAATACACCGCTGGTAAGTGTGGTGCTCATCCCAGGGAGCCAGTTCCGCTATTCTGGCAGTCACTATGCCGTGCTCCAACAACTGCTAGCGGACGTCACCGGGGAGCCGTTCCCTGAACTCATGCGCGAACTCGTCTTTGACCCACTGGAGATGGACAATAGTAGTTATGACCAATCCTATCCTGAGACACGCCTTAAATCCACGGCCGTGGGCCACTACATTGGCGGAGAGCCAGTATATGGGAAATGGCGTGTGATTCCTGAAATGGCCGGAGCCGGGTTGTGGACCACAGCATCTGATCTGGCTCGGCTGGCCTGCGAAATCCAGCGAGCACATGGAGGCAAGTCAACACGTGCGCTCACGAAAGAGCTGGTGGATCAGGCGCTCACCCCACAGGCGCACGAATCCTATGGACTGGGTATCGAATTTGAGGGCCGCGGCGAATCACGTCGCTTCGGACATAATGGCAGTAATATCGGCTACAAATGTTGCTCGGCAGCCTATGTTGAGCAGGGCATGGGATGCGTCGTGCTCACCAATGGCGATGATGGTTCCTGGGTCGTATTGGATCTGATGCGTGCCCTGGCCCAGGAGTACGCATGGCCGAACTACGTCCCCGAGCCTGTGCCTACACCGGTGGATGCGCATGTGTACGAGACCTACCAGGGCGAGTACGAGCTACGACCTGGTTTCACCTTCAAGATCAGCACACAGGAAGAGAGGCTGTTCCTGGAAGTGACTGGCCAGGCGCCAATAGAATTGCAGCCATCTTCTGATGTCACTTTTTTTGCCCAGGCGGTGAACAGCGAGATCACGTTTACCAAAAGCGAGTCTGGTGCGGTCACTGGCCTTGTCTTGAAACAGGAAGAGCAAGAGACACAGGCAAAGAAGATGCACCAGGTGAGACCCTCCTCCTAAGCTGAAGCCATGTGATGGAAGAAGAATGATGAACAGATGACTTTAGGTAATGAACATACACCCCGAAGAACATCCAGCCTCCGTGGACCTAGATCGTCGTGGTGCTTAAGAATCAGCCACTTGTCCCATCTCGCCACCAACTGTGGCGCCAAAAGAGGTGTCTGAGATATACTTAATTGAAGATTAGGGCTGTAGTATAGTAGTGGCACCCCTTGCGGGTGCCATGCTCCCGACGGGCGTCATGCTCCCGACGGATGCTATGCTCCCGGGTGACGGGCGCCATGCATCCCGCCATACCCATCATGCAGATCATGTAACGTGTGCAAAGGGGGAAACCACCATGCCTATCATCCGCGTCAACGGTGCCGGGTTATACTATGAGGAACATGGCACCGGCCCCGAAACCATCGTCTTCGCCCATGGCTTGCTATGGAGTTGCCGCATGTTCGACGACCAGGTTGCCGCCTTCAAAGACCGCTACCGTTGCATCGCCTTCGACTTTCGCGGCCAGGGCCAGAGCGAAGTGACGCGCGACGGCTACGACATGGAAACCCTCTACGAGGACGCGGCGGCCCTCTTCATCGCCATGCGCCTCGCCGCCCGCAGGCCCGACCTCGTCAAATCGCTCGTCCTCTTAGAAACCTCCCCCGACCCGGAACCCGCCGAGAACATGCCGAAGTACAGGCAGCTCGCTTTCATCGCCCGCTGGCTCAACATCGGCCTCGTTGCCGACCGCGTCATGCCCATCATGTTCGGCCAGAAATTCCTCAACGACCCGGCACGCGCCGCACAGCGCAGCCAGTGGCGGCAGCGCATGAGCAAAAACCATCGTGTAGGCGTCACCCGTGCCACTATGGGCGTCATCACTCGCAGGGGCATATACGACGAAATCGCCAAAATTCACGTCCCGGTGCTTATCATCGTCGGTGACCAGGATGTCGCGACCGTCCCGGCCAAAGCAGAACGCGTCCACGAGCGCATCCAGGGTTCGCGCTTGGTAACCATCCCCGGCGCTGGCCACACCTCGACGGTCGAGGAACCTGCGGCCGTCAACGCCGCCATCAACGAATTTCTCATCGGCTTGTGACGTGTTCAATAGGGAGAGAACACCTTTCCTAACATGCATTTTTCGCGAGAGACATTCAAAGACGTCGACCCTCTTTGCCGCGCATGTATGCAGAAGGAATGATCTTGAAAGATCGCGATCAGGTAGCGCAGCGCATCAAGAATGAGGCGCGACAACTATTGGAACAGGGGCCAGCGCCCTTGAGCGCAGCCGAGATCACGCAACTACGTTACCAGTTGACCGATGCCCTCGACGATTTTGTGGGGTCCGAACGCCGTGGTGAAAGCTACTTCATTAATAGCACCACCCGCTTTGCCCGCATCACCCCTCGCTTACTCTTCTTCCCTTCAACCACAATCCCATCCCCTTCTCGCAATCCCTCCACAGCCTCCAGATCAACGTTCTCCCCTGTAGCCTTGAGAACACTGGTATCACCATCCACGCGCACCGCCACAAGCCTGCTCTCGCCCGTGCTCCGCTTGAGCGTCATGCCCGCAATAATATAAGCGTCCTTCTTTTCCAGGTTTGCTACCACTCCCACCACCTTCACCTCGCGCCCGCCCGCCACGAGCGCCGCCTCAGCATCTTGAAGTTCTTCCCGTACCTTCGGGAAATCCTCCTGCTTGCGCCCATTCTCTGTATCCTCCTGCTGTCCCGTCCCGGCGCCCGCCTGCTCTGTCACATGTTGATCGCGCTTCTTCCGCGCCGATTCCTCGAACAACGCCATATCGTATGTGCGTGGGATCGCCACGCGCAGGGCGCAGCGCAAAGTATCAAACCGGTAGTTGACCATCACGTGCTCATCGTCGCCCGCCTGCTGCAGCGCTTCCCAATCTGGCGTTCGCAGGTAATCCTTGAGTCTCACAGCGCTGCCGTCCAGCTGCATCTGCACGGAAGCGGGAATGCGCAGGAAGAGTTGAATCCCACGGAATAATCTGGCCGTACTATCATCGGGCTTGTGCAGTACCAGCGTTGCGAGTGGACTGCCCGCCGTGATCACACACACGTCCAGCATCCCATCATCAATATAGGCATTGGGAGTAATATCCACCCTGTCGGCATAGCGGCGCGTATTCGACACTACCACCTCTAAAGCCTCGCCCTGCCATGATGCGCCAGGATGACCGCTATCGCTGATCATATGTATCTCTGCTGGAAAGGCGTGCTGGTCTTGCAGCTTCTGCGCCGCCGCAACCCCGAACGCCAGCCGGCCGACCTGGTATTTGAGAGGCCTGGGAGTGCTGCCTATTACCGAGGCGTCGAACCCCAGCCCGCTCGTCAACAAAAAGTGATGTTTGGCCCACGGTGTTGCCTGCACCTTCCTGTTGCGGCCATTCTTGCCATTTGCCTGCTGCCCACCATGCTGTGTCGCGTCGGGGAACGTCAGCCCTTCAACCTCCACGCGCCCGATATCGACCTTGTGCATCTCACTATCGATGAGCGCCAGCGCAGCCTTCACCGGATCGGTTGGCACGCAAATCTCGCTTGCCCATTGATTGGCCGTCCCTCCGGGAATAACGCCTACAATACTTCGCTGCCCATTCGCGTTCATCACTCCGTTGATCACCTGGCACAGCGTCCCATTCCCATCGCCCCCGTAGGCTATCACTGCATCGTATCCCTTCTCGGCCGCCCTGGCCGCCAGCTCCATCGCGTGCCCACCGTACTCTTTAACGCCCAGCGTCGTCTTCCAACCCGCCGCTGCCAGCACGGCAATGACATCCGTAATCTTTGCCAGATTCTGCCCGGCCCTGGGATTCACCACCAGGTAAGCTTTTTTGCAACGCATAACCCTGCTCCTGTCTACTTGTTCTATGTTCAATATACCTAAATACACAACAGGCAGGAAAAACGTTTCAATCTCCCATGTTTCCGTTTTCTTCCCACCGGATGAGAATATCAGTGTGTGCTACGCTATCGAAAGGTATTTTGTCACGATCAACCAGGAGGATAGACTACATGGCTCAAACAGCCCCGGACACCACAACCGAGCAGGCCTGGCATAAGAAATACGCCGTCGAACTGAATCACTTAGTATGGACCCTGCTCGGAAAAGCAAATAGAACCCTCGAAGAAAATGCCACTATGCTGCACACGGCTCATGCGTCGCATGTGCACTGGGAAGCAACCGGCACAGCAGTCAGCACCAGGGGAGAATGGTTGATTTCCCACGTCTACGCCGTCCTCAATCGGCCGGAAGCGGCGCTCTACCATGCCCGGCGCAGCCTGGACCTCTGCCAGGAGTCCAATGTTAAAGATTTCGACATTGCTTATGGCTACGAGGCAATGGCGCGGGCCTACGCGCTCCTGGGACAGCGGGAGGATTATGAAAGGCATCTCGCGCTGTCCCAGGAGGCAGGCGAGCGCATTCAAGACCCAGAAGATCGAGAGATCTTCTTCAGTGATTTTACCGGCGGTCCCTGGTACAGCTTGCACTAGCAGCGATACCAACCTGTAATCTCACAAAAGACTTCGCCACCTGGTTCTTTAGAGATAAAAACGTTCGCGAAAATCCTTGGGACCTCAGGTTGTTGGTGCTGATTCTTCGCCCAAAGCTTGCTCGTCTCCCAACTTTAACATGGTGAGGGCGGCGGGCACACTGCCAACGAAAACCAGCACATAGCCGAGGATCTGAAGCAAACCCAGCCCTGTCCCGTAGGCGATCGGCCCCATTATGGGAACACTCACAATGAACAGACACGCAGCCCATAGCGGGATCACTCGAGCGCGTGCCAGCGCAATCCCCAGCAGAATATAGCCGAGCTGGTGCCCAATCACCCAGGCGGCTCCAAAAGCGAGGATCAGCCAGTTGGCATAGTAATGGTGCTGTACGGTGACAAACAGAGGATTCAAACTGATCTGAGCCATACTCGTAAGCATGGTAATGGAATCCGCAATCGCGGCCCAGACAACACCGGCCGCAAATCCGCAAGCCATCCCGAGTGTAGCCAACCAGGGAGAGCGCTTCATCGCGAGCAATCCCAGGCCAACGTAGCTCAGAGAATACAGATAGGGAACGATGAGGCTGAGGAAAAGAAAGACCTGCATCAATTGCGGGTTCATTGCGTGAAAAGCGGCAAAAACAGCTAATGAGCTTGCCTGATCTGGGCATGCTGCATCATTAGCTCCGGTTGGGCAGAGGCTGAACCAGAGGGAGAGGGTTAGCGGCGCCAGGACGATGCACAGCGCAAAGAACGCGCGATGGAGCTTGCGATAGACAGGCTCAGCAACGCGTTGCTGGTTGGATTTGTGGGATAAATTCATGCTGTGAAATTTCTTCCTTACAGCCCAGCTTTCACTGGGGCACGTTGGAGCTTTCTTCTCCTGGTGCAGCCAGTGCCTCCCCACGTTGCTCGAAGCGCAGGAGGGTTTGTGCACGCAGGGCCTGCCCCCATGCCAGTTCAAGCTGCCATTGCTCGGTCTTGAGCCGCATAAGCGCCATGGCCCCTTCCCGTAAAGCAGCACTCATATGTTTTTGTTTGAGGGGATTGCCGGCCACGTCCTGTGCATCCGTTTGCTTGGAGCGCAGAATCTGCCTGCAGTGGGCCAGGTAGTGCTCCACCAGGAAGAGCTGGCTCTCAAGCGCTAAAAACTCCAGGTGCAGCGCCTTGATATGAAAGAGCCTGCGATACGTGCCTGGATGAGACGAGGTATCCAGCATGAGCTCCAGGAAGCGCTCGCGTCCGGCCGTGGTAATCGCAAAGACGCGCGAAGGGCGGTCCCCAGGAAAGGGTGCCGTTCCCGGGTCGGCAGGGCTAATCAGGCCGGCTCGCTCTAACTTAGCCAGCAGTGACGAGAGCGTACCTGTGCTGATCTGCTCCTCTGGCCCGATAATCTCATTGGCGATTTTAGCAACCCGGTAGGCATGCAGCGGCCAGTGCATCAGCAGAGCCAGCACCAGCAATTCATACATAGTACGCGTCCTTTCACCTGCTTCTCAAAGAAGAGAAACCACTTTATTAAAGCGACTTTTTTAAAGCTATTCCTTGGAGAAATATACCCGAGAG